>Ga0126369_10000279_pt1 | contig 32866 bp, 31 predicted proteins | sample PanSoiMetaPlot_1_FD_109646 | JGI IMG/M metagenome (GOLD analysis project Ga0126369, IMG submission 109646) | Tropical forest soil microbial communities from Panama - MetaG Plot_1 | ecosystem: Environmental > Terrestrial > Soil > Tropical forest > Bulk soil | place: Panama | collected 2016-02-17
GAGCGGCAGTACAAAAACCCTACTGATCATAGCCGTGGGTATCATTGCGGTGCTTCTGCCGGCGTTTGCAGCACCGATCAAGGTCGACCTGACCAATGAAACCGCGGGCGCTGAGCCAAAGGGATTAGTCCCAGTCGTCGGCGTGTGGCGCATCGAAAATGACGGCGGCAAGAAGCTGTTGGCCGTTGATGGCCGGCAATGGAAGGAGGGACAATCCTCCGCTAGCATTGCCGACAAGGCGCGTGCGCTTTACGGCGAACGCTACGCCGAGTTTCTCGATCGCGTTCAGGCTTATGCCTATTACCCCTATGTTGTGGCTAAGGACGTCGAAGACTTCAAGAACGGGGAGATCACGGTACGCTTCGAAGGCCTGTCGGGCCGCATCGACCAAGGCGCCGGTATCCTCTTCAACTTGAAGCCAAATGGCGACTACCTGACTATCCGGGCCAATTGCCTGGAAAACAATCTCGTGCTGTGGAAGTTCGAAAAAGGCCGTCGGTCGTCCGTTGAATGGGTACGAAATACACCGACCGCAACCCGACAGTGGCATGATTTGAAAGTCCGCATCGCTGGCAACAAGGTGGAAGGCTATCTCGACGGCAAGCTCTATCTTCAACACACGCTGCCACAACCCGTCTCTGGAAAGATCGGCCTGTGGTCGAAGGCGGACAGCTACTTGCATTTCGATGATTTCACCGTCGTTGCCAGCGAGTGAGGGACGGCAAGATGTCCGCGAGTTTGTAGCTAACCGCGGCACGACTGTGCGGTCTCGCGACGGTAGCATTGCCGCGGACCGCTGAGCTTTGGAACCCCTGATCGATGAAACGAGTGCGCTCTACCTGACACGCCGTCTCGCCGGTGTATTCGTGTGGAGCCAGCCATCAGGGCGACGCCTCAATCGCTCCTTTCGGGGAGGCGATCGGGAGCCGTGAAGATTCCGCCCCAAATGCTTGTCGACGGCCAGTCGTTCGACAGTCGCCGCATCGAGCTTTGAAGACCTGGATCGTCGCTGCCACTCTGGCAACAGTCCAATCCCTGAGTACATCCACACCCGGCAGAGCAAGCAATTTTTTTTTGCATGCGAAATAATACGCATCGGCACACTTAATGCGGCGTGCAAGCGGGCGCACCAGACGCCCGCTGATCAGGTGAGGGCTCGCCGGAATACTTTCCAAATCGGGGTTCCATCTGAAGCCTCCACCAGCACCCGCAAACTCGGAATGAGCTCCAGCATTTCGGAAAGCATCGGAAGGAGTCCAGACACCAATAGCGTAGACTCCACGCGAACGACGATATGCCGGCAATCGGTCTCCTTTCGCACCGAAACTACAGCGGTTTCAAGTTCATTGAGAATGGGCGTGATAACCTGCAGGAACCGGTACCCCGTTGCTGACAGCTGAATCCCCCTGCGGTGTCTGACGAAGAGAGATGCACAAAGGTGCTGTTCTAACTGCTTGATCTGATGACTGACAGCGCTTTGAGTGAGGTACATCTGCTGAGCGGTTTCGGTAAAGCTCAGCGTCTCCGCGGCTGCTCGAAAGACGCGCAACGACTGCATTGACGGAATGTGGATCACGGCCCATCTCCAACCCCGCCGCGCATCAGTCTGGAATTTTGCCTACATCTTATGGTTTGAATCGGTAAAACCAATGTGCTAAATAGTACGGATGGAGCGCGATATGTGCAAGTCATTGTTTCTATGCCCGGCTGTATTTTTTTTCATGAATTGAAATAAAATGTCTCTTCTTGTCACGACTATCTCTTCATGCCAATAGATGACCAAGACACTTGGTGGTGCCATGCTACACGCCAAGTACAATGCAGAATACGAGCGTTTTTTTGGTTGGAAAATGCCCATGTCATGTATTCTAACCTAATGCGATACATTTCATCGACGTGGCGCGCCAGGCAGTTATCCTGCTCGACTACTGTCCGGAGCAACAGCACCGCGCAGCGAGTGGATGGCAATGTCAATCAGGTCCTCGACGGTCCGCGGCGGGTTCGCTTCGGCCATCAGGTTGACGTCCAGTCCTAATTCCTGTTCGAGCATAACCAGGATAGCGATGATTTGCATAGAATCGATGCCCAGCTCGTCGAGCCGGTCAGTCTCGCCGACCGCTCGTGGATATGACATATTTTCGCGAATGTAGTTTAATACCATTCGCGTTATTAGCCCAAGCATATTATCCACGGTGCACTACTCCAACTTAGCGTACGGCACATGAACGCTCGGCCTGCAATCCAACTCGACGCGATCGACTCTAGTTGTGTGACATGTCCAATCCAGCTGGCCCGCCGTCGATCTTCAATGAAGACATCCGTCGCAGGTCTCCAGGTTTTGATCGATCGAAGGAAAACACCTGAATTTCCTTTTCCACCATGCACTGCAAGTACAAACGTCGCGCGTTTTCGGACCATGCAACTCCTTGGCACCAATGTCCGGATTCCGCCTCGGCAACTTTCTCCAAACGTGTGCCAAGCACCGCATATATTTGCAGAATACCGGCATCCCTGTAGAACGCCGAGGATTTCGTCTTGTGCGTGCCATTGACTGACGAGACTGCCAGAAATCTTGCGTCCGACGACAGTTTGATGCCTTCTGGCGAGGGCGCAACCGATGCCGCGTTTACAACCCTGACGGGGTCCTGTTCTAGATCGATCACGCTGACGACGTCCGCGTCTCCGGTCACACCGCCGCCCAAATTTGCGACGACCGCAATGTTCCCGTTCCTACTGATGTCGAGTCCGTACGGGCCGAGCCCGGTGGTAATCATGCGATCGGTCAATTCGACCCTTTCATCCCGTATGCGCAGAATGGCCACTTTGGTGCCCGTTGGGACGGCATCAACTCCATAGAGCGTTACCAGCGCTCTTGTCCCATCTGGAGTGAACGCAATGGCGCTCGGGCCCGATTTATTGTCTCCCAGGGACACCTTGGAAACCACTTTTGGGTCCGCCAGGCGGATCACCGAGATGCTGCCTTCATCGCGGTTTGCTACCAAAGCCAGAGTCGCCGATCGATTGATCGCAACTCCGGCCGGACCTTTACCAACCTTGAGCGTCGCCACGACAGCTGGCAATCCGCCATTGCGGCGCGACTGCAGATCAATAATAGTCAACCTATCGTCGGATACCTGTTTGGGGGGATCTCCTTCATATTTTCGTGCCGACGTCACCAGAACCATCGTCGCATCCGGATAAATGGCGACGTTTGATGGAGGGCTTATCACGCTGTTCGGCGCCTCCAATTCTGTAATTACCTTGGGGTTATCGTCACCCAGATCAAATATCGTGATAGTATCTTTTCCGCTCTTTACATATTCAATCACGCCATCATTCAAGAAAACCTTGCCGTCATTTGCAGAAACCAATAGCTGTGCCCAACATGTAATCGATAGGGCACTAAGCCAAACAATCACTTCAAGTCCGTATTTCACAGTTGGTAACATGTGGTCAGCTCCCTATTGCAGATTAGACCATGATATCACTTGATCAGACTACCATCTGACACAGCGTTGGTTATGCAGTTGCTAGCGCACAAATCATTGATGCGTTGAAACCGCAGTCAAGCGGCCGGCTCTGCCACTGTCTTCGCGGCCTCCGCCGTCGACGTGGCTAAACGCAACTCGCGCGCGGCAGAATTGCGCAGAATCGATTCTCGCAGTGCCTCGAGCGCAAGCTTTTCATTGATTTTTCCGGTCGCCGTGCGTGGCGGCATCGACATCATTCCGATGTAATAAGGCCGCATGTAATCCAATAGGCGGCTGTCCGCCGCGTGGTGGAGATCCTGGTACGAAACGAGTCCCTCCTCAGCCACCACAAATGCTGCTATCCGTACCTCGCCACGAATTTCGACAGTTCCGACCGCAGCGTAGCTGACACCGGGGTGACTCATCATGGCGTTTCGCACCTCGTTTAAGTTTATCCTGCGCCCGCGTATTTTCACCTCTGAGTCAGTCCTACCGATGAATGAAAATGTTCCCTGGGAGTCGCACATGCAATAATCACCTGTGATGTAATAGGTGTCGCCACCGATTGGCCGCATTACCCTGCGGGTCATCTCTGGGTCATTCCAATATCCCATCATCAACTGTGGGCCAGCTATACCGAGCACACCAATCCTTTGCGGTTGCGGAATGATGTTTCCAGCGTCATCAAACAGTGCGGCTCTCATGCCACGAAATGGCGATCCGATCGGATAGGGCGCGTCTCGGTGCGTATCGGGCTCGCGTATCTCGAATGTAAAACACAGCGAGTTGCATTCGGTTGGTCCATAACCGTAAAGAACCCTGAGACCGGGAACGGTCTCCAACCATCTGTTAATCAGGCCAGGTGGGCACACCTCTCCACCAGTTACCACCACCCGCAAGTTGGATTGTTGCAAGGCGTTGAACTTGATCGAGTCGCGGGATATTAAATCGAGCACTGAAGAAACAGCGATCAGGTGTGTCACACGGTTCTTCAAGATCAAATCGATCATTATCGAGCTGAGAAATATGTCGCCATGAAACACGACCGCTGACCCAAAATACAACGGCAGGAACGTATCCTGAATCGATACGTCGAAATGGAAAGGCCCATTGTTCATCCCCACACTGCCAGTCTCGAATTTGAGGTACTCGTTGTGATTATTAAAATATGTAATAACGCTTTTGTGGGTGAGCACCACGCCTTTGGGTGTGCCGGTCGATCCCGACGTGTGGATGATCATTGCCGGCTCGTCGTCCGTTACTACCGGCAGGACGGCGTTGGCACCGCAGGCGCTGTTTGCTTCGATGTCCTCGAATGTCAGCGCCGGGACACTGTCGATGGCTCTGGCCAGATCGGTCAGCAACCGACGACCGGCGATGATCAATCTCGGTCGGATGGAGCTGATTATATGTTGCAGACGCAATTGCGGACTCTTGATGTCAACGGGAACATAGATGCAGCCCGCCTTCCAAATCGCGTACGCCGAGACGACGATGCTCGGTCTCTTGTCGGCGAGCACAATAATTCGGTCGGCAGACTCCATGCCATACTCGGATATCAATATTTCCGATAGAGCGCGCGCCTTCCGCTCAATCGTCTCAAAGCTAATCTGCTGTCCGTGTGTTCTTATAGCCACTGCATCCGGGCAAGTTCGCAGTGGCAGGGCCAGCAATTCGGCGAGCGTATTCATTGCTCGGTCTCCCATTGATGTGACGACTTTGTGTAGTCACCGATGCATCAAAACCCCGCTACAGGAATGCGCGGCAAATGCAGGCGAAGGCGGGCATCGCCGGCTTCCCTGTCATCCGGCCGGCAATGATTGCCGGGCAATTGCGCTCGGTCTCGAACTAACGGCGATGTGACCCACGGCACAAGACAGAGCGCCCACCCCACACACGACTGCAAGCGCAATGAATGCGCCGGAATAGCCCAAGCTCCTGGCAACTCCGCCAAAAGCGAGCGGCCCCAGCAACGAGCTGCCGATCAGGAATATGATGAGCGCGCTGGTCAAAACTCCGGCCTGGCTCGCGGGCGATGTCCTCATCACTGTGCCAAGAACGACCGGGACAAATCCGGCGGCGGTGAATCCGAAGAGGGCTGCAAGCGCGAGCAAGAGCATTGGGTGCCACGTTCCCGTGGCGCATGCCGTAGCGCCGCTGGCGAGTGCCATCAACACCCCGATGCCCATCAGAACGCCATGGTATGTCATCGTGCGTGCGCACAACGCCGCCCAAATCAACTGTCCCGCAACTCCGGCCACCTGGGAGACTGTAAACGCAAAACCGGCGAAAGACAGCGTCAGGCCGAGATCGCGTGCAAAGTAGATCGTCAAGAACGAACGCAGGCAGAATTGCGCCACCACATATGCGGTTGCCGCGATTATCACGGAAATCATGCCGGGGATTGCTATCAGATGTTTGATCGGTTCCAGCAGACGGACCGGCCGAGGCATCGCGCATTCTACCTGTCCGGATGTTTGGCGGGCTACCGGGACCAACGAAACCGCGATCAGGAATGTCGCGATCACGATACTCACGACAGCGGATTTCCACCCTATTGTATGGACCAGCAGCGGACCGAGCAAACCGGCGGCCCCCGCTCCCAACGGCACTCCCGTCTGTTTAAGCGCGGTAACAAATGCCGCATTGCGTGGCGACGCGTGCGGGCTCAATATTTGAGACGTTACCGGATTCATTCCTCCAACGGACAGGCCGATTATCAGAGGTGCCAGGACCACCATTCGCCAGTCTGGTCCCAACAACGCCAGCTCTCCGGCTGCCGCAAGCGCTATGCACGCCATTGCCAGAGGAATCGGGCCCCATTTTGCCAGCAACGAGGGGATGCCGAAGCTTACGGCGAACGCTACCGCGTACAGGAGCGGGAGATATAGGGCGATTGCATTGACGTCCCACTGTCTGATGGCCGCGATCTCGATAGCAATAACGGGCGCTACAGCCGCGACGAACGAAATGACCGTCTGAATGCAGAACGCCAGTCCGATTGCACGCGGCAAACTCGGCGTCATGACTGACCTACCGCGATCACGCATTGCCGACCGTTCCAGTATTGGACTGTGTCATCGTATCGTTGAGTATGGCGGCCACATCAGCTGCAAACGGTGGAAAAACGATCGTATCGCGACGAGCTGCGATACGAATTGACCGGACATGCCCCAAGATGTACTGCTTCCAGCCTGCACAATTGAGATCCAGTCTTCTCCATTCCTCCATTGCTTCGATCAGGGTCACATCGCCATCATACGGTTTGATCATATGATCACGCCGAATCACTTGTGCGTTCTCAACAACGGCCAATACGCTTCGTATGAACCTTTCTAGCTCGAGCCGAGAGCTGCCTTCGTAGGCAACCAGCATCATGTTGACCACGTCGTCTCTGGTCTTGGGGACAATCGTCGAACCGAGAGGCTTCAAGCCAAGGGCAGCACCGACCACCGATGCCAACGTCGAATAATCGTCGATCGCGCCTCGATGAACTCGATACGGCGTATCGATCAGCGTCAGACTTCGAGGGGCATATCCTCGCAGCTTCGCCGCGCGGGCCATTTCGAACGCGATGACACCGCCAAAGGACCAACCGGCTAGGTGGAATGCGACGGATCCGATCGCGTCATACGCAATGTTCAGGTATTCACCGGCCATCGCCTCAAGCGAGGTGGCCATTTCTTCCCCGTCGTACAGGCCGGCGACGCGAAGGCCATAGATCGGCCGCGCTTCCGGAAGGCTCGCCACCAAGTCTCTGTAGCACGTTACTGTACCGCCAACTGGATGCACCAATATGAGTGGGGGTAACGCGCCCCCGTCCTTGAGTTTGACCAAGCGTGGCTGTTCTGGTTTGCACATCGTGCGCCGTGCTTTCTCAATCGCGGCGCCGAGGCTTCTCGGAGTCGGATGCTCGAACAGTGCAGTCAACGGCAAGTCCAACCCAAAAATCTGACTGCATTCGGCCATTAAACAGATCGCGCTCAGCGAGTTGCCTCCCGACGCAAAGAAATCCACATCCGCGCTGTCAGGAAGTGCGCCAAGCGCATTCTGCCAAAGCAAGTTCAATTGACTCGTGATTTCACCTGCCGCTTGGCCATTGATAACTCCGGCGCCTTCGGCACGAAGAGATCTCACCATCGATGCATGAGGTGTCGCTCGGCCCAATGGACCGTCGCCAGCCGGAGGTTCTGTTTCGCCGCTCGACCATGCCAGCTCGCGAAGGGTGATGTCAGGGCACGTCAAATCTGCCGCTAACAACCTCTGCAGCTGACCCGTCACGCGCTGTACATCGGAACGGTCGAGCAACCCTGAATCGTAATCCAGCGACAGTGCGATATCACGGTGCCCGGAATACTCCAGTCCCATGAAACCCCATGGCACTGAAAATCCAGAAGAAAGATTTCTACACATAATCTCATCGCTGCCGATCCGGAACTGGTAATCGGCTCGAACATAATTGAGTACGACGTCGAATATGCCGATGTTGGCCCTTGCTCGCCAACTACAACCACGGCTGATATGATCCAACGGATATTGTTGATGCCGCAGATCCCGCTCAAACTGCGCCGATAGCGCTGCCAAGGATACTCCAAGCGTTTCGTCAGGATGCAGCTCAAGGCGAAACGGAATCAATTTTGCAATCAGCCCGACAGTCGCCTTTTCCGCTGTCGTCTTCCGACTACCGAGTGGCACTCCGACCACGATGTCCGTTCTATCGTATTTCCGGTAAAGAGTGATCCAGATGAAAAGTAGCAATAATTTGAACAACGATGTGTCGTGCTGCTTCGCCAGCACCTTGAGATTGGACACGACGGAGTCATCGAACCGAAATTTCACTCTGCTCGCACGGCCCTTGGTTGTCTTGTCCGGAATGCGATTCGCTCGATCGACCAGCGGCGGCACCGGATCGGCAAACCGGTTCGACCAATACGCCTTGTCAACGGCATATTGCTCCGACGCGTGATACGCGGCATCGCGATCAACGATATCGGCGAACGAAGGCGCATGCGCAACCGTGACCTCTCCACCCAAAACTAATGAATTGTAAACTTCGGCCACTTGTCTCGCGACAATTTGTCGGCCGCTGGCGTCGATAACCAGATGATGATACTTTTGCAGCCACAGAAATTGATTGGCAGACACCTGCGCCAAGCAAAAGGCGAACAAGGGGTTCGCCGTTGGCCTCAATGGCCGCCAAAACTGCTGCAAAATCCACTCTTCAGCATCTGATTCCGGGTGCGGGCTTTCACTGAAATCGTGAAATAGCAGGCCGCAATGGACGTGCGGTTGAATCGTCTGCCGAATTGTAGCTCCGCTGCAGAACCTTAGTCGGAGGGCGTCGTGCCTTGCGACCACGGCCTGCAGCGCCTGCTCGAAGGCTCTCTTATCGATCGGAGAATTGATCGTTATGACCTGCCCAGTATTGTACACTGGTTTATCCGGGTGCAGTGCCTGATCGATCCAAATCGACAGCTGTGCGGCAGTAAGAGGCAGTTCAAAGCGGTTCGGTCCGCCGGCATCGGCACTCTTGGTGGTGGGGGCCAACAACTTGAGATCCATTCCCGTGAGCTGCATCTGTGCTACTCCGATGACGTTCTCGAGTTCAGTAGCTCGATCCCGACTCGAACGCGCGATCTCGGCGTCAGGCTTTCGAAAAATTCTGTCAGGATGAATCTGAAGTACGGATATTGCAGGTCGAATGTGTAGTGACCGGCACCGCGTATCGTCGCGCGCGTGACGGAGCGGAGTGACGGCGCATGAGTCCCGCTGCGAATCTGTTATTGACCACCTGGTCGCTGTCGCCGGTAATCAGCAGACATGGCAGTCCGACATCGCCCAGGCGGCGCTCGGTTGGATATTCATAGTCGTCGCAGCTGCGTTCAGCATACTTGCGTAGCGAGTCGATTTCGTAAAATGGGCATTTCAATGCGGGCGCGTGGTCTCGCGAGGGCAAATTGAACAGAGCCTGTGCACAATTCTCGCCTTGCCCACACAACCGGTCCCAGTCGACTGGCTGGGTCAGTTGCTCAAGGCCCCTCGCGATGAGGGCGGCCATCTCTGGTTTCCGATTTACGGCCCCAAGCACCTGTCGCAATCCAAACTCGTATTTGCTTTTGGTCCGATGACGCATCACGCGATCCGCTGAATGATGGCGAGACGAACGCAATCGAGCGTATTGCGGATCCTACCTCGGCGACCAACTCGAGCGCGATCTTGGCGCCATTGCACCAGCCTAGCACGTTGACGCCGGTCAGGCGCTCAGTGGACATCACCCTCATGATGTCGAAACAATCATCCCTGATGCTGCTCTTTTCCTTCATTCCTCCGGTAAATAGATCCGACGATCTCGTTTCCACGAGGATGATGCGGAAATCGTGTGCATCATCGAGCAGCAATCGCGACCAAACATGCAATGAGATTCCGAGTGCCGGGATCAGCAATAGAGGCGTTTCGCCTCGGCGCCTGATGAAATACCGTCTGCCTTCGTCTGTATAGCCCCCGTGGTAGCATTGGGCCAATTGCGTGCGAACGTCCAAAAGAGGCCGACGGACTAACGCTTCGGGCGTTTCGAATCCGGCTGCATCGGCGATTGTTTCGGAGAGCATGCCGGCCACAGGATCGTCGGCGCCACGTAGCTTTTCGATCCGCGCACCGCTGCTCCTGATGTATTCAAGCCCCTCGTCGAATTTGATAGAGAACGACGCCGGCGATTCGTCCGTTGTCGGATAGGTGGACGCATGCCTCCGATAGTAGAGGTCCGAAGTCGTGAAGAGCAACGGAAAGCGGGCCAGATAGTCGGGCGCCCGCCATTCGATTTCCTTAAGCGCATGATCTAGGAGCAGTTTGGCGTGCGCGGACATAGTGGGCTCAAGACTCTTGAAGGACGTGACGGAAGACTTGTCGGGTATCTATTCAGCTCCAGCCAAGTTAAAGAGTTACCAGTGCATTGTGCCTCTTAGTGTCACCACAGAGGTGCCGCCGACCAAGTATTGAGTCCTGCCGCGCGACTTCCGCGCTATCACCTCAGAAAACCCCGGAAGGCCGATCTCCTCGCCCTGCTCCAGACTTAATGGATGACCATCGTCGAATGCTTGCGAGATCTGCGAGCACCGCCTGCTGAGATGGGCGGCCAACGCTCCGTGACAGGATCCGCAAACGGGATCTTCGTAGATCCCCTCTGCCGGCGCGAAACTCCGCAGGTGTGCATGACGCTTCGGATCCGACGTTTGGCGTGTGAATACCGTCACGCCGACCGCCTCGGCATCGGTGCTCAATTGCGCAATTCTGGTGAAGTCCGGCCTGAGCGTCCGTACCGCCGCCAAAGTGGTCAGTTCCACGATCAACCAAGGCATACCAGTAGATACCACCGATGTAGGACCGTCGCCTACGACGTCTAACGAGCATCCGAGCGCGCGCGCAACGTCTTCGTTCGCAATCTCCGCGTCCTTATGCCGGGGCGCACGTTGGGCGAGGAACAGCGTCGTAGCGTTCGATCGCACGATCGGCTCTATCTCCACGATTCCGACGCCACACTCCTGTCGGATAACCGCCCGCGTGCCGGATGTCGGAAGACCGTACTTTTGTGTGAATGCAAACGCAGCTGCTATCGTGGGGTGCCCCGCAAAGGACAGCTCTCGGCGCGTGGTGAAAATCCGTGCGCGATAATGGGCGCGCCGATTTTGCGGAGAGGAAATGAACACGCTCTCAGACAAATTCATGATCCGCGCGATCGATTGCATTATGTCCCCGTCGATCACTGTGTTGCAAAAGCCTACGGCTGCCGGATTGCCTCCGAACGGGCTCTTGCTGAAGACGTTGACGTGCCAAACTTCGAGTTCCGGCATTGCGTATCCTGAACGAGTCGGGTCGCTATCTTTGATGTTCGATTGTCTCCGGCCAGGGGCGAGTGCCTCATGCTTCGACCGCAATGCAAAGCGTCAAGTCCAATGGGCATTCGCTCGCAGAAAAACGTCGGTGAAAGTCGAACGCGATCGGAGTCGGGCCATTATCATAAAGGTGCTCCAAGCGCGCTGCGGCCTCGGCCCACGTCGGTGTCGTGTGCCGGGATACCCACCACATCGCATAGGTCGGCCAGCTCGGCTTGCGGAACCACTCGTGGCGATTCGTGAGGGCATTTCGGTGGAGGCTTCGATATACGAACGAGTGGACCGAGTTGATGTCGGACCAAAGCGAGAGTGTGGACGCCCGCGTGTCGGTCGCGATCACTCGACCGCCGTCATAGAACCGGGGCACGGCGAACCTGCCCCACTTTCCCCAATCACGCTCAAAGTTGGAAAGATGCGCTTTATCGTCGGCTTCCTTTGCTCGTCCAATGAACCCTAGGCTTGCTTCCGCCTCAGCGAACACGAGCGGAGTCAAGTCCTCAAATCCCTTGACGCTCGGATCTCCATAGGGCGCCTTCATGATGGCGAACGTGGTAAAGGCAATGATCGGCATTTCTCGCTCTCCCGGGATCGCACGACGTAATGATCCGTTTGAATGATCTGTTTGATCATTATTGATGAGTGCCAAAGTCGCGCCGAGAATGATCGATGGACGATTGGCAAAAAGAGGCTGCGCCCTTACCTCATGCTGTCGTCTGCGACCGCAATTGCCGCGCCGCCTCAGTCGCGTGCTTCGGTGCCAGGTCAGGGTCACCGGTTGCCGACTTTTGTCGATACGATGCTATCGATCTCTTCCGCGACGTGCCGTTTGATGACGCTCATCGCGCCCCAATAGTCCTTTTTCGAGGGTGGCACGTCTGTCCAATGCTTGTACTCCGCGGCGCCCTTGTTCTCTGCGGGAATTTCGTCGAAGGAATAGATCTTTGCAGCTACGGTCGCCTCGTCCGGCGTGAGGCTGGCGATTTCATTGACGGGGGCAAGGCCTTCCGTCGCCATGTTCTCGATGACGCTCGCTGGAATTTCGGTGTCGGGCGTAAAGGCCCGGGAAATTGCCGTCAGGTGCAAGCCACGTTCCTTGGCGAGGCGATTGAAGTAGGCGGCAGCCATTTGGCTCTTCATCGAGCCATATTTGCAGACAAAGATGACGGTCCCCTGATCACTTGCGGTCAGTTCGGCCGCGGCAAGCGGCAACGAAGAGACGGTGACCCCAAGCAGCAGAACACCCGCCCCGATGCAACGGACGGGAACGACGTGACGTAAGCTGTGAGTGAAGGTCCGCATGTCGAGTCCTCGCTGGTTCGATTGACTTTCCGGTCTGTTTCCGCAGCTGTGGAAAGTCGTGGGACGATACGCCCCCGAAAGTCTCGCGGCAGTTGTTCTGCCCGCAGTTCGTGCGCATAGGAAGCTAGGGGGCAAGGGGGAAACGAGCAAACGATTGTTATTTATCGAGCAGTGAATTGTCCTGATATCAAATCGAATTATGGGATTATGAATTATATCGGGGCTCGATGGCCGGCCGCCAGCGCGTATCCGGGGCATCTGTCGCCGAAATCAATCGTCCGAAGCGACGGCCCGTTTCAGCGACGAGCGCAAGGCGCGTCTATACCGCCGCCACGTCGACGCTCGTATCGTTGTAGCAGGCGCCTTCTGCCAAGTCGGCGCGGTCGTCGGCGGACACCAGCGCGTTGATCGTCTGACCCGTCGGGCTCGTTGCCAACCAGACGCCCTTCTCCGAGGCAACCACCCCAGGCGAGACCGCATCGGTGATTCGCAGCGGCAATATGACGAGGCCAAGATCGTTCCAAACCCGCACGCGCTTTGCCGCTTCGAGTCCGCGCGCCTGCGCGTCCTTCGGATGCATCAGCAGCGGTGCGGCATCGTCGCACGCTCCACCCGCGCCGAGTAAGGTGGACGATATGCGTTTGTCGGATGCCGGCGAGACAAGCGCAAGGGGGAACCTCATGCTGCAAGGCCGGAAGGCGGGCAGCCGCGCGCCGATGCCCCAGCGACGTGCCAAGGTATCGGAGGCAAGTTCGATCTTGCCCGATGGAGTGGCAGGAAAGACGTTGTCGAAGAGCGCCGATGGGCGACCGTCCGATCCCGTCATGCGCAGTGCCTCGCGGACTGGAATCTGGCTTGGCTTCATGCCTTGCAATCGGGGATGCGTCCCGTCGATTGCGTCGTCCATCAGCTCCGGATCGGTTGCCAGGAAACACTCGTCGTCGAAGCCGAACTGCGCCGCCAACTGGCGAAAAATTTCCGTATTGGGCAGCGCTTCGCCCACCGGCGGGATGACCGCCTCCGCCCGCTGCAGCCAATGGTGACCATACGCCGTATAGAGATCGTCACATTCGAAATGCGTGGCTGCGGGCAGGACGACGTCGCAATATTGCATGCTCTCCGTCATGGCGATCTCGATCCCGACCAGGAAGATTTCCTCGCGGGAGAGGGCCCGCTTCATCCGGTTCTGGTCGGCATGCACGACGATTGGATTGTGGTTATAGATGAACAATGCTCGCAATGGCGGGATGATGTCGTCCCGATCGAGGTGCCGGCTGACATCCATGATATTCAGCGTGCGGGTGCCGGCCGGGATGAGATCGGATCGTGTCAGCTTGGCTGCTGTCTTCGGAAAGGCGTTATCCGCGCCGAGCACGATGCCGCTGGCTCTGCCGAGCTTGCCCATCAGGGCCGGCAGGGCAATGGCCGCTCGAATGCCACTACCGCCGTTGCGACCCCGCTCAAGCCCGTTGCCGGGAGCAATCACGAGCGGGTCTGCCTCCGCCATCCAGCCGGCGAGCCGGCGGATGTCCTCAGCACGTACACGACAAGTTTCGGCGATGGCATCTGCCGGCCAAGCCCGTGCCGCATGCATGTATTCTTCGTAACCCCTGACGTGTTCGGCGATGAAACGCCGATCGTGAGCACCGAATTGCTCCAACTCGACCGCGAGCGCTAATCCTAAGAGCACGTCCGTGCCAGGTCTCGGCGCCAGATGCAAGTCCGCCTGTTCGGCAATCTTCGTACGCAGCGGATCGATCACTGCCAGCCGACCGCCCTTGCGCTTGGCGGCGCGGACGTTGCGAACAAGATGCAGGTTAGTGACGGTGGCATTGTTGCCCCAGACCACGTTGAGCTTGGCGTCGGCTGCCGCCTCGGGGCCGATGCCAGGCACAGCACCGTAGGTTCCCAACCAAGCTTCGCTGCGCACCGCACCGCATAGTGAGCGACGATACAGTTGGCTGGCACCGAGCTTGTGGAAGAAGCGCAGCGACATGCTGTCTTTGGCGAGAATGCCATGGGGACCAGCGTAATTGAAGGGCATCACGGCTTGAGGACCCCACCGGTCGATCACAGCGGCTACCCTCCGGCGGACGATATCGAGCCCCTCCGCCCAGCTGATCCGCTCGAACCTCCCGGACCCACGCGGGCCGGTGCGTTTCAACGGAAAAAGGAGACGCCGCGAGCCGTGCACGAACTCACCGGTGTGGTGCGCCACCTTGTTGCAGATGACCCCTTCCGTATAAGGCAGCGCAGTCGAACCCTGCACTTTCGTGATGCGGCCCTCGTCGACCGTCACCGCCAAGCTGCAGGTGTCGGGACAATCGAGGGTGCAGACTCCGGCACGCTTCAACATCGTCACGATCGGTTTACCGAGACCACAAAACGTTAGTCTGCCCGAGTTTAACACGGAATCCTGCGCGTGAGCACAGGTTTATCTATACCCGTTTGCCGCGGGTTGACGCCATTCGATCACGAATTTGGCGAGGCACGATTTCAATGTGCCTGCGGTATCAGGCCATCTGTGCCGACAGGCTGCTGTGCCGGTCGAATGCCGGAGGATCCGGCTTGGGCCAATGTCCTCAGGCGGCGGACATCATGGGCGGCTTCGGCCAGCAGCCAGTCGCGGCAGTTCGTGATCTTGGGCAACGTCGTCGTCGCTCTGGGGCAAACAATCCAATAGGTCCGGGATAGCCGCAACGCGTGTGCAAACGGCCTCACCAGGCGCCCATTGATAAGGTCCCAGGCCGAAAGCGTAGTGCGGGCGAGACCAACCCCGTGGCCGTCGACGGCCGCGTCGATCACCATGCTGGCTCGGTTCAATACTGGTCCATGAGACACATCTGCGTTCGGGATGCCGGTAGCGTCGAGCCATTTCGCCCAATCCCTGCGGTCGTCGAGATGAAGTAAGGGAAACTTCAGCAGATCCTCAGGCTTGCGGATCCGGTTACGGCCTGACAAGAGCTTCGGGCTGCACACTGCGAACAGTTCCTCAGAGCACAGCCGCACGACATCGAGTCCTGTCCAATTTCCATCACCATGTCGGACGGCCAGATCGATTTCCTCCCGCGCAAAGTCTACGTGATGCATTGTTGCAGAGACCCGAAGATCGATACTGGGGTAAGCCTCGGCAAACTGGCCAAGCCGATGGACCAGCCATTTCGCGGCAAAATCCGGCGAGGTGCTTACCGTCAAGACCCCCGCGTTCAGTTGTTGAACCAAGCGCTCCGTGCCGACCGCGATTCGGTCGAACGCATCACGCAACACCGTGAGGTATTCGCGACCGCCTTCCGTGATGACAAGCCGCTGGCGCTCGCGATTGAAAAGCTTGATGCCCAATTCAGCTTCCAGCGCCTTGACCTGATGACTGACAGCTCCTTGCGTGACGCACAGTTCCTCGGCGGCACGTGTAAAGCTTTCGTGCCTTGCCGCGGCCTCGAAGGCCTTGAGAGCGTTGAGTGGCGGCAAACGACGAAGCATTGGTGGATCTTCATGAGAAAAACTAGGGCAAGGTAGAGAAATGATGCTTTGAGTGGAATACGCCCTGCTCACATTTCTCCGGCAGCTGAAGCGCGGTCGGAAAGGGTTGCAACGACGCTGAAAGGACGAGCATGGCGCATCCCAATTCTCTGGCAGGGCTGTCAGCGACGATTCAGATGTGGATCGAACGCAGCCGCCAACGACGTGCGCTCGGCGAATTGGTCGAGCGAAACGATCGTCATCTCCTTGCAGACATCGGTTTATCAGCGGAGCAGGCTAGGCGCGAAGCCAATAAGCCGTTCTGGGTTCCCTCAAAAAAGGCGAGTTCCCTCAAAAAAAGTGACGATGCACTCGAAAAAATATGGCGAGCTGCATCCGACCGTAGCAAGATGCTTGGCCGGAAGTTCTGAGATGCTGCAGTCGGCGTTGATAATAGGGCGTTGTAGCGCGTGAGTATCTTACAGCCGGTCTTGCCGGAGATGCCAAATTGGCGGCACACCAACTACCGTCTTCTCCCAGTCCAGCAGCTGGCACGGTGAACTTTAGTCGTTCAAGTGACTTACCCAGAACACAGGCTGATTACTTCTCATCCTGGCGCAAGTATTGTGGAAGCAAGCAGCGGGCGATATTTGGACAGACCGTCGGCACATTGTCAGCGGGATCGAGACGCCGCAGCCAGCTGGTACCGGCTGGTATGTGCAAAAAAATGATGCGTGGTTGTTCGGAATAGGGGTCGCGGATCCAAGTCCGCGACTCCGACCATTGTTTAACTCGATACGATGGTGTGTTGGAGCACCGCTACGTCCACCGCGCCCGTCGGCCTCTGCATCAAGATCACGCCGCATTTTTGGCGGCACACTGGAGCAACCTATTTTCGGTTCCGCAGTCGTCTTGTTACCAGCCCACCGCTTGTCCGTCCTTGCGGTGGTCAGATCCGGCACGATAGTACCCCCCGGTGCTAGCGCCCCCAGTCATCAAGACGTCCGCCGTTGGTACGAACATGATAGATTGAAAGCCGCCGACCTCTGAGCCGTTGATCGAGCCGACGGTGTGGCCCATCCGTGTCAATTGCGGCCCTACAAGGTTGTAGAGTTCGGACTCCAGGCTGAGCATGTTGGGCACCTGGTTATGCCGGAAGCGTGCCATATCGCTCGCGGCTTGCAGATTTGCTCCAAGATCCAGCACGTTCACCAGCGCCTGAGCATGCCCTTGTGCTTGCATGTCTCCGCCCATGAGCAAGATCGTCATCAAGGGCCGCTTCTCTTTCATGACAAAACCGGCCGCGAGAGTGTTGTACGGTCGCTTGTGCGGTGCGATGACATTGGGGCTTGCAGAATTAAGCGTAAAAAGCCAGCCGCGGTTATTCAATATGAAGCCGTAACCCGGCACGGTCACGCCGGAACCAAACAGCGACAGGTTACTGTTGACCCACGAAACCATGTTGCCTTCGCGGTCCGCGGTTGACAGCACGATTGTGTCGCCCGCGGCAAGATCGGTGCCTGATCGGGGTCCGGTGGCAGAGGCCTTGTCGGGATCGACGTTGTCGCAGAGCGACGCCGCGTGTAGGGTTTGGACAACAACCGATCAAGAGGGATTTTGGAAAAGTTCGGATCGCCGTTGAAAGCGTACAGGTCCCGGTAAGCCAGCTTTTTGGCTTCGACCATCAAGTGCCAATACTTCGGGTTACGCGGCCCGAGGCTCGCCAGTGTCTCCCCAGGCGCCCATTTCGGCAAGCAAGCTTCAAGGATATTGAGGGTTTCGTTGACTGCCCAAGCCTGGGAAGGCGGGGGCAACTCGAACACATCGTATCCGTGATAGTTGCTCACTGCGGCCTCGACCCACTCGCCTTGATAGTTGGCAAGGTCTTCCAGCGTCATGGTTCCACCAAGCGCGGTGGATTTTGCAACGATTGCTCGCGCGATCTCGCCTTTGTAGAAGGCATCACGGCCACCACTCTGTAGCAGCCGGAACGTCTTGGCGAGGTCGGGATTGCGGAAGATCTGTCCGGCGAACGGCGGTTTACCATTGATGTACCAGTTCTTCACTGAATCAGGATCGAGTTCGGTACAGCAATTTCGCAAAGGCAGCGCATAAGGCAGATGCCAGTCATTCGCGATGCGTTGCGAGACCGGGAAGCCGTTCTCGGCGTAGTCGATGGCCGGCTGCAGGACCTCCTTGAACGTTTTGGTCCCGAATCTTCTCAGCACCTCGTCCCAACCCCAGGCGCTGCCCGGCACTGTCACGGCCAGGATGCCGTAGCGCGGCATGCCCGAGCCGGGACCCCAATTGTTTGGGTCCCAGCGATGGCCCAGCATGTTGAGACGCTCAAGCGTGGCGCCACTCGGCGCCGTCCCACTTGAGCTGAGCGTGTAAACCTTCCCCTCTCTGGCGACATAGATAACTGCGAACATGTCTGCCGCCACGCCGGTACTCTCCGGTTCGACGACGTTGAGCATGGCGGCAGTCGCCACCGCTGCATCGATCGCATTGCCACCGTTAGCCATGATCTGCAGCCCGACCTGTGCCGCCAGCGGTTGGCTGGTGGTCACGATCCCATGCGGCGCCATGACTTCGGTACGGCTCTGCGCCGCCCAACCGTCCGCGCGATCGCCGCGCACGGCGGTGCACGCAGCGGGTTTGGGATCGGTGTTGCAAACGGAAAGTACCGGGTCTGCTTGCGGCCATGCCCGGGAAGCGACTGTGAGACAAATGACCGCTGCGAGAATAGCACGCGTGGTGATGTTGAATTCCATTTCAGCTCCTCCTTAGTCGCGGTCGCGAACCATCGTTTAGCAGCGGGCAAGTGCCGGACGGTCGCAGTGCCCAACCGGTTGTCCTCCAGGTCGAGACGCGGATCGTGTGGCTGAACCAGGAAAGGCCGAGTCGGGATGCGCCGAAGATGTGAAGACAGGGACAGGCTGGCCGAGGTCTATCCAGATTCCCGTATGTTGAAACCAGTGATCATGCATGCCGTATCAACCGGAAGAAATATCAAGTGCCAGATTATCGCCGGTTACGAAGATCGGCAGTGCAAGATGACCGAACTCCGATCGTGCGTAACGCAATGCGGCAGAACGGCTGATAAACAGACCGCCATGCCTGCTGGAGAGATCGCGCACAATCCAATTGCCGTTGCTGTTCATACCCACGAGTACACAGTCGGAATGTGCGTGTAACACATTGTCGAAACAAGTGTCCGATGCTGTTAACGCGTCCTGTGTCATGTCGTCGGCCTCCTTGAGGCTGGCGCTGTCTCTGGAAGTCTGCTGACACAGTAAGCATGCGGACGGGAGCCGGGCAAACAAGTGTTATTCATTGATGAATGAAATGGGCTGATATCAAACAAAATGATTCAGACATGAGTTTCCTCCTGTCTTTTTTGTTTTTCGCTATCGAGCTGAAAGAGACAAAAGCGCCGCGACGCCCTTGTCGAGAGCAAGGTTTTCGAATGCTGGGAGCTCGATCGTGGAATTGCCGTTGGCACCGCCCATGGCGGGTGAGCGAGCTAGTTCCGCTGCATGCGATGCTCGTGTTTGAGATGGTCAAAAAGCGGCTCGATGGCAGATCGGTGCTGCACTTCTCACCAGATTTGCCGGGTCATATGGCGCTTCTGCTTAGATGTTTAGACTTTTGAACTTGTAATCGGGCAGCGCATTGTGGCCGAATCCGGACGGCATCGCTTAGCTTCATTACGTCGTTCCTGGTGGTGACTGCCAAGCTCTCCTGGGGGAGCATCTCCAGGCGTTCCCCACCCAGCCGCTCGCGCCAGACGCCCACTGAAGAGCGCTCAAACGGCAACTCGTCCAGGAAAAGCTCCTCACTACAGAAGTGTGGATAATACGATTTTTGAGCGGCAGCTTGCGCGAGCGCGTCACCGCTGAGTTGTAGGTGTACTTGAGAATCGCAAGCCCGGCCATCACCCACGTCGGCAACCGTGGGCGGCAGGGCCTCCCTTAATTAAACACACCATCAATTTCCAGGAAATCCTGCGTCGAAATTCACATCGTTTTGCCTAATCTATCAGAAAAGCCTTGGTTCTTCATGGAAGACTAATTGAAACGCGATAGTTGCCGATCAATACAATCTGCAAAGGATTTTTTACGAAACAGTTGGACATAATCGGGCACACTCGCTTGCTGAGACGTGGCTGAGCGCGTCGTAGGTGTCGAAACGATCCGGACTGAGGCTTGATAAATCGACTGATCGGCACGCTCCATGAACGATCAGCTCGGCAAGACCAAGACCGATGGCAGGAGCTATCTTGAATGACGTGCCGCTGTCGCCGGTGGCAAGAAATAGATTGGAAATCTGCCGGACTCTGCCTACAATCGGCCGTCGATCTCGACTCATCATATAGGCACCAGCCCAGGAGCCGCGTGGCGCGGCATGCATCGAGACCGCAAAGCGGTGCGTCAGTATTCTTCGATAAGCTTCGACCACGCTCCGCGGAGCCGTGTCCGGAATCCTGTTGGGATCGACACCGTTGAGACCACCTCGCTCCGCCCCGACCAAGATCCCGTTTCCTGACATCGGTTTGAACCAAGCGTTCTGCGCGTGATCAATGATCGTTGGGAATGTTTCGCCATCGTCGATCTCCTGCGGCCTGAATATTGCAAGACGGGATAGGCGTGTGACAAAGCCAAAATCCAATCCCAGTGGTCCGAGGAGCTGGTTGGTCCAGGCGCCGGTGGCGAGCACGATCGCTCCTGCTGACAGCGTTCGTTTGCTCGTTACGACACTGGTCGCCCGCCCTGACTCTACGATCACGGACCTTATGGGTTCGTCGAAAATGAACTCCACGCCATCAGACCGTGCGGCATCGTATAATGATCGATTCGTCAACGTTGGATCACAATAGCCGGCGCTCTCGTCGAATGCAATCGATCCATCGCAATTGTCTAAGCGCACCCGCGGTGCCAGCGTCTTTGCTTCCGCAGCATCGATCAGGCGGATGTTCACACCCCACTGGCGCTGGCGCCCGATCAACTCCCTGAATGACGGGGCTAATTCGGCATCGGCGATTTCCATGAGCCCGACTGCCTTGAAACCGCATCGGCCACCTATGCCAGTCCCCCAATTGCGAAAGACGTCGAGTGACATAAGTGCCAGATGCGCGTCGGCGCGATTGTCGTAGTTGGTGCGGACAAGCGCGCCGCTTCGGCCAGTCGCACCAGCCGACAGGCAGTGCCTGTCGATGACGACCACGCGCGTCTCCCCGAGCTTACGCAGGTAGTACGCTGCGCTGACTCCGAGAATGCCGGCTCCGACGATAAGGACCTGCGCCCGCATACTGTCGCAACCTCCACTATCGATCGGAATATGACGAGCCAAGAAAACCTAAGGCACGCTCTGATTTCCGACGGAGCGAAGCATGCTCTCAGGCTAAGAAGCCAACGCTAGCTTCGGCCGTGGGGCATCGACAATTTCGTTGGCTATGACATCGAGCGCGAAGCGTAGGTCGCGCAAATCGATATTGAGCGATGGAAGAAGCTTCAACACTTGATGGCAAGCGCCGCAGGTCTCAGCGATCAGACCGCGTTCAAACAATCGCTTCGATGTCGCCTCGCCGATTGTCGGATCATTGAATTCCAGACCAGTCAGCAGCCCGCGGCCTTTAACCCTTGCGGCGCCTGTCGGGAGGCTCCTCGCAATTTGCGACAGCCGGTCGTAGACCAAATCGGCACGCACCTGAATGGCACGAGAAAACGCGGCGTCCGACCAATAGTGTTCGATCACTGCCGTCGCACCCACAAACGCGAGATTGTTTCCGCGGAACGTGCCATTGTGTTCGCCCGGCTGCCATACGTCGAGGTCCGGGCGCATCAAGAGCAATGAGAATGGCGCGCCGAACCCGCTGAGTGATTTCGAGAGGACGACAATGTCTGGAACGATGCCCAACGGCTCGAAACTGAAAAACTGTCCCGTTCGTCCACAGCCGGCCTGAATGTCGTCGACGATCAGCAATATTCCGAGCTCTTTGCACAGGTGCGCCAACCGGCAAATCCAGTCGGTGGTCACGCTGGAAAGCCCCCCCTCACCCTGGACGAGTTCAATCAGCGCGGCGGCAGGGCGGCTGATACCCGATCCAACGCGGCCGAGCAGCGTTTCGATATAGTCCATCGAATCGACCGTCGGGCCGAGATAGCCCTGATACGGCAGGAAAGTTACGTGGTCGAGGGGCACGCCCGCGGCCGCTCGCGCAGCTGGGTTGCACGTTGCGGCCAGCGACCCAAGCGTCATTCCATGGAATCCGCCGGTAAAAGCGGCGATGCAAGTGCGCCCTGTGACTTTGCGTGCCAGCTTGATCGCAGCCTCGATCGCATTCGTTCCTGTGGGGCCGGTAAACTGTACTTTGTAAGAGAGTTGCCGCGGTGACAGAATGATATTATCGAACGCCTGAAGAAAATTAGCCTTCGCCACCGTATGCAGATCGAGCGAGTTCAACACACCTGCGCTGCGGATGTAGTCGATCACACGCTCCATAATGAGCGTATCGTTGTGGCCATAATTGAGGCTACCGGCGCCGCACAACAGATCGAGATAGCGGCGGCCGTCGGTTGCCGTCAACCACGGCCCTTGTGCCGAAGCAAAGACTGCAGGGAAATGCCGACAATAGCTGCGGACGTTCGATTCAAGACGCGTGAAGACATCCATGTGACTCAGCATTTTCTTCTCCCAGGCAGTCGCAGGACTATCGGGCGCATCAAGCGCTGCGGTGAGCGTAGACGGCCTCCGGTTGGACAGGACGCGTGTGTTTGACAGCGTCCAGCTGAACAACGGACTTATGTTTGCCGGCTTCCGATTGAATGGCAGGATTATGTGTTGTAAAGTACCCTTCCAGGCTTCGCCGGATATCGCTTGCTCGCAAGGACAAGAGGCTGAACGAGCCGGCATCACCCAGCCCATGGCTGCTTTCGCACAGGCCGTTGAGAAACAGGGGCAATCCGGTCTGGGTTCGGACCTGATAATCCCGCTCCACTAGCAAGCCGCCGCATTCGGTGCGCGCCAGTTCTGGCGCAATTTCGGCCAAAAGCTGCGGATAAGGCTCCTTGCCTTGACCGACGCCAATGTCGAGAAATCCAGTCGCTAAAACGACTGCGTCGACATGAATTGATTCAGTCGTATGGAAGAACCGCTCGCGAAGACAGAGCGACACCCCGCTTTCATCCGCGGAAACGCTGTCTATCATCGTATTGTTGCGCAGGTGAAAACGATTGCGGCCGTCGAGTCGCTCCTCGTAGATGCCGAGATAAAGTTGATGCAGAACATCGATGTCGGCTGAGTTATAGTTCGTCGGCCGCAATTGTCGTTGCAGCTCTTCACGCGCTTCCGACCCCGCCAGAAAAAAGTAATCTATGAAGTCCGGAAAATAGACATGGTCGCTGAATGGACTGGTGTCTTTCTGGCGCATGCTGAAGCTTCGATGGATCCCATAGATCTGGGCATCAGGAAGGCGCTTCGTCAGATCGAGATGAAGCTCAACTGCGCTCTGGCTGGCCCCGATCACCGCAATCGAGGACAATTTCGGCCCGAGTTCCTGCATCCTGAAGGCATAGTCGCAAAAGTGAAACAGCCGTGCCCCGAGATGCTGCTTAAACTGCTCGGGTACGTTTCGAGTGCGCCCAGTTCCAACGATCAGCGCATCTGCGGTAAAGACACCATTGTTCGTCAACACGCACCAGCAGTTGTGCCGGCGCTCGTACGTCACCTGGATTGCTCGGGTCCGATAGGAAACCAAATGATCGAAATGTGCCGCCACCCACTGGATGTATTTCGCATAGTCCTTCCGAAGCGCATAAATGATGCCCAGATTCAGGAAGTCATATAGGCGGCCCATTTCGTGCAGATAATTGAGGAAGGTGTAGTGGCTCCTTGGATTCCGCGGAGTCACCAGATCTCGCATAGGATGATTTTGGATATCCACGCCGCTGAGCAACATGCCGGGTTGCCAAGTCGCATCAGGTGCGGCCTCGATGAAATGCGCAGTGAAGTCCGTTTTCGCCTCTTCGAATGCGATGGCCAATGCGATGTTGGAGGGACCGAATCCGATTCCGAGCACGTTGTAATGATGACGATATGGGGCGGTCGCGAGATTTATGGTCATGACGCGAGCCGGGTTTGCCATGTGTCGGTGCCCGGCCGCGGAACCAAGCAAGTTTCCATGGGCCAGACGAGTGGGCGTTCATCGCCGATCGCACGAGCCAGAGAAGTCGCGGTACTCGGAACGAGAGGCGAGGCGCCGGCCGCGAGGGCGGTAATGAAGGAGCCAAATCCCTCGGCATGCGCATGGTTTTGTGCGCGGTCGATCGCGACAATGAGACCGTTCGCCAGCGTCTGCGCTGCGAGGCGCAGGCTTGGATGGTCCGGCTCGTAAGCAGCCGCAAAGCGATCGAGCAGGGCGGTTGCCATCGAGTCCTGCTTGTAGCTGGCTGTCGATAGCGGCTTTGGCAAGCGGTACAGGTGATCGCGCAAATCCAACAAGGGCGCGCGAAACTCTTTGCGGACGACGGCTTCGAAATCCTCGCGAGAAAAGTTGGATTGCTGCGTCTCAGGATTGGACCAGGCGAAGTAGAACCGCGCCTCGTCCACCGGAACCTCGTGGAGGAAATCCCGCCCCCAGATCGCATGTCCTTGACTGGTTGAAAACTTGAAACTGTCGAGTTGGTAGAACTCATTGGTTATGATGGCGCGTGGAATCAGGGCCTCGATGCCAAGTTCACGCGCCGCGAACGCGAGCGCCAAGTGCGCGCACACGTAAAAGAACGAATTGTCGAAGCCGAGGCACTGGACATAGTTGATCGGAGTACCGCCGCGGATCAGTTGTGACACTCCGCCTTTGGCCGCATGGGCGCGCTCGAGCCAATAGTAATGGCCCGGCACCATCTCGGCCCACACGTTCAACACCAGGTCGCGACAGTCCGGAAACGGCGCGGGTATCCCCCATTTGGACGGAAACGTGATCGGGAAAGCGGGTAGCGTTCCGGACAACAGTTCTTTGATCAGGCGGCGAAGATTGGGACGAAGTTCAGGCAGGGCTGCGAGGAGGTGGTGCATCAATTGGTCGCGCCAGCGCTCGAGATTTAGCACGAGTTCCGATTGGTGGCGCATTTCCAATGGCTCACCAGGCCGGCCACCGGTGGCGTGAAGGTTGAAGAGCCGGACGGCCTGGTTGGGATGACCGCACGCCTCGCAAATGTTTCCCTTGGTGGCGGCAAGACACGTGGGACACCAGCCGGAAGCGTATGCCTCGAACAGAAACCGGCCCCGACTCTTGTCGTATGGCACGATGGTTTGTATCGTCTCGAATGCCCCGCCGGCGTGGAGGCGTCGAAACCAATCTTGAATGTATGCCGTGTAGTTTGCATCGGGCATCCCTACGATATCAAAGCATATTTCCGCCGCCGCGAGAGTAGCCTCTATGTTGTCAAATTGGCGTTGTGCCAAATCAATCGGATCAAGTGACAACTTCTCTGCGGTTGTCACGAGATAGGATTGATGGAGATCGACGCTGATCGCGCTGACGCATTTGCGCCCACGCATCCTGTGATACCGCAGCAACACGTCGGCCGACAGGTAAGGACCAGCGAGATGCCCCAAGTGGAGATCGCCGTTGGGTGTCGGAGGCGGCGCAACGATTGCTGTGAGAGGCTCGGATCCGCCAATGGCTTTTTCAAAATGCCGAGAGGGCACGATATTCATGGCCCAGGGCTCCCTAAACGGCAGTTACTTGGGCGCGCACCATCGCGATCATCCGCGAATTTGCCTCTGGGCTGCCCCAGAAGATCGTCAGGAACTCGAGCGGCTCGACGCCCGACGTGTTGCGGATAGTGTGATGACTGTTGCGTGGCAGGTATATGACATCTCCACGTTGCACCGAAGCTATTTCCCCGTCGATTGAAATATCCCCGCCGCCACTGAGAATGATGAAAGTCTCCTCTTCGCCATGTGAGTGTGGAGAAGTCTGCTCGTTGGGGCGAACGGAAGCAATTGCGCTTCCCCATAACGGATTAGCCACACCGGGCCAGGGAAAAAGTCGACGTAGATCACAACCATATTCATATCTGATCGCGGCTTCGCTGGAACGCGCAATATTCATTGCTAAACCTCCTAATCCAATGGAAAGGCCCTCAGAGCCAAATCTCCCGTTTTGTTCGGTGTCTGGCGCACGCGATAAGTCGTCTGGCCGCAGAGCTAGGCGAATGGAAGGAGATGAGCAAATGATTATTATTTATCGACCAGTGGATTCTCGTGATATCAGATCGAATGATCGGGTCATGAATTATGTACATCATGGAGGAGCTGACGCGATTCTCATTCCATACGGCCGCTGCCCTCCTATTTTTAAATAAAACCGCGAAGCCGGAAATTGATGATCGTTAACTGGATGTTACAGTCTCGGATGGCGGCAAAGATGCACTTTGCAACTACCGAAAACGGCCGTGGGAAGCCGTCTATCCGGCGTGCGATCGGCCGTTTGCTAGAGTCGCCACTAACGCCGGAATATCAGATGAGATCCGGCACCGCCCCGATTGGCAGCACGTTGCTGAATGCACCGACCGAGGTGCTATGCAAGTTTGCACGGACTGACCACGCGGCGAAGAAGGTTGCCCAGCCGCCATTGCGGCAAGGTGATCGAAGCACCGTCAAACCTTGGCCAGATCAGGCCATCCGCGGCAACGCGGGGTATGCCTGGACGTGCAAAGCTGTTTCGGTTGGGAAAATCGACGAATCTCCTCCATACGATTTTCTTTCTACGCCTTTCCCCAGCCCGGTCCTCTATGATTATATTGATATGAAAAAATGCATCGAAGCCCCGATCTCCTCTGAAAAATACCTTCCACGATAGGAGCAATAGAGCTATGTCAAAAGCCAAAGGTACTCGCTACTTCTTTGGTCAAGTATACTATCTTACCACAGGTAAGGATGAAAGTAAAGCTCAGTAGGACAATTATAAGGACGCTAACTCAATTCTTGTCCTAATGACCCTCATTTGGAAAACGAATAGAGCCCTGGTCGGAGACAGTGACCACGACCCTCATGGTGGCACTACCTGTTGGCCATATTCCCAATCCGCGGTGGTCCTTGCTGAGACTCTTTCTTCCGTTCGACGACGGCCCACCAATCGAGCCAGATGATCCCAAACAAGGGCCCAAACAGACACCTGCACAAACTCCCATACAAGGGCCCAAACAGACGCCTGCACAAGTGCCTATACCGCCCGCCCCAGATATAACGCCGCCCCCCTAGAGGGACAAGGGTACAGGCCGGGTTGGGAGTTCGGATGTCGTGATATTCGTGGACCGATCGTCAGGAATGGATGGGTGGGGTATGAGGCTCGCTGCCACGTCGCTGTGCCCACCGAATCCGCACCTGCACGTTCGTACTGGTCCCCGCCTTCTCCATAACACCCCACCTGCTTCGGTTCTGGGCCACCGCATGCGTTCGCGCCAGCCGGCAGCTACTGATGTAAGCAAGGCGGCAAGCCCGCCTTAGTGATCTCTGGCGAGACGCGCGCTCACTGTCGCGCGCCGTCATAATCCAGGTTCTGATTCACCGGCAGTAGGCAGAGCAGGCCGTCCGGCACGGACAAGCATTCCGGCTAGCGTTATCTCGGGTGGTGGCGGGGCTGCTCACCTGCTACCGCTCGCGCAACGAGGTCATGCCCGAGTAATGTCGCATCCCAGTCAAATCGATATTCGAAGGCAACACCATCTCGATTATCGATGTCGGTCTGGCTCGTCAGGGGATCCCCGGTGCCGAGGCCGCACGCGTGCAACTGGGGACTGACGGCATCGGTGCGCAAGCGCGGCCATTCTCAGTTGCATGGACTCCGGGTGGAAAAGAAATTCTTGTTGCCAACACCCGCGCCAACAATGTGTCAATCGTCGATCTTGGTTTGGCGCTCGCCCATAAACCCGGCGCAGAGATAGCGCGCATTGCGCTCACCCGCCCCGAGGGTGCGCCGGCACGACCGAAGGTCGTGGCTGTCACGGCCGAAGGCCGCTACGCCGTCGTAACCGGTGGAGATGACACGTTGAAAGCATCTGCCACCGACCCGACCGGGATGGTTTATGTAATCGACGTTGGTTCACGTACCGTAGCTGCCCAGGTGGTCAACGTCGGAATCGATCCGTACGGGGTGATCATCGTCGACGACGGTGACTGATCGTGAAGGGCTTAGCTTCGTTCGGAGCTCTTGTCAGTCGCGATGATACGCGCCGGTCCGCTCGACGGCGAGATGACAGGTTGCCCTACAGAGCGGAGCCGCGATTGGCAGCCTGCCGATTCTGAAGAACCGCCGCTTTTTGGTAGCTTTATTCCCGCAGCGGATCTGACGAGCTTTCCCGGCTGATGGCCGGGGAGGTGCCGAACCGCAGCAGGTCGTGCCGAAATTATTGCGATTGCAGTCCAAAGTGCCGAATGGCAACTTCTATTGGGCGGCCCGGGCCTCCTTCTGCACCTCGGTCACCACAGCATTGTACTGGTTCATCACACCCCTTACCAAGCTCGTGACCGCGGGCATATCCGGCTGGTCAGGCGTGAGCAGCGCCTGCTCGATCTGAACCATCCCGGTTTCGATCGCTACGTAGGCGTCCAGAGAGTGCGCCCTGACGAAGTCTTCGATATTGAACCAGCCATCCTCGAAGGCCTCGAAGGATTTGCGAGCCTTCGTGAGGTTCCCTGCCTTCAGGGCCGGGTTCACCTCCCGCAGGTGTGCCCGCACGATGCGCAGCCTCGCAACGTCGTCATAGAGTGGATTGAGAGGAGCTGCGCTTGCAAACATATTGATGGCTTCGTCAAACTTGACGAGCATCGCCTGGACGTCTGCAAGTACCTCAGGGAGGTCCGGGTTGGGCCCGTCCAATGCCTTGGTGATCCTGGGCTGGAATTCGAGTTCGAGGACTCGGTACAGATCCTTGCTGCGGGCATTGACGTACACTTCGATACCGTTCCAGCCGGAATCGTAGTCTGCGAACGCAGCTTTGGCCCGTGCGAGGTCGCGCTGTTGAAGGGCCGTGATTGTGTCAACGAGAGTAGGCCGGATTGCCTTGATGCTCGAGATCTCGAAACGCTCCTCGTCGGCAGCTGGCACCTGACCGACATAGCCGAGGACGGCCAATGTCGCGAATACAGCAAAGCCAACGCGATGAATTCGCAGCATCATAGACCTGACTCCATGACCATAAATTTTCTGGATTGCAAAAGAATGATAGCTCCATGTGGTCCAATTCTCAATCAGCGTTCCCGGGGGCGGCCGTACAAGGCTGGCGGGGCATCGTTATAGCGTTTGACAGGGGGGCGTTCGCTTTTTCGCTGCGCGCCGTCGTCATCCCTGCACTTGGTGCCCGGCCGTAGACTGCTGACTGTGACGCAGTTGAAAACTTGGAGCCACCGCAAGCCTTCTTAAACCTGCCTTAAAGGTGGAAATACTCTGCTGCGCCTTCCGAACCGGACATTGCGCTAGCGTGCGATGGAGAAACGATCGATGAATCGAGCGATCCCGTGGTCCGTTGCCGGCGGACTTCTGTTCGCGTTGCGGCTGCCTTAGTAGCCACGGCACCCGAGCGAAAGAATCCCGCTTTTGATTTTAGCGCGGGCAACAAACCCGCAACTGAAGACCAGGTCAGACAGAAACTGGTTTCGGACGGACGGACGAATGTCAGATAGTTGTGCGTGGGAGATACTTCGCGGCCACCGCATCGAAAGACGGCCAAGTTGATGCGTTTTCCGTCGACTCGTTGACGGGGTGGCTCCGCGGAGAGGACGATTACGACGACGATTGGGTCGACTAACGAAAGCGTGCGTCCACCAACCTCAATCACGGTCGCCAGAAAATTGGCGACGGCGTCATCAGGGTGCCGCCAATTAGAGCCAGCATGACCCAATGAAAATCGGCCTCATTGAGCTTTCTTCTCCCCAACGCGGGAGCCGAACGCGATGGTGCACGCGGCGTCCGGCAGCGGCAGAATGCTGACAGATGCGCCGGATCGCGGCTCCAACACGTCGCAAGCAGCAGTAAGAACTCTTTCGAGGGCGCATTTGCCGTCTCATCCTCAGAGAACGAGCGTCGCGCCGGAAATCAACAGCAGCATCAGCACACCCTTGCGGAAACCCGTGTCGTTGAGTTTTCCATAGAGCTTGAGCCCCGTCCACATGCCGACCAGGACCGCTGGCAGCCCGATCGTAAATAGCAAAATCGTCTCTTGCGTAACCAAGCCGACGCCGCCAAGCCAGAGTTCGATCATAGCGAAAGTGGCGATGCCGACTGGCTGAAACACGGCGCGCTGCTCGTCCTTGGACCAGCCGTGCAGTCCTGACCAGATCGTGACAATGATTCCGGCGAGCCCAGTGGCGCCGCCGAGCACGCCGCCGAATACGCCGACGATCACATCAACCGCTCTGCCGGCATTGGCGTACTTCGGTAGGCTCGGAACGAACAGGCCGTAAAGGCCGTAGACGATCAGCGCCATGCCAGCACCGGCGCGCAGATGGCCGGCCGTGACCCAATTCAGCAAGGCTACACCAAGCGGGACGCCAATCGCGCTGCCAATCAGGAAATGGCAGTAAGCGACCAAATTTGATTGCGGCCCGCAATTTCCAAACTGAATAGCCCTGGATCAGCAAGCCATAGGCGACAATGAGGCTCGTCGTTTGCGAGGGCGTGAGAACGTGCATCCACGGACCGGCGACGATAATGCCGAAGGCAAAGCCTGCGAGTCCGGTAATCATCGATGCCGCGAAGCCGGCTGCGACGAATAACAGCAAGCTCAGGAAAGTGAGATCGTGCATGGCATACCCCGTCGGCCAACAAGAGCCGGCGCAAGACAGGGCAACGCTTGGCCAGAAGAGCGGCTAAGGGGTGGTTGCCGACGACCTGATCAAAGCTGGCAGAGCGCGCCGTTTACGTCAACGACAGTAGTGCAGCAAACTCCCCGGCCAGCGTCGGATGAGTGTCCCCCTTGGCGACACCATCCGAGTAGTCATTCGTGTTCGTCGTGAAGGGCAGAATTGGTTCAGCGACACCGGCAGCGCTAACCTGATCGGATAGGCGAGGAACGGCTCAGATTTCAAATATCAGGTCTAGGCCCCAGCCCGCACCAACCAGTCCTCTGGAATTCGTACCAACGCCATACACCACAACGACGACCAAGGCACCTTCCATGCCTGTCGATAGTCCGTCAAAGGTAATTCGGACATAACCAAGCGATCAGTGCTTATTTCCACTGAGTTTTGATCGGAGAAATTGACATATTAAAACAAGCAACGCCAGTTGAAGCAATCCTATGTCTTTTTGCCGGACACCACCCGTTTGCCTGTGCGTAATTCTCGGTAGCTATCATCATTTTGTCCACGCGACCTAGACCTCTGCCATAATCCATTGTCGTTAACAAGAAACACGCAGAAGAGGCCGAAAAAGAAGAACCCCGTTATTTTTTTCCTTTGGGTATTTCTCGGTAGTTGGGATCGTTTGATCCCCGCTGCCTGGGCCTCTGCCATAATGCCTTGTTGTCAGCAAGAAACTTGCACAACAGGCCAAAAATAAGAAAACCTACGACGATCAAAAACAGTTTTTCAATCGTCAAATCCACCGGTCATCCTATTTCATAAGATGAGAAGAGACGACAAAGCTCTGCTGCGAATTCTTCTTCTCCCGTCAACGACGGTGTGATTCGAGGACTGCTCTGTCTTTTGCGATGAGGTCGAGCGCGGCATCGATGCTCCCACCTTCCCGACGACCTTGGCTCCGGAGGTGCTGACCTCATAGGCCATCCTCGACGATCAGGATGCGTTTGCCATCGAGCGCCATCACATGTCTCCCCTTTTTTGAAGAAACAAACAGAGTTATTGTCGGAATGTCGAATGGGCCAATGTTTATACTGGCCGCCGCCCCGAGTAAAGCTGGGCATGGAATTCACGTTAACGGCTATTCGAACCGAAGTATTTCGAGCAGGAAGCCTGATCCCAGCCTGCACTTTTTCGACGAGTTTTGACGCTCCCATTGCGCCTGGTGGCGCTTACGAGACCGGGGGCGAAGGGCGGACGATGGCCATGTCTTTGGCTCCGTGCCCCGGTTCGATAACGCGACAGGTCATCACTGAACTCCCCGAGCCCGATGTTTGAGTGAGGTAGGCACCCATCTCGGAATGCCGACGGTGATGCTCGGTGGGCAAAGGTATTTCCGGCGCCGATGCACTCGGTCACATTGAGCCGCCTATACGCGAGCTTGAATAGTATTTACGATTACTCAATATTCGGTATAATAATTAAATGGTATTTACGGCGGTGAGTTGCTGTTGCGGGTGAGGGTCGGAAAAAACGCCGAAGCGTACCGGGCAGAACACCGCGCATATTGATATCGAGTTGCGCCCCGCCGGAAATCTCTGTCTCGTCGCCGATAATACCTTGTTCGTCACAACGTAACAATCTGACGAAGTCGTGCACGGTGCTGCGCGGTATAGCGTCGACGCATGCGCCGTATGCGGGTGGAGGCCAGCCTAATCAGCACATTGTCAGGTTCCTGTGCCTACAAGGCGTGAAGTTTACGCTTCGGCATGCTTCAAGAGGTAATGATGAAGATCGGTAAAAAGGTATTCGTTGCAATGTTCGCAATCGGGCTCGGCAGCTCGTGCGCATATGCGCAGACCGCTCCTAGCTCTGCGCAGACCACGACTGCGACAACTGCCACATTCACGGCGGTGGTCGCCCAAGTGAACAAGGCAGCAGGCA
>Ga0126369_10000280_pt1 | contig 32826 bp, 54 predicted proteins | sample PanSoiMetaPlot_1_FD_109646 | JGI IMG/M metagenome (GOLD analysis project Ga0126369, IMG submission 109646) | Tropical forest soil microbial communities from Panama - MetaG Plot_1 | ecosystem: Environmental > Terrestrial > Soil > Tropical forest > Bulk soil | place: Panama | collected 2016-02-17
CAAACGGTAACGCTCCCGGCTGCCGATTGGCAGATCATCATCGCGGCGCTGTGGGAGCTTCCCGGCAAATATGGCGTGCCGGTGATCAACCGGCTGCAGGCCGAGGTCAACAAACCCACCGACGTCGTTAAACACTTTCCGAAAAAGGCGGCTGAGTAAATGCTATTCCCACTTCCAGTTTCTTCCAGTCGCAATTTGCGCGACCGTCATTCTTTTGAGGGAAAGCATTTCCGCGAGGGCGTCATACGTGAAGCCATCGTGCTCTCGCAGAATGCGAATTGCTCTGACAATCAATTTATTAGCTTTGGTTTGCCTCGTATTTCGAGCCTGCTCAACACGAGTTGCCCATCGGCAATTGCCAGGTTCGTAGTTGCCATTATTGTTGATGCGATCGAGCGAATATTCGGGACCAGGATGGTCGCCCATATCCTTAATAAAATCAGTAACCGACAGTCGCCAGCGTTCACAAACCGTAATGCCGCGACCTCCGTAATCTTTCCAGCGTTTATCATTCGGATCATAGCAGCGGCCTTTCATGTCCTGCCAAGTACTATAAATGCGAGGAGGTTTTCCCCCGCCGATAGTAAGACCATGTTTCTCATAGGGTTTGGATATAGGTTTTCCCTTAGGCACGGGCGCGGTCCTTTTGCGATCGGCATTGTTGGGGGAGTGCCATGAGTTCACCAATTCCGCTTACACCACAGGGGTCGGTTCCTGCGATTGGAGTACCAAACTCTCAAGACTATCCCAGACTTGTCGCAAGCTTACCATACTTTGAGCCGGTCGCCATTGCCGAGATCATCGAGCCGAGCGTGCAGGAAGCCGTCGAGGGCATGCTACCGACGCTGGTGCCGCCCTATGTCGATCAGGCGGCGATCAATGCGGTCAATGCGCATGCGGTGCTGCTGACGGGATCGACCATGTCGGGTCCGTTGATGCTGTCGCCGCAGATCCCGACGGCGCCGAGCATGGCGGCGAGCAAAGCCTATGTCGACACGATGATCAGCACGGCCGGCGTTCCCGAGGTGCCGGCGGTTCCTGCAGGGCAGACCTGGGCGCGGCAGACCGGGCAATGGGTCGCGCTGTCGGCTTCGACCGGGGTTTACCTGCCCCTGCTTGGGGGGACCATGCAGGGCGCCATTTCGATGGCCGGCTACCCCATTAACAACCTCCCCGCAGTGCCGACCCTGCCAAACGGCGCCGCCCCCGCACAGTGGGTGCTCAATCAGATCGCGTCCGTGTCGCTCTATCAGGGCACATGGAACATGGACACCTACTCGCCGGATCTCACGCAGGCGAGCACGCACGTTAATGGCTACACCTGGCTGGCGGTAACGACCTCGCCGACCGGCGTGGTAATTGCTCCGGCTATTCCCGGTCTGCAGGGCGTCACGGTTTATAACGGCGACAGCGTCACGTACTCGAGTGCACAGGGGCGCTTTGCCGCGATCCATTCGGCCGGGATCAATCAGAGCGAAGGCGACGCGCGGTATTTGATCAAGAGCGGCGACACGATGGCGGGGCAATTGCTGCTCAACGCCAACGCCACACAGCCCTTGGGCGCGGTCACGCTGCAGCAGCTCAATGCGGCACTGGCTGGCGCTGGCATCCCCGAAGCACCGACCGACGGGCAGATCTATGGCCGCATCGGTTCCTCCCACGGCTGGGTTTCGGTGATGCCGCTCACCGGTGGGATCTTTACCGGGCCGATCACCCTTTCGGCCAACGCCTCAGGCAATCTACAGCCGACGACCCTGCAACAGATGACGGCGGCGATTAACACCGCGGTCGGCGCCTATGTGCCGATTGCGGGAGGCAGCATGACGGGGCTGCTGACGCTGTCCGGGAACGCCGGCAGCGGGCTCAATCCCGTGCCGCTGCAGCAGCTCAACGCCATGCTGGCGACATATCTGCCGCTGTCGGGGGGTGCCGTCACCGGTAATCTCACGGTCGCCGGCACGGTAGCGGCGGGCGATAATTCCACGAATGTCGCGACCACGGCATGGGTGCGCTCGGCAATCCCCGCGGCCATTACGATGGCCGACACCCCGCCCGCAACGCCCGTGGCAGGACAGTTGTGGTTTGATACGGTCGCCTCAAAACTCTACATCCGGTTCTTGGACGGCACCTCGGCACAGTGGGTTCCGACATGATCAATTTTCCTGACAGCCCTACCACCGGGGATCTGTTTACGCCGCCGCCGCCTGCGACCGGCACCTTCCGCTGGGATGGGACCAAGTGGGTTCAGCTGGTCATCACCGGCGCGCCGAACAAATTGCTGAACCCTTATATGGAGATCGATCAGGCCAACGAGGGGGCGGCGGTCACTATTGGCACTGGAGCGTACTCGGTCGACGGCATTCTCTTGACTGTCGGCAACGCTGGCGGCTTGGTCTGGAACGCTCAGCGTGTGAGCGACGCACCACCGGGCTATGTCTACGGTGTACGAGCAACAGTTGCGACAGCTGGCACTCTGGCTGCCAACACATCAGCAGGATTTCAGTGGAGACTAGAGGGCTTCGATATAGAGGACACGCGCTTTGGCACAGCCAACGCCAATAGCCTATCCTTGGCTTTCTGGGTCAAGGCGTCGATTGCCGGAACCTACAGCGTCTGCTTGCTTGGCGCGGCGTCTAATCGTTCATACTGCTTTCCCCTGGTCATCGCCGCCGCCAATACATGGCAGCTTGTAACCCAGACCATTCCTGGTGACACAACGGGGGCATGGCAGCTATTCGGAAACACGACACAGCTCTATTTGAACATATATCTCGCACTGGGCAGCAGTTTCACGGGGGTTGCCAACACTTGGCAGGCGTCAAACCTGCCTGCCGTGCCCGGTATGCTTACCAACTGGATAACAACAGCAGGTGCTACGTTCACAGTCGGCCCCTGCGGCCTCTGGGTCGCGCCCGCCCCGCAGCCCTTGCTGCGCACCAGCTTCCAGGCCGAGCTGGCGCGGGCGCAGAGATACTATGAGAAGAGCTACGAGCTGGGAACGGCAGTTGGAGCCGCTGTTGGGATGGGATCAAGCTATCTCCGTAGCTATTTCTATCCATCCGGCAACAATGGGTTTGGCACTACGGTCGGCTTTAAAACATCCAAAAGAGCCGCGCCAACGATGACGATGTATAACCCGTCAACTGGTGCGGCGGGAACTATTCGCGACCAAGCCAACTCGGCTAATCTTACGCCCAACGTTAATAATGTTTGCGGCAGTTCCTTTGCTTGGGAGGCTGCGATGACCACGGCTAATTCGGTCATTAATATGGTGGGCCATTGGACAGCGGACGCCCGCCTATGACTGAATACTATCTCCCGCCCGACCCGCCCGCAGGCATGCCCGCCTTTGACGGCGTGATCCGCGACGATGGGGCATGGATACCCAACGACGACGCCAACCGCGACTGGTCCGACTACATCGCCTGGGTCAACGAAGGAAACTCGCCGCTCGAATACCCGGCAAGCGGTGTGCCGATTCCAACAGGAGGCTAATCATGCGCAGCCAGACAGACGAACCAAAGACCGAGACGCCAGCGCCTGCAGCGCCCGAACCAGAGAAAAAGCCGCCAACCCTTGAGGAACGGGTCGAGGCGCTCGAAAAAAAGATCGCCCCACTGGTCGGTGAATAGCCATGGGCAAGCGCAACCCCGACGATCGCGACGCGGCCGACGGCGCCGACCGCAAGTTCCGCCGAGCCATCAACATGGTGGAGCACCACTACTCCGACCGCTGGCCAGCGCGCGGCGCCGCCAACTACCGTGATGGCGAATACCGGCCGCTCGATGACGTGTCGCGCCAGGGCAGCCTGACACGCTATCTCAAGCGGCCCAGCGAATCGCGATGATCGATGAGGCTGCTGGCCGCCGCGCTCTGTCTTGGCGTGGTGGCTTGCGGCGACCGGGTGAATACGATTTTCGACGATTACGGTAGGTCTGTGTCGGTCATCCACACACAGGAAGGGCTGCAGGGACCGATCCTCGTCGAGGTCGGCCAGTTTGATGGGGAGGGCAGGTTTCTGCCCATTGCCGTCGGCACCGGCGAAACGCTTCTCCAGTCGGTCATCCGGGGTTCCGCTTCAGCGGCGCTAACCGGCATCGCGCAGCGTCCCAACACGACCAATATAAATGCATCGGGCGGCAGCGGCGGCGGTGCCGGGTCAGGCTCGACAAGTCCCGGTTCGCCGGGCGGCGTTATCAACGTCAACACCACGGCCGGCGCGCAATCAGGCGCCACCAGTACGGGCAGTACGGCTTCAGGCGGGACCGGCGGGCAGGGTGGGCAAGGCGGCAGCGCGACGGTGAACCGGCAATGATCTACACACTGACCTTTTACGATGCGGCGGGGCAACCGATCAGCAGCGCCGTCTTCAACGTGCCAAGCCCGGACGACTTTCTCGGCTGCCTGCTACAGGCGATCAAAAGCGGCTGGGTCGAGGGCACCGCCAGCATCAGCTTTGCCGCGGATCCCGTCTAGACAAAATTAGAACACGGGCGTGATTTGCCACGCATTTGCCACGCAAACTGGCGCGATGTTCTGCTCACGTTCACGTTTTTCTGCTCGCGACTGCTTTTCGCGGCAAACCGAAAAACGTAATGATTTTCAAGGGTTGTAGTGGTGCTGCCGGACAGGATTGAACTGTCGACCTCCCCCTTACCAAGATAGTGCTCCGCCCAGCATTTCTGCGGCTTTCCGGCGATTTGCCACGCATTTGCCACGCAAATTGGCCTTACCACGGAACTCACCTCCGGTCGAAAGATCGCACGGTTGCCATCGCCGCTTCGATCTGCGCGCGTTCCACGGGATGCAGTTCGGCATACTCAGCCGCCGTCATCGTGCGCAGCTTGAGGTCGGGTCCGAATACCAGCGGCGAAGCGCAGTTGATGCAGACCGACAGATCACCCGGATCCGGCGCTTCGTCTGTGTCGATACCACTGGCCGCATCCACAACATGACCGCAAAGCGGGCAGATGTTCCCGGGTTGCCGATGGTCTAGGTCGCTTATCCGCATCCCCTACCCCGCCAGCCGTGGCATCTTGGTGCGCGCCGCGCGGACCGTCTTGATGTCCGAGCCGGTATAGCGCAGCACGCTTTTGACATCGCGCCAGTTGCCCATCTCCATGATGGTCTTGGTCGGCAGCCCCGCCGCATTGGCCCAGGTGGCCATCGAGTGGCGCGCCATGTGCGGGGTGAAAACGATCCCCAGCCGAGCAGCCAATTTGCGGATCGGCTTATAGACCGACCAGCGGTATTTCCAGCGGTAGAACACCCGGCCGACCTGCTGCTCCGGCGGCACGTTGCCGAGCGCGACAACAACCGCCGGGTCGAGGTCAACCAGGCGCCACTCGTCGATCTTGGCGATATAGACCCTGAGCGTCGCGGCCGGGAGATCGAGATGCTCCCACTCGACACTGAGCGCCTCGGAGATCCGGTTGCCCTGGTGGAACAGCCAGATCAGTAGCAGCTTGAGGTCAGGGTCTTCGGCATTGGCGATCAGCGCACTGGCCGCGTCGGTCGAGACCGCGCGGGTCTGCGGCCGCGCCTCCTTAAACTGTTTGATGCGCAGCCACGCAAAGGTGCCGTTGCTATTGTCAGCCGCGTAGTGCAGCACCGTCGCCGCCGGTCGCACCACCTCGCGGTTCTTGGTGGCGGGCTTCGCGTCGGGCATCAGCACATTCGCCGCGGCGTGCAGATCGGCCCCGCTGATTTCGCCGATCGGCAACGGTCCGAGGCGCAGACAGATCCGCGCCAGGCGCACCGTGTCGATCTTGGGGTTCTGCCGGTAGGCGAGGTAGGCGTCGGCCGCCTCGCGAAACGTGGTCAGCTCCCCGGCTTTAAGAGGACGACTTTGTTCGGCCTCGAGTTCGGCGACGAGTCGCTTTCCGGCGTCTTGCGCAGCACGTCTCGCAGCCGCTTTCGACGTCTCTCCCGTGCGGATCTCAAAGCTTTCTCGACCGACGCGGACGACAGCGAGCCAGAATTTATAGCCCTTGCGCTTGCCGGGTTCGAAGAGGCTGAAGGTGTAGTGCATCGCAGGGCATCCTCCAGGGCGTTAAGTGCGCGGGTATCGAAGACGATCGAGCGTCCGGTTTTGATCGGAGCAATCTCGGGATGCTCAGCCAATCGGCGACGCACTGTCCACACGCTGGTGCGCAGCCGGTCGGCAACTTCCTCAATCGTCAGATGTCGTTCCATTGGGCGGGGGCTCCCTTTGGCGAATCGGGATTGTGTAGCAGCGGGCGTGGTGCTCGGGGCAATAGGGGCTATCGGCCGCGGTGCGTTGCAGGCACCACTGCGGATCCCGAGGGTCATGGTTGCCGATCCAATGGCATTGATGCGGGGTTGGCCATACGGGCGGCGGGGTGACGATCGGCTCGGGCTCGGGCGGTCGCTTTGGCGTCGCCATCCCGTAACGAAACCGGGCGCCGTGAACGGCGTTGCGGGACAGCTGCATGATCTCGGCGATCTGGGCGCTGGTTATCCCGAGGGCGTTGAGTTCCCGCAGCCGAACAACGGCCTCGCTGGTCCAGATCATCCGACACGCTCCTGGATGTATTTGGCGAGCGCCTCGAGCTTCCGCGCGATCAGCCGGTCGTTGGGCTTTGCCTCGTATTCATAGGTGGTAAATCGGTATTGGCAACGCAGGCACCGGCGCCGGCGGCGGATGCCCTTCTCCCAGGCGCGGGTGTCACTCACGCTGGTGGGCTCGCCGCATTGCGGACAGGTATAAGCGCTGCTCATGCTGCGAGCGCTTCGCCGCCGGTGTGCGCGAGCAGATCCTCGAGGGGAAGGCCGAGATCCTCGGCAATCACCCGGAACGCCGCGTCATAAAACGCCTGCGCCTCGTCCTGTGACATGGCATCAAACGCCGTCGACTCCGGCACCAGCACGCGCCGGCCATCGATCAGCCGCACGACATCGACATGCCCTGTCGCAACTTTGAGCGCGACATGCAGCTCCTCCGCTGTCCGCCAGCGATCGGTCGCGGCCACGACCTGCTCTAGCACGCTCCAATACAGACAATTCTGTGCCGCACTGCGCCGGCGGTCGATCCGCACGGCGACGGTGGCGTGCTCGGGGATGCGCTGCAGGGCATCGGCCGCCCGGGCATTGGCCGGAAAGAGTCCCTTGCCGATACGCTTGCAGAGCACCGTGCCGCTACTCATCAATCATCCTTCACCGGCATTAGCGCCAATGTGGTGCGCGCAATCGGCCAACCGTGATCATGAATATCGCTGATCAGCATCACCAGATCGAAGTTAGCAAGGCGGCGAATCTTTGCCAGCTCGGTTTGGTTCACGATCTGATTGTCTGTCGTCCCCTCCAATATTATTGCTTTCACTATCTTGCTCCTCCGCGCCGATCAAGTTGACATCGTCGAGGCTCACTCCCGTCGGCCCGAGGTGGTTTTCCAGTCGTTGTGCGGAACCGGCGAAGGCGGCCGCTTGATGGCGGCGCGCCACGATCTGATGTTCAGTGATTACGCGGTTCCAGTCGGGGAAACCCAGTCCGGCTGTTTGATTGCCGTTGCCTTTGTCTAAATGATCAGCGACATCGCGCAACACACGCAGGGGTTCATAGTCCGAATGAGTCAGTTGGCGAAAATTGTTGCGGCTGAGGCTGAGCAGATCCCGTTTGAAATGATCCTGCATCTCATGTTTCAGTGCATCCCATTGCACAATACCGCGATGTTTACGCTGGTTGGCGCGGATCACGGCTTCCTCAAAAATGACAAAGCCGTGATTAGTGAGAAGAGGAAGTGCGGCATTCAGCACCTCTTCATTGACCTTGGTGATTAGGTCGGCATTGAGCACCGTGAGTCTGCGCAACTTGAGCATGGCGCATTACTCCTTTCGTTCCAGGGCTCTAAAGTGGACGACCTTTTCTTGCGTTGGAATGAGCCGCTTTTGCCACCCTTCGGCGCGCTTAGCGAGGTTGAGGAGTTCAACATCAAGCCGGCGTAGGGCTTCCCAATCCTCAAGTAGATTGAGTTGCGGCAGGGCCTTTTCGATATTGGCGAGCTTCTCGGCGTCGGCATCGGTGTTGATAGTGCGCCGCAGATTCTCCGCTACCGCATTGGCAAAGACGGCGAAAAGCGGGCTGGGCCGGCCGCCTCTGTTTCGGGCGGCAGCATTAAAATCGACGCGGCTGCGAATGTCGCGCGGTGTCACAGAGCCGGCCCGGATTTGATTGGCCGTATCGACGGCACCGCGGCCGTATTGCTGCTTAGCCGCCTCAATCTCGCGGTGTGACCGCTGCGTATTCGTCCCGACTTTGTCAATCTGCTGCATTCGCGCAAAGGCGGTTTCTGCCACATTCCGCGCGGCACGAACGCTTAAATCAGCAAAATCTTCGCGCGCCATATACCCGCCTTCGATCAACGCATAGGCGGCATGACAGGCCGACGCTGTGTCATTAATAATAACGGTACCAGTACCGCTTTGAATGCGGGTCCAGCCCAATAGTTTTGCAGCATCAATATGTTGGGTCCGTTTCTCCGCCACGCCGGAGACAAGTCCGCTTTTAAGTGCGGCCTCCCAGCTTTCGAGTTGTATTAAAAAGGCGGCGTTATAATCCTCAAGATTCTCGCGTCCCATGTACTGCAGCATCTGCTTGTCGCTAAGGGCCATGACGATCAGGGGAATCCTGGCCAACTTCATTCGTTTAGACGCTTCAAGACGATGGTGACCAAAGGCCAGCTCGTACCGCCAGAGCCTGTCGCCCTTTACTTCACGGGCGATACAGCTCGGCCACAAACCGACATCCTCAATCGAGCGAATGAGGGCGGTGATTTTATCTTCAAGGTAAGGGTAGGCGTGTAATCGGCGATATGGATTAAAAGCGACCCGTTCGACCTCAGCATTGATAATTTCACTCATGGTTCACTCCCGCTCCCTGGGTCCGTTGGCGTGCATCCGCACCACCTGCGCGCCGAGGCGTCTCAGATCCGCGAGTACCTCCTCAGCGACCTTCTCGGCAATCCGCCGGGTGTTGAGGGCGGTATTCGCCGGCCGCCCGATCAGCACCTCCTCGAGCTTATCCTCAATCAGCCGACGCAGCAGGTCGCTTTCGTCGGTCACAGCAGCCACGCAAGGATTAGCATGGCGGCGATTACCACAAGGCCAGCCGGCGTGATGTTGTCGATCCGCATCATTGCGCCGCCATGAAATCGGGCAGCCGCTCACGCATCTGCGCAATGCGCAATTCCAGCTTTGCATGCACCTTGGAGTGCTGCTCCTTGCAGTCGGCGAGCGTGTGCTCATTGGCCGCGAGCCATTCCTCACCCTCGTCGCGGGTCTGTACCTGGCCGAGGATGGCTGCCAGGTCGCCGCCCCAGCGGATCCAGTCATTGTTGTCATTGGGCGTGCGCATAACCGCAATCTCACGCGCACCGGCCTCGCCTGTCTCGGGATCGTAGACCGCGATGGGCGGCGGCTCGGGCAGCGGCTTCACCCCTTTGGGAAGCGGCGGCATCGCCTGCAGCGGCGGCGATTCGATGATCTCGGCCTGCTGCATTTCGTCGTCCGAATAGAGGCCCGAGAGTTCCTGCGGGAAGGCTTTGCGCAGCGCCAGACTCTCGGCACACTTCGCCAACATGACATCAGGCATCGTTCCCCACATCCGGGTCGGCTCGCCATTGCGCTTTTGCGCGTAAGCATCAAACCGGGCAACGCCGTAGCACGGCTGCTGAAAATCGCGGCGCAGCACACCAACCCGAGCCGCGGTCGGTGGGGTTTTCTTCAGCCAGACATCGCGCCAGACCCCGTCATCGCCACACCACTCCGGACCGACCTGCCCGGCATATTTGCCCGAGCGCTCAGCGATCAGGCGAAACCCGTCGATCGATACCTGGATCGAGCGCACAATTTCCCACTGATCGCCGCGTTTTTCGCGACGTTCGATGGAGTAGATCTGCCGTGCGAACGGATCCAAGCCGGTCTTATTGGCCTGGTAGATAAACATCTGTAGTTCGTCATTAGTCGCGTTCTTGCAGATGGTCCGCTTGATCAGGTCGACCTGCTCGGGGGAGAAGCGGGACGACACGCCAGGGGAAACGAGTGCGGGGGAATGTGCCATGACTACTTGCTTTCCTTGATGGTGATGGCGCCCGCCTTGGAGCGGCTGGCGCAAATACCGTGTCCATAAGCGCGGGCCACATCGTCCTCGATCAGTGATTTGATACCCTTGGCCGCGTCGTCAAAGGCATTCTTGGCGATGCGGTTCTCTAGCCAGATCGCGGCGAAATCCGCCCAGCTGTTGTTGCCGCGCATATCGACGACACGCACCGCATCAATCCGCGGCGCCTTAATCTCGGCGAGCGCCACCGGCGGCTCGAGGTTCTCGACACACGACCAGAACCAGCCGATGCGGTCCCATACCGCCGCCTCGTAATCCTCGTCCCAGAGGATCTCGAATTCGGCCGGTTCATCACCGCCGTGCACCACCAGCAGCGCAGCCTTCTCAGCGCCTGTGCAGGCCTTCTGGACGACCAATTGGCCCGGGTAGTACCCGAGCACGTTCTCAATCGCATTCCAGCGCCCGGGCGCCTTACAATCGATCACACAGCGGTCGTCGTCGCGGAAGGCATCGAGGGTACAGGCGAGATACCCGCAGGGATGCACGACATGCTCCTGCCGGCGGATCAGCGGACGGCCGGTCTTCCACTCGTGATAATCGAGTGCCGGGGTTTCAATGATGCTGCCGAGGATGACCGGCCAATTGTGGCTGAGATCGTCCTCTTGATAGTCCGGGTGCTCGACGAGCCGCATCCACTCCTGGCGGATGGCTTTCTCATTGGCGGCCATGAGGGACGGAATAAAGCTGGCGCCGATCTTGTTGGCGCGCAGGGTTTTCTGCTCGGGGGTTAGCATCCAAAGCACTCCTCGAAATCATCGAGGACGATCAGCTCGCGCTCGATCTCGTATTCACCCGTACCGCCGCAAGCCGGGCAGTCATCCCAACGGCCGTATTCATCGCTCCAGCCACCATCGCCGCCGCAGTTTTCGCAGTGCGTGTGCATCATTCCATCTCCCCGGCGGCATCGATAAACCACTGCGGCACGCGGCCGTCGTAGTGCTCGGCGAGTTCCTTGGTGGTCGGCTTTGTATGCTCGAGGCTCATCTCCAGCATCAGTCGCAAATGCCGCTTGGCGCGCTCTGACCGCCGATCCAGCGCCGCACCCGAGCGCTGGTCCAGCTCGCGCTGGGCGCTGTCGCTGTACGTCGCCATCAGATGCACTCCATCCATGCATCGCGGTAAGCGCAGGTCGCATCCCAGATCGCGTCGCGCAGCTCGCGGGCCGCCGCTGAGCCGATGATCGGTGACAAGGTTGTCTGCATCTCACTGTGGAGCTTTAGCAGCCGCTCAAACGCCGCGTTACGCGCCTCGCCAAGGGCGACGATCCGGGTGATCACGGCATCGTGCGGAAGCGTCAGTGCCGCATTTTCCTCAAAAGGAGCAATGTCGCTTGACACTGCGTGTTCATGGTTCTTTCCTACCTCGGTAGGGTAAGTTTTTGGTAATGTGCCGGTCATTCGGTAGTTCCTCCAACCAAGGAGGCGATTATAACCATGAGTGATACCGAAAGACAACAAAAAATATCACAGGGAGTGATCGATGGGCTCAAATTCATGGAAAAATTGGGAAAAATCTGTGGCTCGGCGATTGCCGAGCTGGATGCGGGGTTGGGTTTATCACCCGCCGCTGCTGAGCGGCTGATTGAGTTACTCGACTGTGAGCAGATTGTGGCCGAGCGGATGAAGGCTCGCTACAGACAACTCAGCTCTCCCGGGTCCCCTTCTCCCGGAGGTGCTGGGCGAGCACGTCGACAAGGCCACGTGAGGCCTCGTCCAACGCTAAAAAGTTGTCGACCAGTCTTCGCACCTGGGCGCTTTCCAATGCTTTATCTGGAATAGCATCAACTTCCGGCATCAAGTCTCTGAGCGGGATCCCGAGCATAGCCGAGATCCGGATACGGTTTTCGAGATCAGGCAGGCGACCGCGTTCCCAGTAGGAAACCGCGCTCTGCCTGACCTTGAGGAGCCGCGCCAGATCGGTTTGGTTTAGACCGCGTCGCAGTCGCGCATCGCGGATAAGCTCGCCGGTTTTCACATCCCAATTATGCCGCGCCGCGTTATGATGCGGGGTGATAAGTTCGGCTTGCATGCCGATATCCGGTGTGGTGATATCACCCTCATGGACGGTATCGACTTCTTGCGCGGCCGCGTCGGTCTGCAGATCTGGCTGGCGCCGCGGCTTGGTCTGGGTCAACCCGCGATCTCCAATTGGATGAAGCGCGGACAAATTCCAGCCGAGCACGTCAAGGAAATCGAACGCATTACCGGCATTCCCCGCTACCTCCTGCGTCCCGACATCTGGGAGGCTCCGTGGGAACTAAAACCGAAAAAAAAGATATCACGCAAGCGAATAAAAGTTGAGCGAGAACCCGTCGCCGCAGAATGACCCGCGTAGGGTCGGTCAACGGCTCTGAGGTTATCACCTTTGCTGATGGGGGAAGCGCATGGATGGACCGCCTCTGCATACCCTGCAGCTGACGATGCGGCCGCGGCGGGGAATCGGCCGCTGGGGTGTGTGCTTTGAGTGTTTTATGAGCGGCATGCTCGGCGCGCTCGCCGTCCTCGGGCTGATCTGGTGGGTGACATGAAGGCGAAACCCGACTTCTCGCGCCTGGTGATGCTGGATCTGTCACCGACCGAGGCGGTGATCCTGGCTCGATTGTGCGAGATGTGTCTCGAACAGGCCGAAAAACACGGGCCCGAGTTTGTCAGCGCTATCGGTTTTTTTACCAGCCTCGTCAGCCGCATCAACCTGCAGCTCGACCAGTTGCACTGGCCCGCTGAACGGCGCCGCGCGCCGTATCCGGTGTAACGTGGGTAAAGCTTTGACCAGCACTGCACGGAGTGCGCGAAAGCTGCGTCTGACCGCGCCGATCGTCCGTGAGCCGATCCTGCACAAACAGATCGCCGATACGTTCCGCCTCGAGCTCGCCCCGCCGGGCCGCGTGTCCAAGGATGGCGTGGTGTGGTGGTCGGTCGACATGGCGGCCTATGCCGGCAGCGTCCCCGGTATCCGCACCGGCCGCGGCTGCATCGCCGGGGTGCCGGATATGATCATCCTCCATGCAGGCTCCGCCTACTTCCTCGAGCTGAAGGCCGAGGACGGCATTCTATCGCCCGCACAATGTGTGGTCGGTGCGGCGATCCTCACCTGCGGGGCATGCTATGGGGTGGTGCGGAATGCCGCCGAGGCAATCGCGCTGCTCGATGCGTGGGAGATCCCGCGGGCGCACCGCGTGGTGGGGGTGCGGTGAAAGTGCGACGGATCGATTTTTCCCCCGACGAATGGCTCGCCGGCACGCTTGAGCTGTCCGGGCTCGATCGCGGCGTCTACATAACGCTCTGCGCCCTCATCTATTCTCGCGGAGAAAACATCTCGGAAAAGCTCGTCATAAGTCATTGTAATGACCACGGAAATCGGGTTCGCGCGTCCCTTGACCGTTTGGAAAAGGCTGGGAAAATAGTTAGAAACGGTCTGGAAATCGTTCAGAAACGGTGCAGAAAAGAGTTGGAAATCGCTCAGAAACGAGTTGAAAAAGCATCGGAAAACGGACGTCTCGGTAATCAAATCAAAGGCTTAAAACACGCCACCCGTGGAAGTACAGCGTCTACTGCACCGCACGCTAACCATCAACTACCAACCATCAACTATCAACTATATGCCTCTCCTACGGAGAGGCGCGCCAACGGGCGCGCGGCTTCGCCGGAAGAAGATATTTTTAACAAGGGGTTAGCCCTACTGGGGACAGGCAAACGCGGGTTGATCCGCAAATTGCTCGTCAAGTTTGGGGCTGAAATTGTGGAAAACGCCCTTGGCGCCACCGAACGCCGACAACCCGCTGAGCCCGTCGCGTTCTTCGTCGCCTGCTGCGAGGAACGTAAACCCGGCCCTGACCCGCCGGCCGCAAGCGCCGACCCACCGCCGCCGCCAAAACCCGTCAATCCCAGGTTCCTCGGCCATGGCGACAACTGCATGTGCAGCAATTGTGAGCAATGGCAACTGAACCAGCAAACCGCGAGCCCCTGATGAGCGCAAACCTGCAGCTGTTCGTGATCTGGCCGGTCTGGCATATTTGCTTTGTAAAGCTAAACCGCGTAGGGACTGCGAGCCGTCGCGCAACGGCCTGCATGAGCAGCACTCTCCGGCGTAGAGGCGGCGGTGACCTCTTCAAAGGGATTTGGCACCGCTGCCGCTTTCTCGTTAAGACTAGCTAGTCTCATGCCGCTCTGGGTCATCCTGCTGATATCGGGCCTCGCGATATACCTGCTTGCCGCGTGGCTCGTCTCCTGGCAAATATCAACCCCAGATCCGGAGGATTGATATGCTCGTCCTCATCCTGCTGATCTTCGCCATCGTGCTCTGCGTCGTCCAGGCGTTCCGCCCATGGACGCAGCCCTTCCCCATCCCCCACCTCGGCTGGCTCGGTATCGCGTTGTATTTGCTGACGTTGATACTCGGCGGGCGGGTGTGAGTGTCTCAACGCAATGAACGCTAACCCCGCGACTGCGCATCTCACGCCATGGCGCCCTGGTGAAACTTCATCACGTTCGCGGTCCAAAGAAGTCGAGCAAATGCTCAAGAGTGCGCGCAAGCACGGCAATGAAGGAATGCTGTTTGCGGTGAAGGTGATGCGCGATGAAGATGTCGATGTGCGGGTGAGACTGAAAGCGGCCGAGATGATCATCGACCGCGCCATGCCGCGAAACCCTGAGACGATCGCGGCCATGCTGGGTGACGGTGGCACCACACACCTCACCATCGAGTTTGTCAACGCATCAAAGCCGCTCATTGTGGAGCATGAACCGGTGACGAATGGACACGGCGGTGTCACCAATGGTCACGATACTGCCGATCCGATCGACATCGTATTTGTAAAGCGGGAGGAATGCTGATGGCATCGCTGCGCGATGATGGAAAACCGCAAACACCGGGCCAGTGGTATCGCTCGTATTTGCGTCGAGGGGTAACGGCACTCATGGAGCCACAACATGAGGCGCTGTTGTGCGGCGAGCCGATCAGCAGCCTCGCGATGGAGGATCTCGAGGCGTTGTTTGAACTTGTGTTCGGATCGTTTCCGCGGCGGCCGGTTGGCTACCGGGATCGTCATTCGGCATTAGCATGACCAAGGATGATTGCGAGGCGCTGCGGCGCGAGATCAAGGCGGTTGCGGATAGGCTGGATGCTCTAAGGCACCCTGATTTCTCGCTGCAGCATGTGGGAAATGATGTGCCGGGTGAGGCGTATGCAAATGCCACGCTCGCCTACCGCTGTCTCGAGGATGCCAGCATGCGGCTGGGCAAGGCGATCCAGGCTTTGGACGGCGGCGTCAGCGTCTACGACCGGACCCAGGTGCCAGGGGCATGACCGCCGCCCGCGCCATGTTCCCCGGCGTGCTCGAGCCGCTCTTTGAGCCGCATCGCTACAAGGTGCTCTACGGCGGCCGCGGTGGCGGCAAATCGCACGGCATCGCGACCTACCTGCTCGCTGAGGCCGCCCGCCGGCCGCTGCGCGTGCTGTGCTGCCGCGAGTTTCAGTCGAGCATCAGGGAGTCGGTCCACAAGCTGCTGTCGGATCTCATCCTCAAACACAACTTCACCGGCTTTGAGGTGCAGGAGAAAACCATCAAGTGTCAGAACGGCAGTGAATTTTTCTTTGAGGGGCTCAGGCACAACACAGGCAAGATCCGGTCACTGGAAGGTATCGATCGGGTGTGGGTCGAAGAGGCAGCCAACGTCACCCGCGCATCGTGGGAGATCTTGATACCAACGATCCGTAAGGACGGTAGCGAGATCATTGTGTCGTTTAACCCCGAGCTCGACACCGACGAAACCTATCAGCGGTTTGTCGCCCATCCGCCCGGTAACGCCGTCGTGATCAAGATCAATTACCAGGACAACCCGTGGTTCCCCGAAGTGTTGCAGCGCGAGATGGAGGATCTCAAGGCGCGCGATCCCGACGCCTATCAGCACGTGTATCTGGGGGAATGCCGCCTCACGCTCGATGGCGCGATCTATGCCCGAGAGCTGCGCGAGGCGACCGAGGAAGGTCGCATCACCAGCGTGCCCTACGACCCGACAAAGCCGGTCAACGTCTATTGCGATCTGGGGTGGGCCGACCTCACCGCGATCTGGTTTGCCCAGCACATTGCCGGCGAGGTCCGGCTGATCGATTACCTCGAGGATTCGCAACGGCCGTTTAACGATTACCTGAAGGAAATGCAGGCGAAAAATTATGTCTACGGCACCCTCTGGCTGCCCCACGACGCCCAGGCAAAAGCTCTCGGCACAGGTCGCTCGATTGAGGAGATTGCTCGCGCCGCTGGTTGGCGCGTGCGTATCGTCCCACGACTGTCCGTGGCTGACGGTATCAACGCTGCTCGAACCCTATTCCCCCGCCTGTGGTTTGACCGAGACGCGTGTGCGGATGGACTGCAGGCGCTGCGCCACTACCGCTATGATCTCGATCCAAACGGACAATTTAGCCGCAACCCGCTTCATGATGCCGCCAGCCACGGCGCCGACGCCCTCAGATACGTCGCCGTCGGGATGCAGGAAGCGCGGCGGGCCAGCTACCCCACAGCACCAAAAGCGCGCCCGCGCATCGAATTTGGCAACCGCGCCAATACCGGATGGATGAGGGCATAGCCATGTGGGAAGAGGTCTACCGCGAGCCAACCGACATTATGGAGCGCATGCGCCTCACCGATGGTTGGCTCTACCGCAACCGCGTCGTCGCCGACGGCAGTTTGCAAAGCGCGGGCGGTTACGACTGGGATGTCGTCATCACCTACGTGCCCGGTCCCTTGCCACCACCGGTCAATGTCGCCGTGCCCGCCGTCACCGGGACTGGTGCGATCGGCGAAACCCTCACCTGCACCATGGGTGAGTGGCAGAACGACCCGGATGATTACTTTTACGAATGGCTGAGCGATGGTGTTGCGGTGGGCGACGAGCACAACACCTACCTGGTCGATGCGGCGGATGCGGGCAAGGCAATCACCTGCGTCGTCACCGCGACCAATGCGAGCGGCTCAACCGCGGCGCCGGGATCAAACGCCATCACGATCCCATGACAGCGCTGCACCTGTTCTCGATGGCCGAGGCGATTGCGCCGACCGAGGCGGACGCGCGCCAAGTGCTCGACGAGGCGCTGTGGTCGGTGCACCAACCAGGCCGGCGCTGCATCATTTGCTTAAAGCCGCTCCACCAGCAGATCAGCTATCTCGCCCTCTTGCAGACCGACGATCCCATACTGCTCTCCGGTGGGGTCTGCGCCGACTGCAGCATGCAACCGCGTGGCGAAATTGAGAAAAACGTGGCACAAATCACCGTGCTGCATTTCTGCACGACAGGCACAGCATGAGCGCAGGCTTTGCCGTTCATCGGGGCGATATCTACCATCGCGTGTGCCGCGGTGAAGATCCGGTGCGTGTCGGGCACATCTACTGGCTGACCGATAAACAAGTGCAGGAGATCCATGCGGAAGAGGCGGAGGTGCGCCGAAAGCGCGCGATTGCCGAAAAACGGCGTGAGGCCGCCGCTTATGCTCGCCGCTGTCGGCAATATCCCTGGTGGAAACTGAGCGAGTTCCTCCATGCGTAGCACGATGGATCCGCGCAATTCGGCCTATACCGCGGCCCCGCGCGTCGGCGAGCGCGAAGCACATGGTTCTCGCAACCCAACCGCAGCCGACAGCTTTGGACCCGGCGAGGAACGCGACGAGGATATTCTCTACGAAGCCAGGGAGCGCTTTCGCCGTGTCATGGATTGGGAAACTGATTACCGAGCCCGTGCGATCGATGACGTGCGGTTTGTCCATGGCGACAGCGATAATCATTGGCAGTGGAGCGATAATCTCTACTCGGAACGAGCGGACCGACCGTCCCTGACCATTAACAAGACCCGACAGCACTGCCTGCAGATCATCAACGACGCGAAGCAGAATAAGCCGCAGGTGCGCATTTCTCCGGTGAGCGACGAGGCGACCAAAGCCTCGGCCGACATCTACGAGGGGATCTGTCGGCATATCGAATACGTGTCAAACGCCGCGGTCGCTTACGACACCGCGACCGAGCACATGGTGCATAGCGGGATCGGCTGGTGGCGCATCGTGCGCGAATACGAGGCCGCCGACGGGTTTGAGATGGGGCTGCGGATCCAGCGTGTGCGCGACCCTATGAGCGTCTACATGGACCCCGACATTCAGGAGGTCGACGGATCGGACGCGCGGTTTGCCTTTGTCGTCGATGATGTCGCGCGCGATGAGTTTGAGAGCAAATACCCCGAATGGGCCGATCGGATCCCGCAAGGCACATGGGCCGGCGAGGTGATCCAGGGCGGGTGGCTCGATGCCGATCATGTCCGTGTCGCCGAGTATTTCCGCCGGGTCGATTACGACGATACCCTCCACATGCTCCCAGATGGCTCCACAGTGCATGAAAGCGAATTGGGCGGGGATGACAGCCTGAACAATTTGATGCTGCTCAGCACGCGCCAGAGAGCCGTACAGAGGCAACGCATCGAGTGGTTTAAGATCGTCGGGGGTGCGATTGTCGATGAGCGGATCGAGCCGGGGCGCTATATCCCGCTGGTGCGGGCGATCGGCGAGGAGGCGGTGATCGAGGGGCGGCTTGAGCGCAAAGGGCACGTGCGCAGCCTCAAAGACCCGCAGAGGATGTATAATTATTGGAGCAGTTCGGCCGTTGAATCGGTTGCGCTGCAGTCGAAAACGCCGTGGATTGCGCCGGCCGAAGCGATCGAGTCCTTTCAGCGCTTTTGGGACACGGCGAACACCGAAAATCATTCCGTGCTGCCGTGGAACGCGCGCGACGACCAAGGACAGGCGATCCCGGCGCCGACCCGTGCCGAGCCGCCGCAGATGCCGCAGGCGTATATCGCCGGCATGCAGGTCGCCGGCCAGGAACTGATGATGGCGTCGGGGCAATATCAGCCGACGCTCGGTCAGCCGTCACCAACACAGGAAACATCGGGGAAGGCGATTGCCTTACGACAACGACAGGGCGATAACGCGACTTACCATTACATCGATAATCTTGCTATTGCTATTCGGTTTACTGGTCGGATACTTCTGGACCTTATTCCTATCGTTTATGACACGCCGCGTGTTCTGAAGATCATGGCGGTTGACGGGACGGTTGACCAGGTACAGCTGAACCCGCAGCAATCTCAGCCGTTACAGACGCAGCCCAATCCGCAGCAGCAGCAGACGCCACCGGGTGGTGTGGCGCCGACCCCGCAGCAGCAGATCGCCCAGAGCGTGGTGCGAATCTTTAATCCGAATGTCGGGCGCTACGAGGTGCAAGCCGATGTTGGACCCGCCTATGCGACCAAGCGGCAACAGGCGTTTGATGCGCTGCTGCAGGTCTGCACGACCGCGCCGCAGATCCTGAACGTGGCCGGGGATCTGCTGTTCAAATCGGCCGATTGTCCCAATGCGGAGGATCTCGCAGAACGTCTGCAGCGCATGGTGCCGGCGAATGTACTGGGACAAGGTCCGTCGCCGCAGGAACAGCAGCTGACGCAGCAGTTGCAGCAGAGCCAGGCGCACGTGGCCATGCTCGCCGAGAAGCTGGCTGTCGCTGAAATGAAGAACAAGACCGGCAGCGACAAAACCGAGATCGAAGCCTACCGCGCCACCACCGAGCGCATGGGCAAGCTGCTGTCGATGAATTCGACCGACGGTCCCTATGTCGATGGCACCGAGGTCCGGGCGCTCATTCAGACCATGGTGCGTGACGCGTTGAGCCAGGCGGGGATGGCGCCGGTTGCCAATATGGCGATGGCGGGTGGTGCGCAGCACGAGCAGACGCTGAACGCGCTGGCGCCGAGCGCGGGCAACAGCAACGTGCCGCCGCAGATGGCCGCGGCGTTGTCGCCCGTGCCGCCGCCGAGGATGCCGGGAGCATAGCCATGCCCAAAGGATCAGAAGTCGCCAAGGTCGAATCAAAGCTCAAGAAGGAATATCCGAATAATCCCGGTGCGGTGTACGGCACGCTCAACAAAGCCGGACTGATGAAGGGCAATCGCCCAACCAAAAAGGGTGAAAAGAAAGCGTCGCGAGGCAAGTGATGCCGCTCAACCTCAACGCCCTCAACCCGCAGCAGCAGATCATGCTGGCGATGCTGCTGCGCCAGGGACCACAAGCATTCATAGGCGGCGGCATGCAGCAGCCGACGATGGCACAGATGCTCCAGCAGCAATCTCCTGGCATCTCCCCGCAACAGGCGCGCATGCAGCAGATCCTCAATCCGCCGCCGAGCCCGCTGCAGCAGGTGATCCAGCAGCTTGCCCAGGTACAGCAGGGGCAGCAGCAGACCCTACAGGCAGTCAATCAGCCCAATCCGCTCTTGCAGCAGTTGAACCCGCAGCTCCAAGCGCTGGTGCAGGGTCTGGGGCGGCTGTTTAGCTCCGGACAGCAAGCGATCGGCCTGCCGCAATCCTCTGGTGTGACGAGTACCTGATATGCCGCTCACCCTCACGCCGCTACAATTCACCACCTGGAAACCACAACCGCTGGCAGCGCCGACACAGCCGATCACACCGAACGGAATCTCGCTCGGCGCCATCCCCGGCTATCAGAAATGGTGGAGCGATTTTCTGCAGAGCCAAGCCGCGCAGCAACTGCACAATCTCGGTCCGTGGAACAACATGCTGACCTCGCCCAACCTGGCCGCGCCGCACATGCAGGCGCTCGCGCAGTTTATGCAATCCAATCCCCTCGGCAGCTATGCACCGCCCGCCCCTGCCGCCCTTGGATGACGTCAGGCTCAACCTGACCAGCTACGAGGCCGCGACCCTGCACCTGCTCGCCGCGGTCGGTATGGCGGTCTACGAAGGGAAGGCGTTGGCCGACAATACCCGCGATCTGCTCGACCGGATCCCGCCGGGTGTCTTAAAACGCGCGGTCGATAAGATCGCGCAGTGGTCGGGAGGGGAATTGCACTGATGGCTGCGAATATGCTGATGGGCGCACCCCCAGGGATGGGCGCCGCACCCGGCAACCCGCTGATGCAGGATCCGCAAGTGCCGCCCTCGGCGGCGCCCTCGGCGATCTTTGAGCCGCCGCGCTCGAGAGAAGGCTTTGAGCACCGGGTGTCGACCCGTATCCCGACCGCTGCCGGTCTGGGCTACGATCCGCACACCCGCAACGACCTCACCGTGAGCCACGGCGCGATGCACCCCGGCACGACCCGTGATCCGAAGGTGCAGAAGTCGCTCGAGAATGCCTATCGTGGTAACGCCAAGCTGATCAAGCAATACTACGGCCACATCAATCCCGGTGTTACCGACGAGCATGCGGCCGAAAACTTTATGAACCATGCCCATGACAACATTGTCTGGCTGTGGAACCAGGTACGCGATCGGCCATGGGTGCCGCAGGCGATCGATTGGTATCGTGGCGCGAACCGCCTCGCCAAAGGCATGGCCGATCAGCACGGTATCAGCCATCGCCAGGCCGCTGCGGTGATCGCGACGCTAAGCCCCCAAAAGGACTGGGACCAGAATGTCGACCTGGCGCACCGCGTGCTCAGCCATCGCGGTAATAAGGAGCTGAGCGTCACCCCGGAAATGCTCGGGCGGATGCAGCAATATGTCGATGCCCGCACGCCCAAGACTCGCGGCGCGCTTGAAATGCAATTGCATGGTGGGACGCATAAGGAGGATGGCAAGATTGCGCCGATTGAGATCGGCCAAAAACTTGATGATCTAAAGACACCGCTGCAAAAAGCGATGTTCATCCGCAGCTATGACGAGATGCACAACCCCAACAAAGGCTATGACATCATCTCGCCGCGCGGTGACCGGACCGTGGCCATGACCAATGCGGGGCGGCCGGCGACAACCGCCTGGAATGATCTCGGCGCCGTCGCCAATGCCGTTCGAGCGGCCGACAGCGCCGACCATCTGCCGACGATCAGCCGCGCCCTTGGCGGCATGCACAAGGTGCGCAATTTCTACAACAACATCATTGCTCCGGATTACGGCCACGACATCACCGCCGATACCCACGCGATCAATGTCGGACTGATGCGGCCCATGTCCGGTTTCCACAAGATGGTTGGTGAGGGGCTCGGCAGCGAAGGCTCCTCGAGCGCTCACAGTGGCGTGCACGGGCTCTATGGGCTCTATGCCGACGCTTACCGGCGCGCGGCCGACACGATTAGCCGGCTCGAGGGGCGCCGCCTGCTGCCGCGCGAAGTGCAGAGCGTCACCTGGGAAGCGATCCGCAATATGTTCAAGGACGAGCACAAGAAGATCGATAAAACGACGTTTGAACCCCTGCATGATGTTGGTAAAATGGCGCGTGACGCACATTTTGCGCACCGCTACGACTTTATGCCGCCGGATATGGCACGCGAAGCCATCATGAACGCGGCAGGCGGTATCCGAAACCCATCCTGGTGGAGAGGCTGAGATGGACGAGATCAATTGGAAGGCGGAAGCCGAAATGGACCCGATCATTCATGCGATGATCGGTGCCGGCATCCCGCTGACACGCGAACACTATATCGAGATGAAATACGGCGCGCCGGGAACCGAGGATTACCCGGACGACTGGACCGAGGATCACGAGATGAGCCTGCCCGCGCCGTTTCAGCGGGGGGCCGGGAGGGGCTAAATGAGCGGGCGCATCCGCGCAGATGATGGCGGCGGCCCCGGTGATCCGCCGGAGGTACAGGAACCCGTCGAACAGCCGGCGCCAGCACCATCACCCAACGATAACCCGTCGCCGGAACCCGAGGGCGAGCCCGAGCCGGAAGCCGCCGCGGGAGAACGCGAGCAGCGCGAGCACAAAGAACGCTTTGACCGGCTGACCCGCGAGAAATACGAGGCAATCAGACAGCGCGACGAATATGCGCAGATGCTGCGGCAGCTTGCTGCACAGGCGCAAAATGCCAATCAGCCGCAATACGGCAATGACAATGGCAGCCAGTGGCAGCAGCCGCAGGGCGATCCGCGCGAGTTGGGGCGGCAGCAGGGGTTCCGCGAGGCGCAGGAAGCGGAGATTGCCAAGCGGTTTAATGCCGACTGCGATGCGCTCTTTCACCGCGGGCAGCAGGAATTTGGCGATATGAGCGATGCCGTCGCTGCGCTCAACGCCGTCGGCTACGGCCAGCGCCCCGACGTCCTCTCGATGATTACCCGATTGCCCGACGGGCACCGCGTCTACCGCGAGCTTGCCGGCGATCTCGATCGCGCCGCCGAGATCCTGCGCATGGACCCCAGCGGGATGGCGATCAGCATTGCACAGCTGAGCCGCGGCAATGGTGCGGCCGGGAACCAGGCGGCGCAGCTACGCACCGCACCCGCAAGCAACGCACCGCCACCGCTGCGCGCGGTCGGCGGCAACGCCACACGCCGCGAAATGGATATTTACGACCCGCGCCTCAGCATGGCCGAATACATCCGGCGCCGCGACCGCGAAGAGCGGCGCTCGAGGATTAGCCGCTAAGCTACGCCTACGGCGAGCACAAACGCCGTGGAACTGGAGCCGGGACTGTCAGCCTGGGGGCGCAACTAAAAGGGTGGGGCATGACCTCGTGGGTTATTTGGTCCGAGGAACATGGCGCGTGGTGGGGGCCCGGATGGCATGGTTATGTGACCAGCCTTGCGCGGGCCGGTCGCTACGACAAAGAGGAAGCCCTAGACCTCATGAGGCGCGCAAACCAGTATCTGCCCGAGGGCCGCATACACGAGGTTGCGATGCCCGATCCCTGGCCGCGCTGAAAAGGCGGGCGGAGCCAGTCTGAACAAGGAAACGGTGTGGGGGGCGACCCCGCCCTTTGAGGTAGCAAAACCGCCATCCGAGGACGGCTGGACCGCTGATATCTATCACATTCCAATATCATTCCATTGATATTTTTTACCGCATGCGCTAATGCGGACTCCTTCCCGTCAGGGATTGCGCCTTGAGCCGGCTAAAAAGCTCCCCGTCTTCACTGGGTTAGTGTGATGTGCCCTCCCACGGGGGGTGCGCCCGCATAGCCGACTCGCACCCGGCATCGATCCCAGCAACCCCTTGATTGCTGCGCTCGGTGCGCTGTTTCGCTCCTCTCTCCCTGCGCACGGGCGCCGGGAGAGCATCCGTGGCGAATTCACTCCTCACCATCTCGCAAATCACCCGCGAGGCTGTGCGGCTGTTCCGTAACAGCAACTGGTTTCTGCGCACGATTAATCGCCAATACGACGAAGAATTTGGACGCAGCGGCGCCAAGATCGGCAGCCAACTCCGTATCCGGCTGCCCAATGACTACACGTTGAGAACCGGGCAAACCGCGAACCCGCAAAACACCAACGAACAAAATACCACGCTGGTTATTGCGACACAGTACGGTGTCGATGTGTCGTTCAGTTCGTCGGAGCGGGCGCTGAGCCTCGATGACTACTCGGCCCGCATTCTCGCGCCGGCTGTCAATACGCTGGCCGGTGGTGTGGCGACCGCGGTCATGCAGAATGTCGAGGGCGCCTCGAACTTTATCAGCAACACCGACGGCAGCAGCAACATGATCAGCCCGAGTGCTGGCACGTGGTTGACTGCAGGTGCGATGCTCGATCGGGCCGGGGCGCCGAGGAACGATCGGTTCATCGTCCTCGATCCGTTGACCCAGGCGCGCACGGTTGCGAGCCTCAGTGGCCTCTTTAATCCACAGGTCAAGATCAGCGACCAGTACATCCGCGGCACCATGAGCGTCGATACGCTCGGGTTTGACTGGGGCATGGATCAGACCGTGCTGATGCACGCGACCGGCGCCTATGGCACGCCGCCGACAGTGACGGGTGCCAACCAGACCGGGTCGACGCTCACCGTGTCGGCCCTCGCGGGTCCGCTCAATCTCGGCGAAACCTTTACCATTGCGGGCGTCTACGCGGTCAACCGCGTGACCAAGCAATCGACGGGCAGCCTGGCGCAGTTTACCGTGACGGCGCCAGCCAATGCGGGCGCAACCTCGCTGTCGATCTACCCGCCGATCACCCCACCCTCCGGCGGTAATCCGGTGCCGTTCCAGACGGTCACGGCAAGCCCCGCGGGCGGCGCGAACATCGTCTTTGTCACGCCCGCGTCGAGCAGCTACCGCGAGAATTTTGCCTATTATGGCGAAGCCTTTACGCTCGCGACCGCCGAGCTCGAATTGCCGCGGGGAACGCACGAGGCGGCACGCGAGACATACGATGGGATCTCGCTGCGCATGGTCACGGATTATGCGGTACTCTCGGACCAGTTTATCACCCGATTGGACATCCTGTTCGGTTCGCTGCTCGTGCGGCCGGAATGGGTGGTCAAGGTGGCTGATATTCCATAAGGGAGTAGCGCATGGCGCAGGCGCGGGCGGTACCGGGAAATAGCGGGCGGATCGATTACCCGCGCATGCTCTATCACCCGGACGGGCGCACCATCATCGCCGAAACGCCCGAGGAGCACGACAAGCTGGCCCGCGAGGGATGGGAGCAAATGCCGCTCCCCATCCACCAGCAGCGTCCCGCGACAACGTCGGCGAGCACCTCAGGCACCGACCCGCTTGCCGTGCTGATGCGCGAGGTGATGCAAAGCGTTCTCGAGGATTACGGCTTTAGCAAAAAGGGAGCTTGAGCAATGGCACGAGATGTCCGCGGCGGCACGCCGAATGCAACCAGCCGGGATGCCTATACGCGACCAAAAGAAGGCTCACGCATGGGTGGCGGGCGCTACGATGCCGGTCCCGGCAATGCCGGTCTGCCGGGGGCCGAGGTGATGGACCGTCCGGCGACACCGTGCGGCACCTTTGGCCGCACCGGCTCGCGCCGCATGGGGATCGATCCCGGCATCCGCAGTATCCAGGACGCCAACAAGGGCTAACCTGTCGTGCTGGTGCAGGATCTCGTCAGTCTCAGTCTGCGCACCGCGGGCGTGCTTGGGGTCGGGCAGGTTGCTCTGCCCCAAGATCTTACCGACGCGCAGCAGATGCTGGTGCTGATCCTGCAGCAGTGGCGGCAGAAGCGGTGGCTGGTTTACCGCCTCAACTACGACATGATCCCGCTGATCTCGGGGAAGCCGACCTATAGCGTGGGGCCGGCGGGATCGGAGAGCGGGGGCGATCCCGACATTGTCACCGACGGCAATTTCCGGCCGGCGAACATCCAGTCCTGCTACCTGCGGCAACTCACCGGGTCGGGGCCAAACAGCTATCCTGTCGATTTTCCGCTGCGGGTGCTCGGCAGCCGGCAGGAATACGATTCGATCGCGCTAAAAAACCTGCATTCTTGGCCGAGCCTCATCTACTACGACCCGATCGTGCCGGTGGCGACGCTCTATCTGTGGCCGATCACCATCCAAGCCAATTTTATGCTCTATGTCGCTTGGCAAACCTCGATCGATCTTGCCGCCGAGGGCGCGCAGACTGTTGAACTCGAAACCATTCTGCCGGCGGAAACGCAACTCGCCTTGATGTATCAACTCGCCTTGTTACTGACGGTTAATTACAAATTGCCGCAGGATCAAAACCTCGAGGCGGCGGCGCGCGCGGCGATCAATGTCATGCGACAGACCAATTACGCGCTGCAACCGCTGAAGATGCCGGCTGGTCTGCTCGCGACGGGCGCGAGACTAAAGAACCCCATGGGCGGTTTTGTGTTTCCAGAAATTGCGGCGGGAATACCGGTTGTTACCAATCTGGGGTAAGCCATGGGCCATTTGCCTGACAATGGTCTGCATACCTGGGGTGCCGGTCAGCAACTGACTGCGGCAGCGCTAAACGAGAATTTTGCGACACTGCGGGAGTACGCGGAGCAGGCGCTCGCCCAAGCGCTGATGCCTGATGCCGCGGTGGTGCAATTGGAAATGCGCTTGGGGCGCATCGAGGCTCGGCTTCAGCTCGTCGAGCATATGCTTACCCTCCATGCTCGACAACGCAATGAAGCTGAGTGGGCGCCGCTGTCTCATTTGGGGGCCGTTTTGCAGCGCGTCGACGGTCTGCAGCGGGACGTTGAGACAGCGGTTGCCCGACTAGAGCAAATGGTCGAACACCTCGATAAGATCCACGATGATCAGCGTCTGCGGCTCGCTCGCCTTGAGCAGCAACCCGTGGCAGCGACGTTGCAACAGCATCAGGCGCTGATCACCGAGCACGAAGAGACTGCACGCAAGGCGCAAGTCTCGCTGGTGCAGGCGATCGGCACCCGGCAGGAGGTCCATCATCTGCGCGAGGTGGCGAATAATGCGGTGAGGGAGAACGAGCGCACGGCGACGGAGATCGCGAACCTGCTGGGCCGGATCGGCCAATTGGAGAAGATTTCGTGACCCAGCTGCCGCTGACCCAAGGCTCCTACCAGGCGCGCGGTGTCATCGCCAATGCGCAGGCCTGCATCAATCTCTACCCCGAACCCAATCCAAAAGATGCGCCGTTCCCCGTGACGCACTACCCCGCACCGGGGCTCAAGGTGCTGTCGGACTATACCGGCACCTTCTCCGGTTCGGTGCGCGGGCTCTATGACGCGTCAAACGGTTATGTCTTTGCTGTCATCGGCGCCGACGTCATCAATTGGCACGGCACCGGGACCAGCTATACCCATCTCGGCACGATCTCGAGCAACACCAACCCCGTCAGCATCTGCGACAACCAGGACGATGTGGTGTTCTGCGACGGCACGACAGGCGGCTGGACCGTAAAGCTGAATAATGCCGATACCGCGGGCGCCCTGCAGACCATTACCGACCCAGCGTGGTACGGGTCAAACCGGGTCGACTATATCGACAGCTTTTTTGTCTTTAACAAGCCGGGGACACCGACCTTTTACACCAGCACGGCCGGCACCTTTTTGCCGCTCGATGCGACCTATGCGACACCAAAATCGGGCTGGAATGACGACCTGGTGGCGTGCTGTGCGCTGCATGACAATGTCTGGCTGCTTGGCAACAACACCACGGAGATCTGGTTTAATGCGGGCGGCGCCACCTTTGCCTTTGCCCGGATGCCCAACAGCATTTTGCAGCAAGGCTGTGTCGCACGCTTTTCGCCGGTCATTGCCGACAACGCGGTCTATTGGCTCAGCCAGGATCGCTGGGGCCGCAATATGTGCATGCGCGGCGAGGGTTATCAGGCAACCCGGATCTCGACCTTCGCCGTTGAGGACGCCTGGTCAAAATACACCAACCTCACCGATGCCATCGGCATGGCGTACCAGATCGGTGGGCATGAATCGATCGCCTTCTGGTTCCCCACCGGAAACGCGTTCTGGGTCTATGACGCGGCCACACAGATGTGGCATCAGCGGACCTACGGCAATCTCAGCGATGCGTGGCTGCCGCGCTGCATGGCGGGATGGGGCGCGATTGCCTCGAGCGGCAGCCCGAACAGCATCCTGGCTGGTGACCGCACCGGGCCGCGCATCCTCGAGCTCTCGCGCTTTGTCTATGATGATTGCGGTACACCGATCATCCGGCAGCGGGCATGGCCGCACGCGCAAGCCGAGGGCAAGCGGCTGATTCACTCGCGGTTTGCGGCCTCGATGGATGGCAGCATGCTGCCGGCGCCCGATCATGTGACCTTGGATTTTAGCGATGATGCGGGGCACAGCTACGGTGCACCGCTGACGCAGACCGTCAACAACAGCACCTACGGGCAATACCAGTGGCGGCGGCTGGGTTATGCGCGCGACCGGGTCTACCGGCTGACCTGGTCGCAAAACGGCGACAGCACACTCAACGGGGCATGGGTCGACATCATCCAGCAGGGAACATGATGATTCAGCGCTCACTCTCCCTCGACCGGGCTATCGAACGCGAAGCGGTGCGCTTTGCCGGCAGCCTGGCGTGTTTTGTCTTTTATGCCGGTGAGATGCCGGTTGACTGCAATGGTGTGGCGTTAGGCGAACGGGTCGGCCGGCGCGAGGCGAGTGAATTTGCCGTGCGGCACCTGTTGCGCGGGATGCCGCCGGGAATGCTCGAGGGCGCAGATTACTGGCGGCTTTATGACGCCAACGGCAATGTTGTGATGCAAGGGGACGGCGCATGAGCGCGATAATGCCCAGCCAGTTCCCGCCGCGGCTGCCGCGCAGCGGCACGGCTGCGGTGAGCCCGACCAATGGCGCCTGCATCAATGGTGAGGGCCGCCCCTGCTCGGCGCAGGGGATGATCTCGGCGATGAACCCCTTTGTCGATCTCAAGACCGGGACGACAACACCGATCAGCTACCGGTTTCTCTGGGGGTTGTTTTCCTCGGTCTACGAGCTCGAGGAAAAGGTCGGGAGCGGTGGCAGCGGCGGGGGAATACCCGAGGCGCCGATCGATGGCACACCCTATTGCCGGCAGGATGCCAGCTGGGTCAGTTCACCCGCGGGTAGCGGCGGCGGGATCATCGACGCACCGACCGACGGCACCGGCTATGGCCGGCAAAATGCCGCGTGGACACCCGTTCTAATGAAGAGCGGTGATATTCTGGACGGGGGTAACTTTTGACCGACGTACTGCGGATCAAGCGGCGCGCGTCCGGCGCTCCCGGTGCGCCGGCGAGCCTTGCCAGCGCCGAACTCGCCTACAACGAAGTCGATCATGTCCTTTACTACGGCGAGGGCAATTCGGGCGGGAATGCCGTCACGATTGCCGCGATTGCCGGTCAAGGTCTGTCTTCTGCGAGCAATCCTATCGTCAATGGCACCGCGGCCCCCGGCAGTGGCACGCAATGGTCACGCTGGGACCACGTGCATCCGTCCGATACCACCCGCGCACCGCTCGCTAACCCGGTCTTTACCGGTGACCCGCAAGCGGTCACCCAGCCCAACACCGACAGCGATACGTCGATTGCGACGACGGCGTTTGTCCATTCGGTACGTATCGATCAGATCGCAGCGCCGAATGTCGATGTTAGCTGGGCAAGCCACAAGATCACCAACCTGCTTGATCCGACGGCGGCGCAGGACGCCGCGACAAAGAATTACTGCGATAACGTCGCGACGGGATTGGATGCCAAGCAGTCGGTCAAGGCGGCATCGGCGGGTGCCAATCTGACGCTGTCGGGGCCGCAGACGGTTGATGGGGTTGCCTTGGTGGCAGGCGATCGCTGCCTGGTCAAGGATCAGACCTCGGTGCCGACCAATGGTATTTATGTGGTTGCCTCGGGGGCATGGACCCGTGCCCTCGATATGGATGTCTGGACCGAGGTGCCGTCGGCCTACACCTTTGTCGAACAGGGCACGGTCAATGCCGATACGGGATGGGTTTGTACCTCCGATCAGGGCGGCACACTCGGCACCACCAACATCACCTGGGTGCAGTTTTCCGGCGGTGGCTCGATTACGGCGGGCGCCGGTCTTACCAAAACCGGCAATACGATCGATGTGGTCGGCACGGCAAACCGAATCATTGCCAACGCCGACAATATCGACATCGACGCAAACTATGTCGGTCAGGCCAGCATCACCACGCTCGGAACCGTGGCGACGGGGACATGGGCGGCGACGACAATCGCCGTCAACCGCGGCGGCACGGGTGCGACGACGCTTACCGGCTATGTCGTGGGCAACGGTACGAGTGCCTTTACCGCGAGCAGTACGATCCCTAATACCGCGATTACCGGGCTCGGCACGATGTCGACCCAGAACGCCAATGCGGTGGCGATCACCGGCGGCACGATTGACGGCATAACGATTGATGGCGGGACATTCTGATGGCGGATGTGGTGCGCATAAAACGCCGCACCAGCCCTGCCGGTGCTCCCAGTGCGCTTGCCAATGCGGAGATGGCTTATAACGAAGCCAGCGACATTCTGTATTACGGCAAGGGCGGGTCTGCGGGAACCGCCGCATTAATTGTTCCCATAGCGGGGACCGGGGCGTTTCAGTCCAGAGTCGTCATCGCCGATACAGCCCCATCGAGCCCGAATATCGGCGATTTCTGGTTTGACGGCAACAAAATGTATATCTGGTTCAGCGATGGAACCTCTTCACAGTGGGTTCCGGTGGCATGAGAAATTTCCTCCCGATTGGCAATGCCGACATGCTGCCGTTGCGTGTGGCGCTGCAGCGGCACCCGGAACTGTGGGATCAGCACGTTTACCGGACGACATTTAAGGGAAGTCCCTTTAAGGGCATGTCCGACATCCTGCTGCGCTATTCGAAGCCGGAGCGATGGGAGGGCAACCGCGATCCCGATGCGCTGGTGAATGATCTGGATCTGGTCATGTATCCGGCGTGGCGGGTGCTGCCGGAATGCCACGACATCGTGTTTAACCTGATGCGGCGGTTTAATGGCATTTCGCTGGGGCGGGTCATCATCGCGCGGCTGCCGCCGGGTGGCACCATCCTGCCCCACGCCGATGATTACGGCGCCTATGCCCTGCAGGACGGGCTCAGATTGCATGTCTGTGTGCAGGGGCTCCCCGGATGTCTCTTTAATTGCGGCGAAGACACCGTGCAGATGCCAACCGATACGGTGTGGTGGTTCAACCATAAGGCCATGCACTCGGCGAGCAACCAAAGCGCCGACGATCGTATCCACCTGCTTGTCGATATTCAGACGGGGTGAGTCGTGGAGCATCTGTCGATCCAACCCGAGGACACGGTCGCCGTGCTGCAGGAAGCCGAGGACACCGGCATGCTGCGGCGGCACTGGGAGGAATTGGCGCTCGACAAACAAAGCGTGAGCCTGGCGCCCGACTGGCGGCGGTATCGGATGCTGAACGACCAGGGTGTGCTGTCGACCATGGCGGTGCGCGAGCGCGGCAAGCTGGTGGGCTACAGCATCATGCTGCTGACGACCGGGCTGCACTATCAGCACTGCTACGAAGCGCGGATGGATATTTTTTGGCTGTCGCCCGAAGTGCGTGGCCGGTATGGCGGCGTGCGGCTATTTCGTTCCCATGAGCGGGAACTAAAGCGCCGTGGCGTCAAGCGGGTCTATGTCGGCAGCAAACTACACCGGGACTCGTCGCGGCTGTTTCTGGCGCTGGGGTATCAGCCGGTTGAGATGTGGCTGAGCAAGATGATCGGGGAATAGCGATGGTTGCGGCGGCAATCGGCATCTCAGGGGCACTCGGAGCGGGCGCGAACCTTATTGGCGGGCTGACCGCGTCGGGCGCATCGCAGAACGCCGCCAACCAGCAGCGGCAGATGCTGCAGCAGCAACTCGATTACCAGCGCAGCATCCTCGAGGGCGCCATTCCGATGGCGACCGATCTGCAGAACCGCAACCTCGATGCGCTCTATAGCGGGCAGCTCAATGCGCTGGGCGGTATTTCAAACGCGCTCGGCTATGGCGCCGATGTCCTCGGGCGGTATCTGCCATCGACGATTCAGGCGATCCAGGCGGGGGCTGATCGTGGCCTTGGCTATCTCACCGATGCGGCGGGCAATATCCGCAACCTGCTGTCGCCCTATGTGACGGCAGGTGCCAATGCGGCCGATGAGCTTTGGGGTGAGATCTCTGGAAGCCGTGGGGTGCCGGGGCAGGCGGGACCGCTCGGCGCGATGCCGAACCTCACCGATCCGAGCCTGTTGCCGGGTTACGCCTTTGCATTGCAACAGGGTGAGTTGGCGGCGAAGAATCAAGCATCTGCCACCGGAATCGCGGGCATGGGCGGTGACTTCTCGGGGCCGCTCGGCAAGTCGCTCGCTACTTTTGCCAAGTGATTGGCCGACAGCAGTTATTCGCAATACTTACAGAATTACTGGGCGAACCAAAACAACCGGTATGGCATCCTTTCCGGGCTGATGGGGACGGGCGGGCAGGTCGGCAGCAATCTCGGCTCGATCCTCGCCA
>Ga0126369_10000281_pt1 | contig 32779 bp, 26 predicted proteins | sample PanSoiMetaPlot_1_FD_109646 | JGI IMG/M metagenome (GOLD analysis project Ga0126369, IMG submission 109646) | Tropical forest soil microbial communities from Panama - MetaG Plot_1 | ecosystem: Environmental > Terrestrial > Soil > Tropical forest > Bulk soil | place: Panama | collected 2016-02-17
CATTCGCGCTTGGCAGCGATATGACGCCTCTTGCGTTTCTCACCTGGAAGAATCCGCCGGCGTCAGGGAGACCGTTCAAGTGCAGGTGATAAGCGCCTGTCCACTGCGTCTCCATCGACGACCGTGGCGGAGGCAAGGTGCTGGGTGTTGCCTTGGCGAATTGCGCATCGAGCGCGTACACCGTGGTGTTTTCGAAAATCGGGGCCACCGAGAAAGTTGAGAGGAGACTGAGCTTGGAATTGATGCGCAATCCTTCATCTCCACCCGCCTCCATCAGGTCCTGGTCAACGCGCGGATTCTCTCCCGCGGCCTCAGAGGCTTGCGCAAATGCAGTGAGCGCGCCCGTCTTGTTGTGGTGCTGCCGAGCGACGTTGGCCTGTGCCAGAAGATATTGGTAAGTCGGCTCGTTTTCAGCCATCGTCTTGCTGATCAGCGAGAGCTGGCCTTCCGCGCGCGGAGTGTCCCCCAACGACAAATAGGTATTCGCGAGGCCGATTCGAACCGATGTTTCGGGAGCTCCCGCGGCCAACGCGCGCTCGAAGTAAGTCTGCGCAAGCTCGTATTCGTGCATCCCCATGAACAGATCAGCAGTTTGCAGTAGTTGAGGTCCAGTTGGAGGTTGTGTGCGGCCCGTGCCCGCCTCCATGAGCGCGAGTGTGATCTGGCGCCGCGCATCGTCGGTTTCGCCCTTGTTCAGCATCAGGCGCGCGATTGCCAATCTCACTGCCACCCGGTCGCTATCCGGTTCCTCAAGGGCGCGCTCGAACCGCTGCATGGCGGCATCGTTATCGCCGAGCAGTGTAAGCGCCTGTCCGGTGACGACAAACGTTGCGCTGGTTCCTTTTCTCTCTGCGAGTGCGACATATTGCATAGTCTTCTGGCGGTCCTGAAGCTGCGCGTAGCAGAGGGCGATCTGTGCCTCGATTTCCGGACGTCCGGGACTTAGCTTCTCCGACAGCAGCAATTCGTTCGCCGCATCGCTATATTCGCCCAGCCCGTACAGTGTGTTGCCGAGTGCTCCATGAAGGCGTGAGTCGTTCGGCTGAAACTTCAGGGCCGTACGATATTCAGCGGCGGCCTTCTTCAACATTCCATCGTTTCCGTAGGCTGTGCCGCGGATCAGATGGAGAGCCATCGAGTCGCCCATCAATTGTTCGGCGAGCTTGGCCTGCTGCAGTGCAGCTCGTGAACGATGCAGGTCGAGATTGGCATACGCCATGCCGAGATGAGCTTCGCCGTTCTTTGGTTCAATATTCAGCGCTGCTTCAAAATCCGCTGCGGCCTCTTTCGAGCGCCGCATATCGTGCAACACGAAACCGCGGTTCACATACGCGGTCGCGACCTTCGGACCGCGCTCGATAGAGCGTGAGAAGTCTTCCCGAGCCGCATCGAGGTCGCCCTTACTTTTGTGGACGTACCCCGCCAGAAGCGGCAAGGTTGGCTCTTTCGGAAGAATCGGCTCGTACTGCGAGGTCAGTTGCAGCAGTTCGTCATACTGCTGAAGGTGCAGCAGGTCGTAACCCAGGTAGACAACGACATCCCGATCCTGCGGTCTCTTCTTGATGGCTTCGCGCCCCACTGCTGCTGACTCCTGATATTTACCCGTCCACATCAGGTAGCGCTCGGTCTCTCGCAGCACCATGCCGTCCTGCCGCATTTCCGGAGTCGCCTTCTGCAGCCAGTTCGCGGCGAGATCGAACTTGTGAGCCTCGACCGCCGCATTCATGCCGCCCGCAACGATTAGGGCATTGGTAGGAGCGAGCGCGTGCGCCTTTCGATACTGCTCCTCCGCTTTCGCGAACTCGCGTTGCGACGTATACATGTCGCCCATCGACAAATGCGGCTGGTAGAGTTTGGGATACGCAGCAGCCAGGCGCTGGAAATATTTCTCCGCGTCTTTGTCACGGCCAACCGTCCTCGAAACCGATCCCAGCGACATCAGCGCCAGGCGGCTGTTCGGATCGAGTGCCAGCTCTTTCTTGTAGACTGCGATTGCTTCCTCGCTGCGTCCCATCTTCGCCAGCAGGTCGCCATTGAGTTGCAGTGCGTTTGGATCCTTGTCGTTCAGAGCCAGCGCTTCTTTTACGTCTGCCAGCGCGCCGTCGTTGTCGCCAGCCTGCAATTTCACCAGCGCGCGCAAGCGCAGGAAATCTTCGCGTCCATGTCCCCGGATATCGAGCTTCCCAATCTCGTTCTGTGCGATCTGCAGTTCGCTCTTCGAGGCCGCATCGTCACGCTGATGTTGATAGAGCTCAACGAGATTGAGGTGGAGTTGGATCGGATACAACACGCCTTCGGGAGGATCCTGAGGCAGTCGGCTGATGGCGAGCTTGTACTCCTCGATCGCATCCTCATCGCGATCTTCAAGTCGCGCGATCGCTCCCTGGATTGCGTGAAGCCGATACTGTTCGGCATCTAGAGCGGCAGCGCGCTGCAAAAATGGTTTTGCGGCGTCGACGTCGTTCGCCGTCGCTTCAGCTTGCGCCGCCGAAAGCTGCATCTTCACATCTTTCGGGGCTTCGTTCGCCGCCTGTACATATAACTTCACCGACTCCTCCGGCTTTCCGGCGAGCTGGTAGGTATAGGCCATTTCCGCCTTAATCTCCGGCCCTCCGCCGCGGATCTGTTTCAGTGCAGCAATCGCAGCCGTGTAGTTGCCGGTGTCGCGGTAGAACCCAGCCACCGATCGAAGAACCTCGGGATTGTTGGGTGCCCTACGCCGGGCGGCGTCGAGATAGCGGCGAGCTTCGTCATACTGCTTGAGCCGTTGATGGGCCAGCGCTAGGAGCACCTCCGAGCGCGCAGCCGGCTGTAGTTGCTCTGCGCGTCGTAAGGGCACGAGCGCCTGCTCGTTGTCGCCCGATTGCAGCATGATTTCGCCGAGCAGCAGAGTGTCGGAAATGCGGTGCGGATCCGCCGCCAGCACGCGGTTCAGCAGATTCTTCGCTTCATCTCTTCGTCCGCTCACCGCAAAAGTTTGCGCAAGGCCCGACATCCCTTCTAAGGATCCGGGATCGACACGCAGACCGTGATCGAAAGCATCGACCGAAAGCTGAGTTTTGCCGGCGAGCCGCGCACAGTAGCCGAGCAGGAACCAAAGTTTTGCATCGTTGGGCGCCGACTGTGCAGCGCGTTGCGCATAGTCGACCGCTGCCGTGTAGTTGTGGTTCTTGAGTGCCTCTTCGGCGGCATGGCCGAGACGCGCGTTCTGAATATTCGATCCCCAGCCCAGCGACTTTTCTTCCTGCTTTTGCGTGGCTTTGCCCTTTGCGGGCTGCTTTTGTGGCGGTGCGGGAGAATTCGAATTTACCTTGTACGTCTGCGCACCGCTCGCTAACGCCGCGAGCGCGACCCCAGAAAAAACTAAAAAGTTCCTCAGATAACGAACCCGGGAGCTCAAGGCGTCCTCCGCCGAACTTCAACTGGATTTGCCGCCCTTTCGATTCCCAACCCACCCGGAACGTTGGCTGACCCTCCGAGCCACTGTCGTCCCAAATCCATATTCCTTCGACACTTCCACCTTTGTGCCATCCCGGCATAAGCAACCAAGCCGAATGGCATTTAATCCAACTGCCGTCCGGAGGATGCTGTGCAGAATCTAGAGCTCGTAGACGATGCTGTGCGCCCAATCCCGCTCAAGCTCATTTTCCTGGCGGCGTTTGTGATTCATGCGCCGCTCTTGATCATGAAGCTGCCGCTGAAGTCGTACGATACGAACTTCCACATCTTCTTCGCGTCGAACTATGCTCAGCACTGGTTCGATCCCTGGAATACAAAGTGGTACGCAGGTTTTTCTCAAACAACCTATCCGCCTCTTCCGCAGCAGTGGCTGGCGCTCATTTCGCGCGTCACTGGTCTCGAGATGGCGTACATGCTGGTGCAGTTTGTCGCCATTCTGCTGTTGGCTCTTGGCGTTTATCGTTTCGCGGGACTGTGGGTTGACCGGCGATCGGCCTCATACGCAGCGCTTGCCAGCGTCCTGCTCGGATCAGAGGCTTTGCTCGTGTACTCAGCCGGGCAACTTTCGACGACCTTCGCCGCGCCGCTTTATCTGAATGCACTGCCGTATCTCTACGAATGGACACGCTGGACCAATTGGCGATCGCTGCTCAAGGGATCGGCGCTCTGCGTGGCAGCCGCAGCGGCGCACCACGCAACTTTGCTTTTCGGAGCGTTTCTCTTCGCTATTCCCGTCATCGCTCTCGCAATCTCGGATGTGCGCGAGAGCCGACGCTCACGAGCGTTTGGATTCTTTTTCCGGACGGTATTCGTTACCCTCTTAGTCGGCGTCTCGATCGTCGTCGTCCTGCTGCCGTTCTGGATCGCGTTGATCAACTATCCGGTCACGCAAGTCCCGATTCCGCATCCGAGCCGTGCCAACTACATCTTGAGTCCGCAATACGGAATCAACTACTTCATCATTCCGTACGGCGCGATGATCCTTGCATTCCCGTTCATTCTTTGGCGCGGAGCAACTACGCCACGGCTTCGCCCGCTCCTGCTCGGTTTCTGGGTTGCATTGCTGCTCGGAGTTGGAGCCACCACGCCGGTTTCGCGCTTCATTCTGCGGCGCGCCTTCGAAGTCATCACCATGGAGCGCTTCACCTATTGGGCGACCCTGCTCGCGCTTCCGTTTATCGGTCTGCTCGCCAAGGAATTGATTGATCGTTTCCGCTGGAAGGCGATTGCCGGGCTCGGAATCGCTGCCGGCCTCACTTGTGCCGCAGCCGCTGCTTACGGCACTTGGCGGCCTGCCGACTCCCAGGATTTCAAAGTCGACTCGGTTGCAGCGTGGCTCAACCGCGACGGCCACGATCGCTATCGCTACGTCACACTCGGCTTCGGCAATAAGATCGCCAGCCTGGCTGTGCTGACCGATGCCGGAAGCGTAGATGGGGAATGGAACTCCGGACGTATGCTCCCCGAACTCACCGAGCACGGCTCCGGTCCACTCACCAGTTCCAAATACTTTGGGCAATCTGGGATTGATGCTCTCAGCGCCATGCTCCAGCACGCGGATCGCTATGGATTGAAGTGGGTATTCCTCAAGGATCCGTACTACGAACCCCTGCTCGTCTTTTCAGGCTGGCGTCGGGTTGATGATGTGGCTGACCGCACCATCACCGTTTGGAGCCGCGACGATGTTCCGCCCGCCACGCCGGTGAACGCTCCGCAGAAGCCGCCGGAATGGCAAGGACTACTGTGGGGCACACTACCGATCGGAAGCAGCATTATCGCAATGCTTCTCGTGCTGATTCCGAACCGGCGGCGCCTGGAGCAGGCCGCGCCTGCACGTGAACCGGCCCCTGCAGGCCATGATCTCGTATACGGGAGGCTCATCTCGTGACCGGCGGACGAATCCTTGCATTCATCATCCTCGTGGCCACGGTCGTCCTTGTTGCGGTCGGCACGATTTGGCCGAACCAATCAGGAAGCACCACGACCGATGTAAAGGCGACTCTCATGGGATCGTCAACTTCGCCGGAGGGTGCAGTCGATACTCTGCTGCGCAGGATCGCGAACCATGATTGGGAAAATGCTTACGCCAGCCTTGCCAACAAAGGCGAATTCGGCGAGACAGATTTCATTCGCGATTTGATGGGAAGCTACGGCAGCCTTCGCACCTATGCCACTTTGACTGCTTTCGATGTGAAACAAGTACACATTGCCGACGACCAGGCCCAGATGCGTGCCAATTTGCGCTGGGCCAGTGTGGTCGGCACGTTTCAGGACTCGCGCAACCTCAAGGTGACTCGCACCGGCGACCGCTGGCAGGTCGAGTGGCCGATCGTGAAGGAAGCACGCGTTCCCCCGCAGGTCATTCCAGTGAACTACCTGCGATGGGACGTGATCTACCGCGGCGCAGGCGATGATTGGGGTGCGCAGGATGTCGAGTCGCCCCATGTCCGCATCGTCGCTATGAACCCCGTCGAACGCGGCGGCCATGTGGTGATCATGGGCGAATTACTGAACGACGATGTTGTGCCGGCCTTCGTGAACGTGAAGTCGACGCTGCTCGCCGCCAACGGGTCATCGCTCGCCACCGAAGACAGCTTCGACAGAATTTCTCACACGCTCCTGCCCAAGCAGGTGACGCCGTTCCGTATCGATTTCAAGCGTGTGCGGCTTTCTCAGGTGGACAGCATTCGCATGCAGCCATCATCGATTCTGATTTCCGCCTCCGCCGATCCAGTCATCGGCATTGAGTCGCAGCACCTGAATCCCGCACCCGATTCGTCGCTCACGGGACAACTCGTCAACCAAAGTGGACAAGTCGTTAACGTCGCCCACGTCATCGGTACGTTCTACGACAGCAACGGTCAGATCATCTGGATTTCCGATCAGTATCCCGACCGGGCTCTGTTGCCGCAGACGCCGGTGCCGTTCCACATCGCCGTGCCACCCGATCTGTCGGGCAAGATCAACAATTTCCGGGTAATCGCAAGCACGTATAGCGCGAGCAGGTTTCAATGAGAGGCTTACGCACATTGCTGCTCGTAGTACTGTCGGCCTCATCGCTTTCGGTCGCGCAGTCATCGAGCTTGCGAATTCCTGCACATGTTGAAGCCGGCACTCCGTTCGAGATTCAAACGCAGGGCTCGGGCGCCGCTGTCCTCTACATCATTGGTCCGTCCGATGCGCTGCGACGGAATGTTCAACTCGGGGAGTCCGTCGCCTTCGGCTCCGATGACCTTCACAATGCCGGTCACTACTCCGCATTTATTGTTGGAGGTTCCATATCCGACTCCGCTCAATTCGACGTTCTTCCGTCCCACCAGCCGGCAACTTTGAGTTTTCTGGCGAAGCCTTCGCGCCTCCCTGTCGACTTGTCGGGCGGCATCAGCGGAGTGGTCTACATCTTCGATGTTTTCAAGAATCTCATCATCCAGCCGCAGGAAGTGAGCTTTCGGCTTTCAGTGAGTGACGCTGCACCGCAGTCTCGCACTGTCACCAGCCATGAAGGCGTGGCGTGGCTAAAGATGAACTCCGCTTCGCGCGCGGGTGTGGCGAACTTTCAGGCCACTGCCGGCAATGTGGAGGAAAGGAGAATCATCCAGCAGGTCGCCGGTAATCCCTGCCGGCTGCGCATGAACGCGCGTGAGTCCGGGGATCGCGTTGCGCTCGAGACAGATCCCGTTCGCGATTGCAGCGGCAATGCCGTTCCCGACGGCACCATCGTTACTTTCACGGAAACCTATGCTGGCAACCAATCTACGGTCGACGTGCCTCTCAAACGTGGCGTCGCGAAGACGGAACTCCCCGCTCACAAGGGCGCTCTCATTTCGGTGGCGACCGGTGTGGTTCTTGGAAACGAAATTCGCTTGAGTGGTGGGCAATAACCATGGCAACGCGAATTCTGAAATCGCTTGTTCCCGCGTTTCTGGTCTTTGCCGCACTGCTTGCGCTCGGCGCTGACAAACCTTCTGTACGGATCGGATCTATGGACTCTGTTGGGCCACGTACCGTTGAAAAACAAACGCAAACGTCCATCGTGCGCGACTATCTGCAGGCATGGCAGAGCCTCTCCCGCGCGCTCGCTCAAAACCACGCAGCCGCCCTCGATGATTCCTTTACTGGAATTGCACGGGACAAGCTTGCCGACGCTGTTCGCGACCAAGCCAATCTCGGCATTCAAACTCACTACCGTGACAGAACCCACAATCTACAGGTGATTTTCTACTCGCCTGAGGGATTATCCATCCAGCTTCTGGATAACGTTGAGTACGATATCGAGCTCCGCGAGAAGGGAAAATTGTTGGGAACCCAACACGCGAGCTCGCGCTACATGGCTGTGCTTACGCCCACTGAGTCCAAATGGAAGGTACGGATCTTTGAAGCACAACCGCTCGATGTCTCAGGTCATTGAGCAATCAACGATTCCGCGAAAGGAAGCATCAGAAGTATCCCTGGGGGGTTTGTAGCATGATCTCGGTTGTGATCCCGATTTATAACGAGGAAGAAATACTCCTGCTCCTTCACACCGCTGTCTCCGACACCATGAACGGTATCGGCGATCCGTGGGAAGTTGTCTATGTCAACGATGGATCGAAAGATACGTCGCTCGACATTCTTCGTGACCTGCAAGCCAACGACCCGCACGTTGCGGTTGTTGAACTCACTCGCAACTGGGGCCATATGGGCGCGCTGCATGCTGGCCTTCAAACCGCTCGCGGCGACGCCGTCGTTCTCATGGACGGCGATATGCAGGATCCGCCTGAGGTTGTCCCGAAGCTCGTCTCCGCGTGGAAAGGCGGGGCACAGGTCGTCACGGCAGTCCGCCGCAGCCGCCAGGAGAGTCGCAAAATCCTCGCATTTCTCTTTCCGCTGTTTTACCGAATTTTGGGCGCCATCTCGGATTTTCCGATTCCCCTGAATGCAGGAATTTTCGGCCTTATCGACCGGCAGTCACTCGACTCAATGCTCGGGCTGCGGGAGGGCAATCGATATCTTCCCGGCCTCCGCGCTTGGGTCGGATATCGAACAGCCACCGTCTACTATGACCGCCAGGATCGCGTGGGCGGAGAGGGCAAGCTCACTTTCATAAGCCGCATCAAGTACGCCATGGATGCGATCACCAGCTTCAGCTTCAAGCCGTTGCGCCTGAGCTTCGCGCTCGCGTCGATAGGATTTATCGCCGCATTGTTCTTTGCGACGGCAGCGTTTGCCTCTTCAGCGCAGATCGACTCAACGCTCTACGCAATCTTCACCATGACATGCCTGCTGACCAGCATGATTCTGCTGTGCATGGGCATCCTTGGAGAATATGTCGCCCGGGTGTACGACGAGGTTCGCGCGCGGCCACTCTCAATCATCAACCGCGTTTATCGTTCGGAAAGAATTGTCGCGAGTGCGCCGATCCGAAGCTCTCGCGCGGCGAATGATCTGGAAAAGCTGTTCCCAGCAGCCTGAAGGATGGTGAGCTGCAGGAAATGGCCGATTAAGCGCGCTGGATCGGCTCGCCGGTAGCAGAAACCTGCGCGTGTTCGCGAAGCCTGTGTTGCACCAGGAACGCGTAATGCACGGCGGAGACGATCGTAAAGATAAACGTCGCGCGCAAAAAGAACTTCAGCGCGATCTCCACCAGCACCACCGGATAGACCAGCAGCAGCAATGCGAAGAAGATCGCGAATACTTGCGCGAATGTGTTCGCTTTTCCGAAGATGCTGGGACGGAAATCGCGCAGCCCGGCAATCATAAAGAGCACGCCGCTCACCAACAGGATTGATATATCGCGGCTGAACACCATCACCGTGTACTTCCAGGGCACGACCGCGCGGTATTCGATCGAAAGCACCAGGAACATCGTGCTCAATAGCAGCTTGTCGGCGATCGGATCGAGGTATTCGCCGAGCAGCGTGCGTTGGTTCAGTTTGCGCGCGAGCAAGCCGTCCAGGCCGTCGCTCAATCCCGCCAGCACGAAGAGCGCAAGCGCCCACTTGAAATCGTGCTTGTCGAGATTGATGACGATGAACGGCAGGAACAGCATCCGGAGCAACGTGAGCTGATTCGGCGCAGTCAGGATTTCACGGAACTTCATTCGCGGATGTCGCCTCCGCTGTTAACCAGAAATTGATCGGTGAGTATTTCCACGGCATCCCGCCCCGTCTGCTGCGCGAACCGTTGCGCCAGCGAGGCGATGCTGCCATCAGGCAGGTCGAGTTCCAGCCGTTCCACGCGATGCATGGGAAAAAATACAACGCCGGAAGTAAACGGATCGCCGGCCTTGATCTGCGAAACAAAATCCTCGAAAAAAGCGAGATCGACGCCGCGCATGCTGAGCCCTGTGCCGGATAAGTCAAGAATTGCGCCCCAGAATTTCTCGCGCGGAGTGTGCAGCGTCGCAATGACGAGCGTTCCTGGGCGAAATGGGCCGGAAGCATTTGCGCTGGGAACGGGGACCGATGGATGCTGAAAGCTCATGCTTTGTTCGATGGTGTCTGTATTTGATTGTCGTATCTGGCGAGCGAAAATTGCAAACGCTTAGCGCCGGCGCCCTCGCCGGCAAATGTCGCGCCCCTTCCAGCAGGTCGGGATTTGTCAGGGGTTATTGAGCATTTGTGTGAGATTGAGGGTCTCACGATGTACGACTTGCCCTACCGCTCCGCCTCGTTTTTTACTGCTTTCAGATCAAGCCCAACCTGCTCGGCCTTCTTGTACAGATGGGACCGTTCCAGTCCCAACGCTCGCGCCGTGTTCGAAATCTGATGATGATGGCGCTTCAGTTCCGCCAAGATTGTCTGCTTCTCGAATGCCCGCACGCGGTCTGCCAGGGGACCGCTGCCTGCCGAGACTATCTCGCCTCCTGACGCGGCGCTTGGCAGTGCCAACGCTACCGTGTCGGCATCGACTTCGCTGGAACTCGCTAACAGCATTCCACGCTCTACAACGTTTCTCAGTTCGCGCACGTTCCCCGGCCACGGGTAAGCGCTCAGGGCGGCCATCGCATCCTCCGTGAAGTGCATCGGCTTCCATCCGTTCGTAGAACTCACCTGCGCGGCAAAGTGCTCCGCCAGCGCGGGGATATCTTCGCGGCGCTCGCGCAGCGGTGGCAGCCGCAGAGGGAAGACATAAATACGATGGAACAGATCCTGGCGGAACTTTCCCTCGCGCACCAGCGCCTCGAGATCGTGATGGGTCGCGACAATCACCCGCACATCGACTTGAATCGGCCGGTCGCCGCCGATCCGTTCCACTTCGCCCTCCTCGAGCACACGCAGCAGTTTCGCCTGCATGGGCAGCGGCATGTCGCCGATTTCGTCGAGGAACAATGTGCCGTGCTGCGCCTGTTCGAACTTCCCGAGATGGCGCGCGCCCGCGCCGGTGAACGAGCCCTTTTCGTGCCCGAACAGTTCCGATTCGATCAGTTCTACGGGCACTGCCGCGCAGTTAAGCGTGACAAACGGCCCGCTCGCCCTCGAACTCTTTTCATGCAGCGTGCGTGCCACCAGCTCTTTGCCCGTGCCGGTTTCCCCAAGAATGCAGACGCGAGTCTCGCTAGCCGCCACCTTCTCCGCCTGCGCGATGATCCGCTGCATGGTCTCGCCCTTCCACACGATCTCGTGCTTCCCCAGACGGCGCTGCAGATCCCGATTCTCACGTTCCAGCCTGCCGAGCTTCAACGCGTTCTCTACAGTAAGGAGCAACTTCTCCGTCGAGATCGGTTTCTCCAGAAAATCGAGCGCGCCGAGCCGTGTAGCGCGCACCGCCATTTCGATGTGCGCTTGCCCCGACATCATCACCACTGGAGTTGTCACTCCCTGCGTCTTTAGTTCTTCGAGCAGCGCGAGTCCGTCTTTGCCCGGCATCACCACGTCCGAAAGAATTACGTCGAACGCCTGCGACTTCGCGAGGACGAGCGCCTTGGCGGCATTGTCGCAGACCGTTGCCTCGTGGCCTTCGAGTCGAAAGGCGCGCGACAGCGACGCCAGCGTGTTGGCTTCGTCATCGACAATCAGCAAGTGTGCTTTCTGCGGCACATTCTTCTCCTGAGGTCCTGCTTGCAACTAATTCCAACCACAGAGACACAGAGTCACAGAGTCACAGAGAAAAATAGAATTCAACGAATATCAGAGTCTTATAAATCAAAAATCAATAATCAAAAATCGCCAATCCTCTGTGCCCGCGGCAACTCGATTCGAAATGTCGTCCCTCGTTCCTTTGCGCTTTGCACGGAAATCCTTCCGCCGTGATCGCTCACCACCGATTGCACAATCGCCAGCCCCAGCCCGGTGCCGTGTTGTTTCGACGTGTAATACGGCGTGAAGATGCGACTGCATTCTTCCTCCGTCAGTCCCGCGCCGGTGTCTGCGACTGAGATTTCTACGTGATCGCCGTTCGTTTGCGTGCGCACCGTCAACTCGCCGCCCTGCGGCATGGCATCGATCGCATTCAGAACAAGGTTCGAAATAGCACGGTGCAGAAGATCCGGATCCGCTGGAATCGCGGGCATTTGTGCGTCGAGCTGGGCGTGCACGCTGATCGCGCTTTTCTGCTGCAGTTGCGCTTGAAATACGCGCAGCACCGATTGCACCACATCATTCAGTTGGGTCGGTTTACGCTGCGGCTGCGGCATCTTCGAGAACTCACTGAAACGACCGATAATCGTCTTCAGGTTTGTGATCTCGGCGAGCAGCGTCGACGTCCCTTCGTTGAAGACTTCTTCGAACAGTTCCGGCGCCTTCTCTTTCGCGCGAATCAGATTCTCGACCGTCACCTGCAACGGGAACAATGGGTTCTTCAACTCGTGTGCGAGGCGTCTCGCCAATTCGCGCCAGGCCGCAACCCGTTCCGCCTGCAGTGTGCGCTCCTTCTGCTGCAGCAGGTCTTCTGTCATGCGATTGAACGCGGCGGCGAGTTCCCCCAATTCATCGTGCGTCTCGACGTCGACCTTGGCGCCCAGGTCTCCAGCAGCCACACGCCGAGCCGCCTGCGCCAGCGATTCCACCGGACGCGTGACTCGCGCCGCAAACCACAGGCTTGCGATCACAGCGATCAGAATGCCCACTCCGCCTACCAGCAACGCCGCCGACACGACGCGTCTCTGCAGGTCGATCAACGGACGCCGTGAGCTTCCCACCAGCAGCACTCCCATCACCTGCTGATTGGGGCCAGTCAGCGGAATCGCGTGGAAGCTTTCCGCGTCCGCCGAGTCGGCGCTCCAATGAATGACGCCCTGAAACTCCTGTCCCGTGCGCCGAACTTGCTCGACGAGCGGCGCGATCCTATCGGCACCCGCCGCCGAGCCGTTCAAGTCAATCAACGATTTCGGATTCCACGCTTGCTCCAGATTCTGATAGAGCAGCACCCGCGTTCCCGCGGGAATATCGAGTGTGGAAAGAAACCCCTGGTCCAGCCGTTCGCCACCAATCACGTACAACGGCTGCTCACCCACACGCGTTGCCCGGACCGCAAACAGCCCGAGCGTTGGGCCTCCCGGCAGTTCCTCACGCTTCAGAAACGCGCTGGCCCCGCTCACTGAAAGAACAGCGGGCTCGGGATACCCGAACTTCGCTTGCCATTGAGCGGACGACAGAATTGTTCCGTCGTGATCCACGAGTTCTAAGAAATCCAGATGCTGCTGCACGGCGAGCGAACGCGCCTCGGTAAGATAACTCCCCGAATCGGATCCGCCTCGACTTATCTCGAGAGCTATGCGCTGCACCGTATCGCTCGCCGCGATCGATTCCACCTTGTCGACAATTTCTCGGCCGCGATGTTGGAACTCCGAGCGAAACTGTGCGGCAATCGTATTCGCCCGCTCCTGGTTGGCCTGCTCGAACGAGCGCCGCATGATGCTCCAGACTGATGCCGAGATCACCGCCACGCACAGAAACACGGTGAGCGCGAACAGCAGCAGTAGCTTCTTGCGGAAACTCATCGCGTATCCGCCTCCACCCACGTGTCCGGCAGATTCCACGAGCCAAGCCGGTCAGGATCCCAGTTGCGGACCCTCGCACTGGCTGCGCTCGCCAGCGGCAAATGGAAAAGTGGAATCACGAAATGAGAATCGAGCACTGAGTGTTCCGCTTGGTAAAGATCTTCCACTGAATCGCTGCGAACGTTTACCTGCGCTTGTCCAAGTTGCCGCACGACCTCGCGCAGAGACGTCGCCGGATCCGGACTCGGCAATGCAATCCGCACCAGCGTAATGTCCGGAGTTCCCGAGAGCGACACCTGTAAAGTGATCCCGGCCTCGCGCGCGTTCAGCGCAATGCGTTCCGCGATCAGTTGCGCCTGCGGATCGCGTGGATCGTAGGTCAGTGTGAAACTTGGCAGCCGCGAATCCGCAAGCAGTGCCTTCGCGCGTTGTACGTTGGCCTGCGTCGAGAAAAGACCGGCATAGCCAGTCATCCAGTTCGGAATAAGGCTGGCGCTTGGATCTCCCGCGCCTTTCAACAGCACCGATTGAATCGGCTTGCGATCGATCGACAGCGCTAGCGCTTCGCGTACATGCGGGTCCTGCGTCTTTGAATTCGACGCAAAAACAAGCGCGACGAGTTCCACCGGCAAGGATGTCCGCACGCGCTGCGATCCGGCGTTCGCCACCGATGGTGACGTTTCGACGACGTCGACGCGGCCCAATTCGAGCGCAATCGCCTGATCCCGAAAAGATTTGCCAAATTCAACTTCGATTGCATCGACGTACGGACGACCATTCCAGCAATCTTCGTTCGCAGCCAGCTTGAGCGACTTGCCAGGCTGAAACTCCGCGATTCGAAAAGCTCCCGTTCCGACGGGAATGCCGGCGGAGGTCCGCTTCACGATCGCGTTGCGCGCTTGCGCCAACTCCGCCAGCAGGAAGGGAAGAGCATTGTCACTTTCGATCGTCAGCATATCGCCCGATCCCTGCACCCGCCAATCGGGATGAAGCGGCCCGATAATCTGAGCGATCGCCGATGCGGTGAGTGGGCTTCCATCCTGGAAACGCGCGCCGCGCCGAATCGTCAGTAGCCATCGCCGCGCGCCCGCATCGCTTTGCCACGCGGTAGCGAGTCGGGGCTGTACGCCTCGTTGCGGGTCGAGTGAAACCAGTGGATCAGCAACCAGCGCTAGCACCTGCACGGCGTCCCAGTAGTCAGCGGTACCCGAATTCGCGGGCACTTCGAGCACGCTCGGCGATGACTGCATCAGCACACGCAAAGTTCCGCCATAGTGCGGCCGCGTGGCAGCGGACGCCATACCGAGCAGGCTACACGCCGCAAGTAATTGAAATGCGATACGCCTCATACCAACCTGTGTCTTCGCGTTTGATCACCGCCACTGCACCCGCTGCCGGCCCTTCCGGCCACAGTGCAACAACGCTGCCATCGAACTCCACGGCCGCACTCATTGCCACCGGATCACGGTCCGGAATTTCGAAAGCGCGCACTCGATCGTGTTCAGGCTCACCGCTGTCGGACACCAGCAACTGCACTCCGCTGCCGCATGCCGACCGCACTCCTGCAACGTCGCTGCCCCAACGGGTGCCGCGGAGCGCTTGATCGGTCAAGCCATCGACCAGATGCACCGAGCCATCGACTGCCGTCAGTACCCACAAGGTATAAGCGGCGTGCGGCAGGTTCGCCGCTGAGTAGAACGAGGGAACATTCGAAATCTTGCCCATGCCAGGGGAGAGCGCGCCGGTGAAGAAATTGCGTGCTGAAGCATAGAAGGCGCGCACGCTGCCTTCATCCGGCGTAAGCGGCCAGGGATCGTCGCTATCATTGCAAACGAGCGTCAATGGGACGCTCGCGCCCGAGCGGCAAAAAGTTCCCGGAAGATACACATCAAAAAGATGATCGCGGCGCAGTAGCAGGCGCCCGCGCAGGTTGCGGGGAAAAATATGCGAGTGTGTAATCGGCAACTGTGTCTCTGCTTCCCATCGGCCGCTCTGCTGGTGGTACATCGCGACTTGCGTATCGTCGAGCACGAAAAGCCGCGACCCGCCTGACATTTCGATCAGTGCTGCATCGAGAATCGGACGCTCCTGCGCAAAAAGAAAATTCTTCTTCAGCACGAGTGGCATTGCTGACGACGAAGGACTGGCGGAAGGCGGCCGGGGCAGCGACACCAGCACGACGTGCTTCTCGTCTGAGCCAATCGTGATTTCCGCCGACCACACATACTGGCGCAAGCTTTCGGACAGAAGAAGTACGACCGACCCCATCGCCTGATCTGGCTCGGTCGTTCGGACTCCATCAGCGCGGAGTTGTCCTTCGACAGCGGTGCGAACATCGCGAACTGATCTGTCGTCCAGCGACGAACGGTTGGTCACCGTCAGCGCAATCGCGCCCGGACCAGTAACAGAGGAGATCTTGTGCGCAAGCTGCCTGGCGGTATCGGTGATCGGAGTGGCGAGAGAGAGGGGAACAAATGACAGCCACGCAACTACGAGGGACGTCAGCCAACCAAGACGCAGACCGCCTGGCAAACGCGATTGCATGTACTGGATAGGCTGATTATAACTCGCGGTATGTGGGTGCCTGTTCATCGCTAAGGTCCGGCCAACGGTCAGATCTCAGGTTCACGTTTTAGGAACCGCCTCTCGCCTCTAGCTGTTTGCTCGCCGCTTGAAGCGGCAAAGAGTAAGCGATTGGCGAGAGGCGAGCGGCGTTGTTCACTGCTGCGATTTGTCTTCGCCGGCATCTTCCGCCTGGCTGGCATGATTCGCGGTAGCGTTCATGCTGCGTAGTACGTCGTTGGTGAAGAAGAACTTTCCATCCGCCGGAACCATCATGATCTGGAGCTTGTCCGACAATCTTTCAGCGACGATTTTGTTGATCAACAATGGATTCTGTTTCAGGATTGCGCTTTCGCTCTTCATCCTTTCGGCGTCAGCGGCCGCGGTCAGCCGGATGCGTTCAGCCTCGGCTTGTGCCAGCAGCTTGCGGCGTTCCATCTCCGCTTTGCTGTCGATGACTTTCGCCTCGCCCGCCGCCTCCGCGCCTTTCACGGTTGCTTCCTTGCGCGCTTCAGCCTCGAGCTTCGACTGCTCAATTTGCTTCTGCTTCAACGGCAGCAGGTACTGCATCGCGTCTGACTCGCCTTTGGCTTGCAAGACTCTCACCTGCGCCTGACCTTCCGCTTCCTTTACTTGCTGTGCCTTGGTGGCCTCCGCATCGGCCTCGGCGATCTTCACTTGCTTCAAATGGATTTCCGTCTCCACGCCCATGCGGTCATTTTCCTGTTCTTTCAGCAGCAGCGATTCCAAACCCTTGGCGTATTCAGCCGGCAGCTCAATGTCGCGCAGCATCACTTCTTTCACCACGATTCCGTCGGTCCCGAGTCGCTTGCGAATCAACTCGGCTGCGCGCTGCCGTACCTCTTCACGTTTCGAAGAGAACACTTCCCGCACCGTGTACGACGGGGCAAGCTCGCGCCACGCGGTCGCCACAATCGGCGGCACGATTTCTTTTTCGAGAGGTTGCGGCAGATTGGCTTGGATGTAATCGAGTCGTTTCGGATCGACCTGGTAGCGCACCGTGATCGCAAGGCCAAGGGTCAGCCCTTCCTTGGCCTGCACATTGAGCGGTTCGCCAGTTGGCTTGTTCTGTGAAACCGGTCCTTTCGTAAGAGTGTCATCCGCGTAGCCGGTAGTGAAAAGCTGGTCACGCGTGTTGAACAGCTCTACTTTTTCCACCATCGGTGTAACGAAGTGCACTCCGGGATAAAGCGTCCCGGCGAGCGTTCCCTTCGTTTGGCTGACGCGTACACCGGCCATTCCGCTGGGAACGATCACAATCGCCGCCGAGATCAGCAGTGGTGCCCATGCGAGCATCGCGAAGGCGATCGCCGTCCGCCGGTGGCTGACGGGCTCCGGCAGCGCCACTGTGCCTTCGCCACCAAGGCTGCGGCGGTAGGCGACAAACATGTAAGCGTCGTAGAGCAGCATTCCGGCAGAGATCACAAACATCCCGATCCCTGCGCCGAGCAACAAATATTTCAGCAGCAGCATGGTGTTTCTCCTCTTAGTGTTGTTGCCCTGGTTTGTGAGGTTCCGGGCGGCGGGCAAAAACCACGCGGAACACTCGGCCGAAGATCAACTCTTCGATCAGCAGTGAAGCGGCCAGCGAGAATGTCAGGCCGCCGACAATCACCAGAACTTGAAGCATCGTTTCCATAAGTACCTCCTCACCCGTTTCGAGACGCAGCAAGATGCGTCTCTACTCACACTCCACCTACTGTCCGCCAGCGTTGCCGGTCACCGCAGCCTGCAGTTGCGCGAGTGTCTCGGCCTCCGCGGATGCCTCGCCAAACACCGTCACTGTTTCCGGATCGCGCTCGGCGCGGATCTGAACCGCATCGCCAACTTCCACCTGCGTGAACAGTTCTTCGAGATCGGCCTTCGCCATGCGAATGCATCCTGTGGAAGCGGCCTTGCCGATCGAATTCGGTTGATTCGTTCCATGAATTCCGTAGCTCTTCGCGCTGAGTCCCATCCATCGCGTGCCCACCGGGTTGTTTGCTCCGGGTGGAATCACCTGTCCTTTGTGGTAGTAAGTCGGATTCGCAACTCGACTGACGATCTTGAATTCGCCGGTGGGGCTCGGCGTCGTCAGCTTGCCGACCGCGACGCGATAGACCTTCACGACCTTGCCGTCTTTGAACAACGCAAGCTTGCGATCAGGCAGGCTGACGATGATCCAGCGCACGGTGGCTTTCGCGAATTGCGGAACGTGCGCGGGAGCGGCGGGAACCGAAGTTGTCTGCAGGGCGCCACTCAAACCGCACAATGCCAGGACCACCGCCACCGCAAGCGCCGCTCTCTTTTTCCAATCGCTGCTGATCGCCAGCTTCATTTCCTTTGCTCCGCTTTTGCAGATTGCTTTCGCCAGTACAGAAAGCAAATGCGGAGCCACGCCTAAGTGAATGAAAATAAGGGCGATCATGGAATGAATTCGTGTGCACCTGGGAGCACGTGTGTCATATCAGACACGCGGATCCAGTCGCGCTAGTTAACTAGGCGAGTCGATGTGCGAGGCGCTGGCAGACAAAAAAAAGGCCGCCACCCTGCGGAAGGAGATGGCGGCTTGTCGGAGAACAAAATCGAACTACGAGTGCGAAAATCGGCGGCGAACGAGCAATCCCAATCCCGTCAATCCGGTCGAAAGCAGCAGCAGGCTGCCGGGTTCCGGGACCACCGTGCCTCGCGGGTTATAGCCGATAAATTCCTGTGGTCCACTGCCGGGCTTCGCACCCACCGGCGTGTAGAGAACGAGTCCTTTTAGAGCGCTCGAGGGCGTGTGCTTCGCAAGATAGATCGCCTTCGCATCGAGCGCGAGTACCGCGGCATCGCTGGTGATCCCCTTCGTGAACAGGTTCCATACAGCCCAGTTGCCGACGTTCGCGTCGACCGTACCATTCATCACGCTCAGAAAGATAATTCCAGCGGCTTTGTAGTCGAGAAAATCTTTCCCGAACAGACCCTTTCCCTTGAGCAGGCCTGTGACCGACGCATTCCACGTCTGCCCCGCTGAAATGTGGTTCATGTAGGAATCGCACATCAGTGCTGTCGGCGCTCCACCGTTGATCGAAAAATAATACGGGTAAGTGAAGACGCCGCCGGAGTTGTTTCCACCTGGATGCAGATAGAGCATCGTGACGTTGGTGGAATTGGCCAGCGCCACCGCTGAGAGCGAGAGCACCATCAGGACCAGCAGCGAGATACGAAACTTGTGCACCAACGAGCCTCCGAAAATCCTGATTACTTTTGTGTCTACTGCAAATTCGGCGGAGGAGACGCGATGTTGAAGTGCAATCCCGATGCCGCCAGGCGCGGCCAATCTCAATCGGCTTTACAAGCATTTCCAGCGGGTGCAATCGGCAATGTGAAAACAATTGCGCGTGGATCCTGGAACGCTTTGGGCAAGTGATATCGCCGAAGTAACAATGTCGCGGTTACTTCACCGGGTGCTGTTTCGAAGTCGAGAGGAATGTTGAATCCAAAGTGCCTCAATGCCTGAATGATTCAATTTCCCTTTATTCCGCGCTATCGTTGTTTCATGGCGTTCAGCCGCCCCAAGAAAGTCTTCACTGAAGAAGAACTTTACGAATATGCCATCGGAGCGCTTGCCCGCAGAATGCGTTCCGTTGCGGAGCTAAAGCGGTTGCTTCGTAATAAGGTGGAAGCCAATACTGAGCTCGGTCAAACTCTCGTGGAACTAGTGATCGTTCGACTGAAAGATCATGGATATCTCAACGATGCAAAGTACGCTGCCGCCTACTCCTCTTTCCGGCGCGACAACGAAAAATTCGGACGCATGCGCGTGATCACCGATTTGAAAATCAAGGGAGTTCACGGCGACGTCATCGAGAAAGCGGTCTCTTCCGCTTACGATGCAGTGAACGAAGAGAAACTCGCGCGCGACTACCTGCGCCGCAAACGCCTGCACAAGCCTAAGGATCAAAAAGAAGCTGCTCGCGTGTTCCGCCAACTCGTGCGCGCGGGCTTCCGCTCGAAGACAATTTTCACGATCCTCAAGAAATGGGACATGGATGACGAGACCCTGAGCGCCTTCGAAGGCGAAATGGCCGAGGGCGCGGATTCGTAGGCTTGCAAGGCCCACCCGACTGCTGCATACTTTCAACTTAGCCCCAAAAATTTCGCAGGAGGATGTATGAAGTCAAGACTCTATCTCGCAGGAACCGTTCTCGCCTTGGCAGCGCTGGCCTTCGGGCAGGATGTTGGCAGCGACGCAAAGAAGACGGCCGACGATGCGGGACACGCTACCAAAGAGGCCGCCAAGAAGACAGGTCATGCCACCGAGAAGGCGGCTAAGAAGACCGAAGACGCGACCGAGGACACCGCCAAGACAGCCGGCAAGGATACCAAGAAGGGAGCGAAGAAGGCTGGCAGCTCCGTGAAGAAGGGCGCCAAGAAAACTGAAGACGTGGTGAAGTAGGCCTTTACGAACTCTTCGATGTTTCTCCGGGAATCTGGCTGCGCACCAGATCTTCTACGTCGCCGATCTTGTCGCTGATCAGGTTGATCTTGCGCGCCAGCCCCTGAATTTCCGACTCTGCGCGGCGGTTCACGTCATAGTCCAGCTCGCCGCGCAGCCTGTCTTTTTTGTCCTGCCGGTTCTGGCTCATCATGATGATTGGCGCCTGGATCGCTGCCAACATCGACAAGAACAGATTCAGCAAAATGAAGGGGTACGGGTCCCACGCCCGCGATGCGAGCACGATATTCGCCGCCGCATACGTCACCAGGACGACGATGAACATGATGATGAACGTCCACGATCCGCCGAAGGCGGCCACCGAATCGGCGACCCGTTCGCCGAATGTCTCTTCCTCTTCGATCACCTGATTCGGGTTGCGCGCCGCCCTTACCCTCACCAACCGTTGTGAAGCGTGGAACTGCTTCCCCAAGACGGTGAGCATATCCATGCCTGCATGCGGCTTGCGCTCGAGCAGGATCGCAATGTCGTGACGGTCGACCTCGATGCACACGCTGTCTTCTAGCGCGATTGCGGTAGTCTGGTGCGGCGTCTGGTCGAGCATCGACGCGAAGCCAAAGAACTCTCCCGGTGCAGGCTGATCGACGATGACTTCCTGGTTATCCTCGTCGATGGTGGTGAGGCGCACTGAGCCCGAGACCATCACATAAGCGCGGCCCCCGCCGTCGCCTTCTTTGTAGATGCGCTGCCGGGCATTGAACGCCTTCACTTCGACCTGGCTTGCGAGCACGGCCGTCTCATCATCGTCGAGCAGGGCAAACAGTGGAACTTGCTTCAGAGTCTCCGGTTTGCAGGGCATAGTTGTCCTCCGCGCAGCGCTAGGTTGAACTTGGGGGGCACATCATGATAATCGAGGAATCAAGATCGGTTCCCAGTTCTCAGAAAAACCCGTTCACCACAGAGGGCACGGTCGGCGCAGGGGAACGCCCTTCCAATAGGCACTGGCCAATTCGTGCCAACCTGGAGTTGAGTATTGAATCCCATGCCTCCTTCGTGACGCTGTCGTAAGCAGTTGTTACTAGGAACCGAGAACTGGGAACTGGTAGTGACGGCTGACAGCTGAAGGCCATCAGCTGAAGGCTATCAGTTAAAATCAATCTTTCATGCTCACAGGCTCCCAAATCCGCCGTAAGTTCCTGGATTTCTTTATCTCCAAAGGACACAAGGAGGTCCACTCCTCCTCGCTCGTCCCGGCAAACGATCCTACGTTGCTTTTCACCAATGCCGGGATGAACCAGTTCAAGGACGTGTTTCTCGGCCTCGAAAAACGCGACTACTTGCGCGCCACCACCTCGCAGAAATGCGTGCGCGCCGGGGGCAAGCACAACGATCTCGAGAACGTCGGCTTCACGAACCGCCACCACACGTTTTTCGAGATGCTGGGAAACTTCTCCTTCGGCGATTACTTCAAGAAAGATGCCATCGCTTATGCCTGGGAGCTAATTACCTCGCCCGAGTGGTTTGGCATTCCGAAAGAGAAGTTATACGTCACGATCTTCAAGGGCGAAGGCGGAGTGCCGCGCGACTCCGAAGCATACGATCTGTGGCTCGGCGAGAACGTGCCGAAGGATCGCGTTTACGAATTCGGCATGAAGGACAACTTCTGGCAGATGGGCGACACCGGTCCCTGCGGCCCCTGCAGCGAGATTCACTACGACATGGGCGTGGCCGCTAGCGATCAGGGACACACCGATTGCGCCTTCGGCTGTGAATGCGGACGTTACGTCGAGCTCTGGAATCTCGTCTTCATGCAGTTCGACCGCGACTCGAGTGGCAAGCTGACGCCGCTTCCCAAGCCCTCGATCGATACCGGCATGGGCCTTGAGCGCATCACTGCCGTGCTGCAAGGCGTGATCTCCAACTACGACACGGACCTGTTTACGCCGCTGATCAAGCGGGCGGCAGAGTTGACGGGCGTTTCGCTGAAAAAAGAAACACAAAAAGAGGCGCATACGAAGTCCGCCGCCTCGTTGCGAGTGATCGCCGACCATTCGCGTGCGGCAACGTTTCTGATCTCGGATGGTGTCATTCCCTCCAACGAAGGCCGTGGCTACGTGCTGCGCAAGATCATCCGCCGTGCCATTACCCACGGACGCCTCCTTGGTGAGACGAAACCGTTCCTCCACGAAATGGTTTTTGCCGTGCGCGATCTGATGCAGGATGCGTATCCAGAATTAAAGGAATCGGCAGATCGGGTGTCGAAGGCTGTGCTGGCGGAAGAGACGCGGTTTGCGAACACGCTCGACCTCGCTCTCAAAGAACTGTATGCAGAAATCGCATTGGCCGTAGACAAGGAACTCGATCTACATGAATCAGCGATCAACAGAATTCGCGGGGTCACGAGAGACGAATACGACAGGGAATCACTCATCCGTGCAAAACTCATGACAGGTCGGGGCGAACAACAGGAAGTCGCCACGGCGATCAAATGGGGACTGGACCAGCTTGATCGGTTTGCAGGCGTGAGGGTGAGTCTCCCGGGTGAAACTGCATTCAAGTTGTATGACACGTTCGGTCTGCCAAAAGATTTCATTGAGGATACGTGTCGTGATCTAGGAGTGCACCCTGATCAGGCCGGTTTCGATCGCGCCATGCAGGCGCAGCGCGAACAAGCAAAAGCTTCCTGGAAAGGCGCAGTCAAGCAGACCGCCAACGCCGCATACCAGCAGCTTCCGAAGTCGGTCTTCGAAGGCTACCGCCAGACCCGATCCGACAATTGCGAGGTGCTCGCGATCATCAAGGGTAGCCAAGGCGCACAGGAGCTCAAGTCTGGCGAGCAGGGCGAGATCATCCTCGACCACACCCCGTTCTACGCCGAGTCCGGCGGACAGGTTGGCGACCGAGGCTGGTTCTATTCCGACGATCACAACACGATCGTTGCCGAGGTCACCGGCTGCTACTACCCGATCCAAGCTGTGCGCGCGCATCAGGTCGTTGCCAAGCGGCCAATCCGTATCGGCGACAAACTCGACGCTGTGGTCGATACCGATCTACGCGCCGCCACTATGCGCAACCACACTGCCACGCACCTGTTGCACGCGGGACTGCGCGAGGTTCTTGGTAAGCACGTCAAACAGGCTGGATCGCTGGTCGCACCGAACCACCTGCGTTTCGACTTCTCGCACTTCACGGGCGTCGAGGATGAGGAACTGCAAGACATCGAGGACATCATCAATAAGGAAGTCCTCGGCAACGAAAAGATTCAGGTGATCGAGAACGTGCCCATCGACGTTGCCATCAACGAGTATCACGCGATGGCGCTCTTCGGCGAAAAATACGGCGACAAGGTGCGCGTGATTAAGATCGGCGATTTCTCTACTGAACTCTGCGGCGGCACGCATACTGGCCAGACGGGCGAAATCGGACTGATCAAAATTTTGAAAGAGGGAAGTGTCTCCTCGGGCGTGCGCCGCGTCGAGGCCGTCACCGGCGAAGGCTCGCTGCGCCACTTTAGAAAAGACCACCAGCTCGAAAACGTCGTCGCCAGCCTGACCGCGCGCGATGCGGACATTTCGCCAGCCGAAGCGCTCAAGGCGGAGCTGGAAAAGAAAGACGCGGAGATCAAGCGCCTGGCCCGAGAACTCGACCAGGCTCGCATGAAATCAGCTTCGTCGTCGGTGGCAGCGGTCGGCGAAAAGGTCAAGGAAGTGCGTGGCATCAAGGTTCTCGCGCACCGGGTCGACAACCTCGAGCGTCCGCAGATGCGCACGCTGGTCGATCAGCTCCGGGACAAGCTCGGCTCGGGCGTCGTAGTGCTGGGCTCGGCGACGAATGGGAACGTCTCGCTCATTGCGGGCGTGACCAAGGATCTGACTGGACGAATCCAGGCAGGAAAAGTTGTGGGCAAAGTGGCCGAGAAGGTCGGGGGCAAAGGCGGAGGCCGTCCCGATTTAGCGGAGGCAGGCGGAAAAGATCCCGCCGCGCTGGACTCCGCGCTGGCCGAGGTGTATACCGTCGTGGAATCCTTATTGAATCATTGAGTCTGACTCATTGCTTCAATGACTAAATAGTTCCGTGGACGACCGTCTCCATTTCGTCGAGTACAAAGGGAAGAAGATTCTGGAGATTGACTGCTCGCACGCCACGGCCACCCAGATGCAGCTCGTGCTCGAACAGGTGCGCATCACTGTCGCCCAACACGCTCACTCAACAGTCCTGACGCTCGCCGACTTGACCGACGCGGAGGTCGACAAGACCGTCGCGACGCGTATCAAGGAAGTGCTGACGCTCGACCGTCCATTCGTGAAGAAGACCGCTTGGTACGGCACGGAAAAGATACCGCACGCCCTGCTAGAGAACTTCCATCTCTTCTCCCGCCGCGAAATCGCCACCTTCAAGACAAGAGAAGAAGCGATGGATTGGCTGGTCGAGGACTAGCTCACAGTTCTTGGGTATCAGTTCTCAGAAGAAACACTGAGGACCTCGATCTTCGCGTTCTCGCCTATACGGGTGAGCATTCATTCAAGATTTTCGCTCCTTCCCAACACCATGGAGATCCATTCGATCGCCAGATCGTATCGCAGGAACGATGCGAGAAGATCCCAGTCGTCACTCCCGATCAGAAATTCAGCCTGTACTCCGGTGTCAGGGTCTTATGGTAAGAGCGCTGAGAGCGGAAGTACTTCATTTCGACGCTCTCACGTTCACCGGAGCAGACGTCGATTGCAGCTTCACGCCGTGCCATGGGCAATAGTCCCAATCGGCGTGCACGCGCTCTTTTCCCGCAGGACAGTATCGGGGCTCAGAGAACGAAGTGAGTGGCGTGTGCCACGCGAAATCCGTTTCTGTTTCCCCCAAAACGTCTTTGAGCACTACGGTGAAGCTTCCCTTGGCGCCCTCGTCTGCGATGAGCTTCCCGGTTTTTGTTTTTGCGGGGAAGAAGAGCATAGCAAAGTTTTCGCCGGCGCGGCCCATCGCATTACCTAACATTGGCCGGATCAGGTCGGCGAGATTCTTGGCGTCCCCAGAAATATCGGTAAGAGCCGCGTACTCCTGTCCGTCAGAGTCGCGAATAAAAAGTTTCTTCTGCAAGTCAGCAGGCGTCACGTAGTCAAAGCTGCCGAGCGCGCTCACATTCGCCGCGAAGACTCCAACTACCGTATAGTCCTTCAGCGCTTTCAGATTTTGCCGCGTCTTTTCAGGATCATTGCCACGCTTCTTTGCGGAATAGGCCCAGAACTCGAACGGAACCCACCATACCAGTGCGAGATGATTATGCGCGTCGACGGCAATCTGGGTTTCACGCAGCACTTCGGGATCGTCGGTCGTATGAATATTGCCCGCCAGTGTCATGTCGGGTTTCGCGGTTTGAGCCGGCTGAGCGCTTTGTGCCCAGCAACTCACGATAAGCAGGGAACTCCCGACGAAAAGGCTGAGGGCTTTGGAAATTTTCATGATGAGCAGTTAGTATCACGCGGGCAAGAAGCTAAACCACAGAAATGAGTCGCTGATGGTTACTATGGAAACTAACTTCGCCACCTCAGCGTGACTGGGCCGCTAAGCGGATGACGGAATTCGCCGCCTGTCTTCTTCATTTCGAGCATCGCGTTCTTGAGTCCGAAGTACCATTTTGCAGGACGATCGGCGTCGTCGATCAACATCAGGTGTGGATTCGTTTTCAGCCCCTCGGATTGAAGCTCCATCGTGCGCCGGTCCTGTTCAACGAATTTTGCGAAGACGAATTTCAGCAGTTCCGGTCCGAACGGCACCCAGCGGAAAATGTTCCATGCCGCCACCACATCGATGCGGCAGTGGCTGCGAGTGATCGGCGTGACCGTGGTCAAGCTCGAGAACCAGTATTTGCCGGTGCGGATCGTCTCTGAGCGCATGTTGGGCAGAACGAAATCGATCGAGGTGGTGATCGAATCTGCCTTCGCGTAGAAACGGAGAACCTTGTATGGCGCGCTGTTCGAACTGGGTGTGTGCGCGCTCATGCGAAATCCGAAGGGGATCGGTTCGAAGTTTTTTTGCTTTTCGTGAATGGAGTGCCGCGATCGCCACCACCATGCCTGGTGGACGAACGGTCCGTGCGCGGGATCCATCAGGCCGATGATTCCGTGATCCACCGAACAGGGCAGGTCCGCTGTGAGATAGGCGAGCTTGTAATGTTCGCTGAATTTCGGAATCCCCGGCGCGGGCGAAGGCGCTGGCGCCGCCTTGCTGAAACCGGCTCTGGCTGGCACGGGATCGGGTATGAAGACCCAGATGAAATCGTCACGCTCCTCGCACGGATAGCTGCCGGCGTAGATGCGATCGACCTTCAGTTTCTGATCCGCAACCAGCGACGGAATTGAAGTGCATTGTCCGGTGTGCGCCTCGAATTTCCAGCCGTGATACGAGCATTCGATCTGATTGCCGTCGAACATTCCGCACGAGAGTGGCATGCCGCGATGCGGGCAGGCATCGCGCAGGGCAAACGGCCTTCCAGCATGATCGCGCCCGAGCACCAACGGAGTCTCGAGCAGCATGCATCTCACGAGCTTGCCGCGGCTGACGCGATCGCTCGGCAGCGCACGATACCAAAAGCCGAATAGCATCAGCGAATCGGGAGTCTGCGATTGAAGTGGGGAATCCTCGGGCATGAACAACGCAGAATACCGCAAAAGCACTTGCAGGTCACAGGTGGCGGGTATCGGGTGTCAGGCCTGCAGAGACGCCGCTCGCAGCGTCTCGCCGCCTGCGATTGAGATGAGGCTCGGCAAGCCGCGTTTCTACTTGGTGTTGACTGAGAACTGAGGACTGAGAACTGGGACCTGGCAACTGGGAACTGTTGTTACCGCACTTTGGCATTCAACTGAAAGTAGGTCTCACGCGCGACTCCGGGCTCTTCGATATGTGCGAGGAAGAGCTTGCGGAGTGCTGGCGGATTGAGCCGCCCGTCGAGATAGGCGTCGTAGATGTCGTGTCCGACGAGCAATCCCAGGCGCTCCGTGACGAACTCATACTTCCGCCCGGTGAAGGCATAGGCTCGAGTGAGCCACTCGACATCCTGCGTCGTCTTGCGTCGGCCGCGGTGCGACTCGCGGTGGAGCGTCAGGCAGTCGATGGCTTCGATCGCTTCCGAATAGCAAAGCGAGGTTTGCTGTTCCAAGTCCTCGCGCGTCAGTTCGTACAGTTCGTAGAGTTCGGAATCGCGAAATGCTGGGCGTGCTGGATAGAGCACGCGCGACCCGAAGCATGCGAGGGCGTGTTCCATCACCGTGGCGTAGAAAGCGTCTTCGAGCGACGTCTGGAGGCCGTGGCCATTGGCGCGGTCGGGCAAGCCGCGGCACGCATGATGCAGGAAGCGCGCGGAATCTTCCGCCGCCGCGATCATCTGGAATTGGCGTACGTATACCACGTTCAGCGGCGGCAGGTAGACGCTGCCACGCTCCTTCACTCGTCGCAGGATGGCCCGCCGCTGTTCGGCGGAAAATCCTTTTCTCGACAGCAAGCGCCGCAGCAGCGTGTCCGACCCGCGCGAGTAAACCTCCGGCATGTGATCGACTAAAAGCCGCGGCTGGCTTGTATTCGTCGGAGAATATCGGTTGATGGCCAGCAGCCTTACGAGCCCGTCGATCAGGTTGTACATGGTCGGCGCGAGATCGGGACCGCCCGGCCCGTCATGCACCCAGCGATTCAGGTAAAGCCGGTAGTTTTCGTACTTTTCCAGGGGAGTCGCGTTGAAGATGCAAAAGACGTTGTTTGCGAGTTCCACTGCTTCCACGCGGTCAGTCGCTTCTCCGGCAGCGTGCCAGTACAGGGCATCCACGTTCTGGAGCACAGTTACGATGCTCTCGCTCGGAAGCGCCTTCCGGACACCCTGCGGCAAGTGATTGGGCGCTAGGTGCGATTCTCCAAAAAAAACCAGGATAAGCGCGTCAGGATGTCGGCCGCGGATCTCCGCAATCTTGTCGGACGCATGGCGATCGCGCGCGCCGATTTTGCGCAGATCCTCCCGCGGCATGCAGTCCAGCCCGTAGATTGCCTGAGCGTGATCGCGGGCCGCCGAGAGCAGCTCGTAAAACGGCGTCCAGTCGTACCCCCAGTCGAGATCGAAACGAATTCGATGGCGAAGTTCGTCGTCGTCAATCTCACGCTGAAACCACTCGTTCAGAATGTGCTGATCTCGCGCAAAGATCGTTTCCAGGCCGAGTACGATTGGGCGCGAGTGTACTTGCGGATCGCGAATCAGCGAAGCGAGGTAGCGCTGGCAATTGGGCAGAGCATGATAATCGGCGACCAGCGCGACATCAGCCTGCGAAATTTCGGTGCGGACCTGCTCGGTTGTCAGGACTCTCTGGTAGGACTGGTAGGCGTCGCGAAAGTCGCGCAGGTAACGGCGTCCTGCCGAGTGATCGTTGGCGCGAATTTCCCGCTCGACGCTGGCGACAGCGTGAAGTTGAGCCGCGCTGCGCCGCGATCGCAAGATGTTGGTCGATGCCATCGAAGAAAGTTTTGATTGTTGATTGATTTCTGATCGAGCGTCCTGCTCGGCGTTCTTTCGAAATCAGGAATCAAAAATCAACAGTCAATAAGATTCAACCATCTGCCGTTTCGGCTTCCCTTAGATGCCGTTCCCGAGCCGCTTGGCTTGACTTGCCTGGCGACGACTCCTATCCTCAATGTTTCGAGGCAATTAGGAGCTTTGCCCAGGGGAGCCGCTTGCCCATCCTGCCACCCGAAAACCTGACCGTAGCCACCACCGGCGCAAGCGGTTCGATTTTCCTCAAGCACTTTCTGCTGGCGGCCGAGCGCGACGAGCGACTCAAAACCGTGAACTTCATCGCATCTGACAGCGCCCTGCGCGTGCTCGCGGAAGAACTCGGCATCGAAGGCCGCTCTGACCTCCTGCGTCAGATCATCGGCGCAGCTTCCGCGAAAATTCAGCAGCAGTCGAACGCCGATATCGGAGCCAACGTCGCCAGCGGGTCGTATCCTTCCGATGCCATGGTCATCATTCCATGCAGTGTCGGCACGCTTGGACGTATTGCCAATGGCATTGCCTCGCACCTCATCGAGCGCGCCGCCGATGTCACACTGAAGGAGCGCCGTCCGCTCGTTCTGTGCGTGCGCGAAACGCCGCTGAACAAGGTGCACATCCGCAACATGTCGCTCGCGGCCGACGCGGGCGCGACTATCTTCCCGCTGATACCGACCTTCTATAACCATCCACCGACCCTCGATGCGATGGCCCACGAGTTTGCCAACCGCGTTCTGGCCCACCTCGGCCTGCCACAAAAAGACGCATACCGATGGAAAGGCGAAAAGCAGTAGCCAGTTCCCCAGTTCTCAGTTCCCGGTAATGCGAACTGGTATCGCGACCGGACAGCTGAGGCGTTTGCCTGCTTCCAAAATTCTAGGAAGGGACACATTACGAAGGTAGATGTCAGCAGGGCATGGCCAGCAGGGTGAGAGGGCAAGCGCGACTACAGAACGGAAGCCAGTTGCCGCGCGCCGGTAGTCAGTAGCCGGAAGTCAGTAATCTGTGGCCAGACAGTGGTTTTTCTGTGAACTGAGGACCGGGAACTGAGAACTCAAGAATTACCACGGATACGGATACCCTTTCGCCAGAGCCGCTTTCAGTCTCGCGTCGTGGCCGTAGAGGTCCGGAGTGAAATACACCAGGCCGTCTTCTTCGACCACCGCCGTCGCATAAACGATCAACACCGGGATGGGTTTTGGCAGATTCACGCGCAAATTGTCTTTGCCCTCGTGCATCGCGTTCTCTACGCGCTCGAGCGTCCACTTCGGATCTCCGCGTAACACCCAGGCGGCCAACTCCGCAGGTTGGCCCACGTGAATGCATCCGTGACTCACATCGCCACGCGATTCCGAAAACAGATCCACGTCTTCAGGATTGTCATGCAGGTAAACGCTGTGATCGTTCGGGAAAATAAATTTCACTAGTCCGAGCGCATTAAGCGGGCCGGGCTTCTGGCGCAGACGCAACGTTCCCGATCGCAGGCCTTGCAATTCGGTGTCGCTGATTTTTCCGCCAGGCACGACTCTACCGACGCGGTCGACGACCTCGAAATTGTTTTGCTCGACGAAAGAGCGGTCCTTGGCGATGGCATCGACAAATTCTTTTTTCTGGATGCTCATCGGCATGTCCCAATAAGGCCGGAACACAAGGTAAGTCATCATCTTTTCGAAGACCGGCGTCTGGTGTTCATAGGAATCGCCGACGTTGACGTGCATGCGCAACACGATTTTGCCCTGGGCGGCGACCACGCGCAGATAAAACTCGGGCAGGTTGACAACGATCGGTGGCTCCGCGTACTTCAGCGGCAACCAACGCCAGCGCTCGAGCGACAGCTGTAATTGCTCGACACGGGCACTGAGCGGCGTGTTCATCTGGTCAACCGTCTCGCGCGAGATCCATCCATTGCCGGGCAAGTCGTGACGATTTTGGAATTGCTTGACGGCGGCGACGATCGCGTCCGAGTAAACCTGATCCTCGCCCGTGATCGGTGAATCTTCGGGCAAATCGCCAACCAGCTTGAGGAAACGAACGAGTCGCGGCATAGCGTCAGAACGTGCACCGGGGAGCAGCACCGGTACCTCGAGGGTTGGCAGTTTTTCCGCTTCCTGTTGCCGCGACAACTGTATGTATCGTCGCAGAGCCGCTCTGGTCGCCTTGTATCCGGCAAAGGGAGGCTCCACCTCTGCGAGGGCATTCTTAGGGTCGGACGCCGTGACAAGGCGCTCCCGCACGAAGTTCGGCAAGTCCAGCTTCTTCGGACCGACGTCGTAGTCGAAGTCGAGGTGACGCGGATTCACGCGTCCGATTCGCAGGTCTGAGACGTACCGCATCACGCTCACGGTGAGTGCGGCGTCGAAGTTCGCTTCTGCTTCGGGGGTGCCTTGGCCCTGTAATGTCCGTACACGCTCATCCCAGCGCGAACCGTCATAGTCTTCAGGATTCAGGCCTTCCTGTTCTGCCTGTTGCAGCACCTGGATGATGGCCAGAGCCTCGCTTGTGGGCTGACCTTTATCCAGCCACGCTGGAGCATAGGAGGGCTGGTAGAAACGGCTCACATCGGATCGGTAGTCGGAAAAATTCGGCCAACGAAGATCGTTCCAGCGTCCCGCGGCCGCGATCGAACGAATCAGGGCGGTGACATTTCCCGACTGAGATTGCAGAGCCGGCTGCCCTGAGACATGCAAAAGCAAAGAGAGAAGAAAAAGCCCGATGAGCAAGTGCTTGCGAGGATGGCGCATGAGGCAGATTTATCTTCTCCGCCGCTCGTGTCAAGCAAGCCTGGCTGCCCAGTGTGAACGCGCGATGAATCCGTATTGACTCATTCGGTTCGGCGCGCGACCGAATTTGACTGCAGGAAGCATTCCGTACTAATCTGCGTTTACACCGGAAAGGAGGTGGTCCGATGACAAGTTCTGATAGTCATAGTTGTACAAGACCAGGTGAGGTGGCTGAGACTTAGAGCGGTAGCTCTAAGGGGAGTTCCTGAGGACCCTTGGTCGGGGAAATCAGGGACACTCTCTCGCAACTATCCGTGAGTATGGGCTGATCCACCCGACGCAAGCTGTGCCGGGTACCGGAATGAGCGAGGGGCCACAGCGAAACCCGGACGGCAAGAGTGTTCCGGGAACCCCGTGAGTGACCGCCTCAGTCAATCCCAACCAGTCCACCGGACAGCCCGCAGGCTGCAAGGTCTGCGGGCTGTTCTTTTCTAGCGACCAGCCATCAGCCATCAGTGATCAGCCCTCAGTTTCTGCGGGCGCGAAGAACACCAGCACTGCCAATTCTTCCTCGATATCGTAGAAGCGGTGCTCGACTTCGGCTTCGACAAAGATCACAGATCCCGCGCGCACTTCGGCGTGTTCGGAGCCAATCTTCATGTGGGCGCGTCCACGGACGACGTAATACATCTCATCTTCGTGGTGGGGCTTTTGAGGATCGGTGCCGCCCTTAGGCAGCACGTAGACTCCAGCGCTCATGTCAGGCACGCGCAAGAATTCCAGATAGCGTTTGCCCTTGGACACACGTTCGCTGTTGAGATCGTCGATGTGGAAGAAGTGAGTCATGGCGCGAGTAGGGTATCAATTCGAAGCGCTTTCCGCTCCTCGCCTCTCGCTACTCGCCTCTCGCTATTCGCCTCTTGAAGTTCGCTTCTCGCTATTCGCTTCTCGCCTTTCGCCAAGCGTTTCGAACCTGATGACTAACCACTAGCAACTGGCAACTGCATTTAAATCTGGAAGTGATCACTTCCCTCCGCTGTATACATCCGCCCTCACTGCTACTCGGGCCATCTTCCCCGGCGACGCAGGAGGGGCCAGTGGCGGGGCATGCTCCGGATCGATTCCGGAGGGACCAAACCTGCACTGAAGCGGGTCTC
>Ga0126369_10000282_pt1 | contig 32698 bp, 44 predicted proteins | sample PanSoiMetaPlot_1_FD_109646 | JGI IMG/M metagenome (GOLD analysis project Ga0126369, IMG submission 109646) | Tropical forest soil microbial communities from Panama - MetaG Plot_1 | ecosystem: Environmental > Terrestrial > Soil > Tropical forest > Bulk soil | place: Panama | collected 2016-02-17
GACAACCTCAAAATAGTGTAATAAAGTGCGCATTTCTTACTGTTACATATTGTGTATTTGAAAGGAAAACTCCATGTCCAGCGTGGAAGATGCGAACGTAGTTACTGTTCAAGCGCGGCCTATCTTGCTAAGGCCTTCCATAAAGTTGCGCGAGCAAATTCAAAAAGAAGCGCAAAAGCAGAAACGTTCCCTGAACAATCTTGTAATCATAATCCTTGAGAAATATTTCAAAGGCAAATCGAACGGTTCGAATGGCGCGGAGTAAAATTCGATGCTGCTCGAAAAGCACAAGCAGCACCTTGCTCAATTTCGTATTCCTGACGAAATATTGAGAGCTGCTCAAATAGATTCTTTAAACGATAGTGCCGCTCGCAATGCACTTGGAGTGAATGGCCGTGCCACTGACGATTTAAGCGGGATACTGTTTCCATATCTTTCGCCAATAACAAATGAGCGTAAGGGCGCACGAATTAGACTCGATAAGAAAACAGAGGATGATGCCAAGTATTTATCGGAGCAAGGATGCCGCCATTTATTTTTTGCGCCAGGCGCAAAGGAACTTCTGAAAGACACGAGTATTCCTGTTGTTATCGTCGAAGCAGAGAAGTCAGCGTTGGCGCTTTTAGCATATGCGTATCGCGTTGCTCGTAAAATGATTGTGATAGCAATTGGTGGTTGTTGGGGTTGGCGTAGGGGAGATGGAAAAGTCTTAACTCCCTCTGGTGGCATGAAAGCTATTAGCGGTCCTTCGCCCGATTTTGATTTGATCAACTTTGAAAACAGAATTACGATGATTGCTTTCGATAGCAATGCGTCTACAAATAAAAAAGTACAGGTAGCACGCGACGAACTGGCGCGAGAACTGAAGAAAAGAAAAGCAAATGTATTGATAGCGGATGTACCGGATAGAAACGGAGTGAATGGCCCAGATGATCTGATAGCTCAGTTTGGCGACGAAGCAGCCATGAGAATGTTTGTGGAAGCGAAAGGATTTACGGTTTCTATTGCGCTGCTTAAAGACATGCCGGAAGAAGTAATGGACGGTCGGCTGGGCGAATACTGTTTCAAATATATGGCGCGCTTTCCGCTGGCTTATGCATGGCCGGCGCTTGTAACAACAGCTTCGGCGCTTGTGCCAAGACGCGGAGAGAAACAAAGAATCAATCTTTATACAGCATTGTGTGGCCCGGTGCATAGCGGCAAGACACAGACAATCGATGCAGCGCGACAACTACTGGGAATAGATGAACCGATACTTGTGGATGTGATGGCGGGATCGGCAGAGAGCTTGGCACGATATTTGAACGGATCGAACGGCGAGCCAAGACTATTTTCGCCGGACGAGTTGGGACACGTTCTGGATAAAGCGAGTATACAGAATGCTTCGTTTGCTACAGTACTCAGCAGGATATTTTATCATTCCGACTTTACGTTACTAATGCAAAGAAAAGATAAGGCGCGATTTCATGTTTCATTGTCTATATTGGGTGGATTGGTTACAGACAGATTTGAAGATTTATTTAGTCGGGCGACGACGGCGGGGCTGTATGACAGATTTATCTTTGGGGCGTGTCCAGATTTATTTGAATTCCAATATTATCCATTCGAGGAGAGCTGCGTGGAGTTCGAGCCGCAAGGCGTATATGTTTCGCCTGAAGTCTGGGACGCCAAGAATGAATGGAAATTGGAACCACGCGTTACGGAGTTGGCATTGAGGGTAGCGCAAGTTTGTGCGGCATTTGATGGACGTAGTTTGCTGACAGCAAAAGAACTGGGAGCTGCAAGAGTATTTGCAGAATATCAGCAACGAATCAGAAAGATATTGAAGCCGAATGAAGGCGAGAATCTGGAAGCAAAATGGGCACTCAAAGCATTAGCATATCTGGATAAGTTCGAGGGATCGTATGTTTCGAAAAGGAAAATGTTACACGATACAGGAGCTTATAGATATTCGCCAAGCGCGGCAGAACGAGCGCTGAAAGTCATGGAAGCGAATGGAGATATAGAAGTGACAACAAAAAGGCCATTTATGATCAGGAAATTGAATATGAATGGAGATGGGGAATGAGATTGCTCGATCTGTTCTGTGGACGATGGGGATGGAGCCGCGCATTTGCGAAGCGAGGCTGGGAGTGCGTGGGTGTTGATTTGGTTGAGCCGCCAGAGATTCCAGAAGGCTGTAGCTTCCATAAATTCGACATTCTGAATCTTATTTCACTGAAGGGCTATGACTTCATCGTAGCCAGCAGCCCATGCGAGGAGTTCTCTGTTTACGGCATGAAGCACTTTCACCCCAATCCGAAGTATCCAGAGATGGGCATAAAACTGTTCAATCACACGCGCCAACTTTGTGAAGCAAGCGGTCTGCCTTATGTCATGGAGAACGTGCGGCCGGCGCAGAAGTTTGTAGGCCAAGCAGTGCATCATTGCGGGCCGTTCTATCTATGGGGGAATGCGGTGCCGCCCCTAATGCCGCGGGGAATTACGAAGGGCTTTGACTTGGGAAGCAGCAAGGTAGTCAAGGGCATGAGCCGCGCCGAGATTACCGCTTACCGCAAGAAACACGACCGCATGTGGAGTTCGAGCAAGAGCGAAGCCAGGAGACAGGCCACAGCAGAAGCAGCGGCCATTCCTCCCGAGCTTGCCAACTGTGTAGCCGATTACGCAGAAAGACTTCTGGAGCAGAAAAGATGAAGCATTACTACGAGCATGGCGGCATAACGATTTACAATTGTGATTGTCTGGATATTCTTCCTGAAATAAATAAATGCGGTTTACTCCTTACCGATCCACCTTATGGTATTGGTTCATGGTCGGCGACGGGGGGGAACAGTTTAAGTCAGGCCGAAGTAGATGAAATAAACGGCTGGGATCTTGCGGCTGGAATAGATACATTGCAGCTCTGTATAGCAAAGGCCGACTACTCGATTGTGTGGGGCGGAAATTATTTCGGTATAGGGAAAACGCGCGCGCCGCTTATTTGGGATAAGGCCAACCGTGGCATGCACTACGCGGACGGAGAAATGGCTTGGACAAATTTTGATTTCGGAACGTTGCGCATATTTAATTATTCTCTCGCTGAAAGCGAAGTAAAAAATAAGCGTAGACATCCAACGCAGAAGCCTATCAATTTAATGAAGTGGTGTATTAACCAAGCGAAGCGGGCAACCGGTGTGATACTTGATCCATTTATGGGCAGCGGAACAACACTGGAAGCTGCAAAGGAAATGGGGCGTAAAGCGGTAGGAATCGAGATACAGGAAAAATATTGTGAAATCGCAGCAAAAAGGCTGGATTCGTGCGCTGTTTTGCCCTTCGGCGATGAAAATGAGAAGGAAGAATTGTCTCTAAAAATATTCGAAGATTTCATTTGACAGCCAATCTCCAATAATCATAATGTCGGGCCATTGGAGGATTGCCTCGATGAAGTTAACTCCAGCAGAAAGCAGCAGTTTTTGTGCTTGCGGCCACAGAAGGGCGGAACACAGTGGGCAAGGCAAGCTAGAAGATTGCTGTGCGGTAACAGATACCTCGTTCAGATTCTGTCAGTGCAAAAAGTTCCGCATACATACATTTAAATCACAAGAGGAGATGGACATGGCAAAGAAAGGCAATGGCAAGAAAGTCAAGAGTGAAGGACGCACTCCACGGCTTGCGCCGTTCGTGGATTCCCCGTTCAAGATTTATGCAACGTATAAAGGCAAGGAGCATGAAGCGCAGGTGCTTTCAAGTGGAATGATCAAGTTCCGCGAGAAGGAATATTTTTCGCCGAGCGCGGCAGGATGCGCAATTCTCGGTGGCGATCTTCAGGTTGATGGCTGGAAGTTCTGGAAGTTCAACAAGGATGGCGAACGCGTCGAGCTAAACGTGCTGCGCGGAAAGGAAAGCCCGCTCAAGGTTACGGAAGCGAAGCCAAAGAAAGAAAAGATCGCTAAACCGAAAGCCGAGAAGAAAGCAACGGCCAAGAAGGCTACAGTAAAAAAGCCCCGTAAATTGATCGTAAAGAGTGCAAGCCCAAAAGCGCAAGCCGGCGAGTCGCAGCCTGACGAAGCGCCGGCGCAGACAGAAGAACAAGGGGCCGAAAATAGCGTGCCGTTTTGATCGACAAGGAACCAATCGTCGGAAGCATGACTGCCGCAGCGTTTCTCGAAGCGTTGCGGCAGTTGCCGTTAGCAGACGATAACGAACGATATAAACTGAAAGCGGGAGTTGTGATCGAAAGCAAACCGAAACAGATTGATCTAAAACAGACTAACGTAGAAGTGCAAGAAGAGTTCATGAAAAGCATGCCAAAAGCCGCTAGCAAACAAAAAGCGAAGAAAGAAACGCAAGCAAGCCTGTTCTAAATCGTTGAAAATATATAAGATAAAATTGTTTAAAAAATTTTACTTTTTCTCTTGACAATAAGCAAAAAGTTTTATAAAAATAAGCTATGAGAACAAAGAAACAAAATTTGCATGACAAGGCGTTGCAAAGTCTCCGCGCTAGACTGGGTAGAGACAAGATTTCATGCCGAATAATGTCGGAAAACAATTCACATTATGATCTTCTTGTCGGTGGGGTGATAAAGATAGAAGTCAAAGCATCTGAACAAAGAATTACGACAAAAGGACATGTTAATTTTTCATGGAAATTCAATTTTCATAGGCATGGAGAAATAGATCAGAATCCATTGGATTTTTATGCTCTTTATTGCGATATGAATCCATATGGAATATGGCTAATCGTTCCTTACGAACATTGCGCCTCTCTCTATACTTTAAATATCGGCTGGAGGGCACTTGCGCGTGAATGGGGTAAATGGGAAGGCGATTTCAAGTCTATAAAAGATGCAGTGGAGGCTAAAAATGTGCAGCGCGTGTGACGGCGATTACGAAAACCCGGACATGACTTCCCCTAGTGAAGAAGAACGAGACGCCAATTGCGGCGTTGCGGGTGCCTCCGCAAAAAGGGAGCCGAACGCCACGGCTCCCCAAGTTTTATATCAATCTGCGAGTGAACTTGATCTTATCTTGGCCGCAGCCTGGGGCGTTGTTTGTTCGAATGCGAAACTCAACAAATACAGGAGCGACATCGTATGAGATACCTAGACCCGTTCCGCGAATCCGACGAAGTAGATCGTCACTTGGCGAACGTTGCAGCACGCAGCGAACTTGCTGTCGCGCTCTATCAGCGCCGCATGTATTTGAACCGGCAGAAGTTTTGGGTGCGCGTCTGGCGAGCGAGTCACTGGCTTGAACAAAAACGCAATGCGATTGGTTGGATTGTGTTTGTTGTCGGATTGATCTTTATGCTTTCAATTCTAATAACAGTTAGGTAAAAAACGCACATGAAGACTTTCGAAGAACTAGCCAAAGATCCAATGGGTGAAAAATATATCGACCGTTACGACGATGGAATTAGAGTCGTTGTCTTGCGCGGTCCTGGCTCCCTTTGCGCCTATCTAGGCATCCCGGTTGATCATCCCCTCGCTGGGAATAATTACGATGACTTGCGCGTTTCCTGCAATGGCGGATTGACGTTCGGACGAGAAGGCGATGGGACTTACTTGCCGAAAGGATATTTCTTCTATGGCTGGGACTACAATCATTGCGATGATGTCAGCTTTTCTGACTTGACAAGTAGCTACAAACGTTCGGGTAAGCAATGGACCGTCGGTGATGTCGAGAAGGAACTCTGGTCTGCTGTTTACGACATGAAAGCGTTGATGAAAATAGCTGAATTTTGTTTTCAAAAAGGCGCTGGATGGAGAAACCGTGCCGACTGAATCACAACTAACCGGCCGATTATTGCGCGAGCTTCGTCGTCGCTTGCCCGATGCAGTCATATATAAGCACAACGATAGATCGACGGCAGCGATACCCGACTGCTCAGTTACGTTGCGCTGTCAAACGCATTGGTTTGAAATGAAAATAGCCCCGAACATTCCGACAAAGCTTCAGCAGTATTACTTAGATCGTCTCGGAAAGATAGCTCACGTTGTCACGTTTGGGAAGTTAGGGCATTTCGTTATGGATGGCGAGTTGTACGATTTCAAAGAAGGGGTTGAGGCGATAGCCGCCCTATTTAAATGAAAAAACTAAATAAAATAGGGAATAGACAGGGTTTGTATATTCGAACGCCTGATATGTGTGAAGCGATTCGCCGTGCCAGATTAGGAAAGAAAAACTCCTTAGAATCAAGAAAGAAACAGAGCGCTTCACTGAAAACAATAGCTTGCAATCCTCTATGGAGAAAACGAGTAAGTGAAGGAACAAAAAAGGCAATGCGTCGAAAAGATGTTCGAGTGAAACATCTAAAAGGATTGAAAAAAGCACGCGCCAAACATGGAGTAAATTTTAGTGTCTTTGGACGTGATCTTGTAAAGTTTGAAAGAGAAATTGCAAAAACACTTTGTCCTTTAGGATATATTCAGCAACATCCGGTAATTTTCGGAAGTCATGGAAGGCATTATCGACTGGATTTTGCATTGATAAAAGAAAAGATCGCTATCGAATGTGATGGTCCAAAACATCGTTCTTTCGAACAGCAAGAATACGATAAAAAGCGAGATAAATTTTTGCGCTCCTTGGGGTGGAGAGTTATTCGGGTGCTTCATGATTAACCTTTTTAAGCATCAAGAAATAGGAGCAAAGTGGCTTGAGGATAAAAAATCCGCTGCTCTTTTTTGGACAATGGGAACCGGTAAGACACGAACTGTGATCTATGCCGCGCGAAGGATTTACGAACAGCGCAAGATCGACAGGGTGCTTGTGCTTTGCCCCGCTGCTGTTCAGATTTCGTGGCGCAGCGAATTAGCGAAAATCGCCGCAAGCGAAAGTTTCGACTACAACCTTCTGCGTTACGATTCGAGCGAGCTTCGTTTCAAGTGCGAGTACGTTGGCGGGCACGTCAATGGCAATCGTCAGCACCTACCGTTTGCAGTCGTCAGTTATGCAATGCTTCAACAGCCGCGTCATGTGAAGACGGTTTCAAAGTGGGCTGCGAGCGGAAAGACGGCGCTAATTTGCGATGAAAGTTCATTTCTCAAGAACCGTACCGCCGCGCAAATGAAAGGCTCTTATGAAGTGGCTAGTTCTTGCGATTTTCGCTGGTTACTTTCTGGCACTCCTGTCAGTAACAGCCCGCTCGATCTTTGGGCGCAAGCGGAGGTGATGGAACCAGCGCGAAGCGCAGGACCGAACAAAGGCTTTGCGAATTGGTACGCGTTTCGCGCTGAGTTCGTAACGCTCGTCAGCCGGAAAATGGGGCAGATACGATTTCAAGAAGTTGTTGGCTACAAGAATCTAGACAAGTTGACAAAGCGTTGGGAGAAGTTCGTCAGCCGCGTGGAGAAGAAAGACTGTCTTGATCTACCGGAAAAAGTATTCATCGAGCGTGAAGTGGCGTTGAACAAAGAGACGTGGCGTATCTATCAAGAAATGAAGAAAAAAGCACTGGCGCAGTTTCCAGACGGCGAGATAAAAGTAGAGCCAAACGCGGCGGTCCGGTTGATGAGATTGGGGCAAATAACGAGCGGACATTATGGGGGGATGGAAACCCCTGTAATTACTGTTGATGAAAAAAAGTCTACCATTACTCATGCAATAGAATGCTTATCGGATATTTCATCCGAGAAAATCGACTGGCTCTTAGAGCAAATTACGGAAGGCGAACTTTCTGGCCGCGTCATTGTTTGGTGTCGTTGGCGGCGCGAGCGCGAGCGACTCGCTCTGATGCTGAAAGAGAAAGGCCATCCGTATTCTGAGATTTGCGGCGATCAAACTGCGAAGCAACGTGACGAAGCAATTATGCAATTCGAAACAGCTGCGATGGCAAACATCCCGTTCGCGTTGCTTGCGCAGCCGCACGCCGGCGGCTTCGGTTTGAATCTGCAAGCGGCTTCAACGGCCGTGTTTCTGAGCAATGATTATTCATGGGCAACGCGCATGCAAGCTGAAGATCGTATACACAGAAGCGGGCAAACACAGAAATGCGTCTACATCGACGTGCTTGCTGTCGGCCCAGACGGGCAACGCACTGTCGATCACGTGATTTTTGAAGCATTGCGGGAGAAGAACGATCTTGCGACTTGGACGACAAATCAATGGAGGAAAGCGTTAGATGATGAGTAAAGAATTTATCTGCGCCATGTGCAACGGTGAATTTGTAGGAACCTCTACGGAAAAAGATGCGCTAAAAGAAATGGAATCATATTTCGGAGAAGTTCCAGAAAAATACAGGGTAATAATTTGCGACGAATGTTTTAATAAAATTCACCCGAAAGATCATCCTGTTGAAGTAGCGGAAGCAAAAAAGAAACTTTTAGAAATGAGGGCCCGTGGCAAGTAAATACGCAGCACTAAAAGGCAAACTCCCGGTCTTTGTTCCCGACAGTTCATTCATGGACAAAGTAAACGCTTGGCGTCAATCGGAGTACGGAGAAAACCCAGAAGACGCAAACGTTTCTGCGCTTGCTGCACGTCTTTACGACTTGAATCGCCAGAAAGATGTTCTAGAAGCCGAGATAAGCGAAATCAACGTAGCGCAAGAAGCGCTCTCGCGCATGCTCGTCGAAATCATGGAAGCCGAGAACCAAGAGAAGATCAAGCTGACGAGCGGCAACACTGTCGGGCTGCGCTATTCGCCGTACCCGCAAGTCAAAGACAAAGAAGCGCTGCTCGGCTGGCTGAAGAAAAAGAAGCTCGCGAATTTGCGAACGCTGCCGTACAAAACGCTAGAAGGAATCTGCAATGAATTGCTGCAACAAGGGAAACCGATGCCTTCGGGCGTTGCGTGTTTTCTGAAATCGAGCGCAAGGATATACACGAATGGAAACGATTAGCTGTTATGGCTGTGGCAAGCTCGGCGCGTTTTCTCTCTGCGATCATTGCGCCGAGATCGTCGCGTACGTCCGCGCCCGCAGAGCGAAGCTAGAATCTACGTTCCCGTTCATTTATAAGCCATTCCCGGTAAGTGTTAGTCTCACGGCGCACGCCGCGAGATATTTTAAAAACAACTCTAATGAGTTAGGAGATAAACCTCGATGAAGAAACAAGCAAAGAAAGAAGAAATCGTTAAGAAATCAGCAGCCAGTGAAGTCGTATCAATCGTGCCATCAGCGCCAGACTATCTCGAAGCGCTCGCTGGGCAGGGGCAAATCGTCGCCGGAGAAGGCTTCGAAGAGGTCCGACCGTCGGACGTGAAAGTGCCGCGCATAAAGATTGCGCAACCGTTGTCGCCTGAAGCGCAAGAAGGGCCTGATCAGATACAAGGCTTGAAGCAGGGCATGTTTTTTCACACGTTGACGGGCGACGTGTACGGCAGCACGATCACGTTCATTCCGCTGTTGAAGTTCGGCAACCGGCTGCTGTTCAAGAACATGGATGAGGGCGGCGGCATTCTTTGCCGCTCGATGGACATGAAAACAGGCGACGGCGAACCTGGCGGTTCTTGCATCTCTTGTCCGCTATCGCGCTTCGGTTCTGCTCGCGACGGGCAAGGCAAAGGAACGGCTTGCAATGAGTTCATGAACTTCCCAGTGCTCGTCGTTACAGAAGATGGCTTGAGCGAAACGGCAATTCTTTCGTTCAAGTCAACGCATCTCGACGCAGCGAAAGATTTGATCGGAAAAGCCCGCATGCGGCGGCTGAAAGACAAGTCACAAGCGCCGATGTGGAGCGGCTTGTACAAAGCGACGACAGAGCTGATCGTTGACGGGAAGCTGCGTTGGTATGTTCCAAAGATCGAAAATGCAGGTTGGGTATCGGCAAAAGACGTTCCGGTAGCAAAAGCGGCTTATGATTTCATGCATCAGCTGCGGGAAGAAGGCCGACTGACGACAGACCAAGAAACGCTAGAAGCGAGCGGGGATTAAGATTTCAGCCCCAAGCAGTAGGCGGGGCTAACGGAGTTGCGCTGGCCGAAGCCTAAATATGAGCCAGACGTGGCCCAGAAGGATACGGAATCAGCGCAGCCAAGTGCACGTTAGCCTGATTCGGTACCGGAGGGTGGCGCCAGCCAGCACTTTTCTAGCGAGCGAGGAACGAATGACATTTGAAAACGCATTAGATGCCATAGCTACAGAGTTCTCAAAAGCAAAAGACAAGCACCCAAGTTGCCCTTCGGCGCATCACGCAATGAGCGTTATCCGAGAAGAGTATTTGGAGCTTGAGCGGGAAGTATTCACGGATGGAATAGACCACAACGAAGTTGTTCGAACGCGTGCGCGAAAAGAAGCAATTCAATTGGCCGCAACTTGTATTCGCATGTTGGAAGTTTTGGGCACGACGAGGGAAGGAAGGTAGGGGAGGAATGAGCGAGAATTGCAGATTTTGCCAATATTGGACCGATGAAACTAGCGGCTATACGACGCGGCACAACTGCATTTTGTTAAGGGGCCATGAAGGAGAGCATAAGTTCCAGCCCATAGCGGCCAGCGCCCCTGCTGTTCCCGCCGACCGTCCTATAGCTTGGCCTTATTGGCAATGTCCAAACGATGAATCACATACATTGGAATTTAAGAGCCGCGATGTAACTCGTCCAAGTGGAAGTCGCTGTAAGACTTGTGGCGTTGATGCTGTTTATAAAACACGGCCCGTAGAGGCAAGCGGGGATTTGAATGGAATCGAAATTGTTAAGCGCGTTCTGGCTTGGCATCAAAACGCTTATGCAGAATTTCATTCCAATAGAAAGCACAGCGTCATCGAAGCAGACAATATGGCGGTAGGTTACGCAGCGGTCGAAGTCGAGAAATTGCTTGCCGCACAGCCTAGCGCAATGGAGCGGCTGCCACACGAAGAACTCTATGGCATGTTCACGACAATTCCTGAAGCTGTCCGCAATATGTATCTATCGCCAGCGCAACAAATTAAGTGGGCAGCCCAACTCTCCCGTAGTGGAGGTGAAAAGTGAGCGGAGCAGCCTCAATTGCAATCTTCCTTCTGGGATTCCTGCTTGGATTCCTGCTTGGATTCCTGCTTGGATTCCTGCTTGGATTCCTGCTTGGATTAGTGCTAGGTCTTGTGCTTGCGAGGAAGTCCCGTAGTGAGGGCAAATGAGCGGCATGGCATTCACGCATTGCCCATTTTGCGGCTTGGCCGCAGTAGGCGGTCTATTTCTGTGCGGTCACAAGGTTGCGCTTGGCGAAGGGTTGGAGCCGAGTTTAGTCCCTAATCAGAGAGATTGCGTAATCAATCGACACTACATCATGGTGCCGCGAGATATGAAGTGCCACAAATGCGGCGCAGAAGAACCTTGGCGAGATGCTGACCGTAAAACGATTTCAGATGAACTCGCTAAATTGGAGCCTAAGCCATGAAAACAGCAGAAGAACTACACAACGAACTAGAAGCACTCAAAAAGTTGGTTCACTTGCCTGAACCCTTCATCTGGGTACGCGGCGTAAAAGGCTCGCGTGGCGCAGAGCAGACTTCCTATACCGTATCTATTAGCAGCGACAACGACAGAAACCCCGATTTTTTTGTGATTGACCCAGTAGGTGATGATGGATTGCCGAATGTGCTGGTTGTGAGCGGGGAGAGGAGCAAGCAGTGAGCGTCGGGCAGCCACAAGGAATGCTCTTGAATGAATTTGGCGAACGTTTACGCGCTGCATTCGGAGATGTGGCTTATCAAGTAGGTTCTTCTCTTGGCGAGAAAACGAGCGGATGGCGTGATGTCGATGTTCGCTTAATGCTCGATGACGAAATTTGGGAAAATATGGAGCTTGGCAATCCAGAAAATCCACACGGAAATGCGAAGTGGCGTGCTCTCTGCATTGTGTTCTCTGACTATGGGCGTCACTTGACTGGGCTTCCGATTGATTTTCAGCTGCAACAGCGAACCCACGCAAATGCGAATTATGGAAGAGAAAAGGGATGTGACCGCTCAGCGCTAATTGTAGTGAATCACGAAATGCCGAGCGGGGAACGGAGCAAGGGATGAGCGAGGCAATTCCAGCAAAGAGTGACGAGATAACCACTGCTTGGTGGCAAGACCGCTATAACGAACTGCTTGCGTCAGTGAAAGCCAAGGATGCCGACCTACGAAAACAAATAGAAGGGCTGCGCGACGAGGCTAATCGTCGAGCGCAGATGTATGGGTTAGAGCACCGAAACGCAATGGCCAAAGAGTTTAATCATGGCGAATATACAGCCTACAACGTCGTTCTCGCCCTACTCCCCCTGACTGACAAGGAGCCACGGGAATGAAGCTAATTATCATTGATTTTATTTTGTTCTGCCTATGGGTTCCTTGCCTCATCTTGGCTGACAATGCCGATGAACGCGAGCGAAAGCGGACTGACAAGGAAGGTTGAGATGAGCCAGTTCCAACTAGGCGTACTTGGAGGGTTTTCCTTATCCTTGCTGCTGTTCATAGCGCTGTTCGGCGCCGCGGAAGTCTTGGGCGTGTCGTTTATTCCGAATCGAAAGGTACGGCGAACGGTTCAAATAGGTTTGATTGGGTTGCATGTTTATGTCGGTTCTAGGAATTACGTTCGGTGGAGAAGCAATAAGTATTAAAATTCAAAACAAAGGAGAAAAGAAATATGAGTTTTTTGGCAAAGCTAGGCAGTTTCTTGGCAAAAGGTATCGCAATCTTGACCGGCTTAGGGCCGATTGTAGCCCCTTGGCTTGGTTCGAAAGGCAATGCGACTGTAGCAACAGTTACGAACGATCTTACTGCTATCGGCAGCGTAGTCATTCAAGCAGAAGCGTTACTCGGCGCTGGCACAGGACCGCAGAAACTAGCGAAAGCCGCTCCGCTTATCGTGAATATCATCAAGACTTCTGAACTGGTTAGCGGACATAGTATTCAGAACGAAACGCTTTTCCTTCAAGGCTGTACTGATCTTACGAACGCAGTAGCTGAGATTCTCAATTCTCTTTCTGGCGATGGCGTAAATTCAAAGGGAAGCGCTTTGCCACCTACACCGCCAGCACAAATAGCACCAGTACCGCCGAGTTTAACTCCAAGCGCGGGGTGAAAAATGTTGTATGCTTTTCTCGTTTTAGGTCTCGGGGAACTACTCATTCTAATTCTAATAGGAGGCATCATGGCCGATCTCTCGAAGTTGCAAGCAAGCGTGGCAAAGCTTCAAACAGACGTTGAAGCGCTCATCGCGCAGCAGCCGCCAAACGATCAACCAGCAATTGATGCGTTGACTCAGACGACTGATGCCCTTGACGCGCAAGTAGTAGCAAAACTCAACCCGACAACCCCTTGACAAATAGCAATTAAACGCGTTATAACGCGTTGTATGAAGACAACTAAGCGTGGTTTAGTACTTACAGGGTGGGAGTGCGAAATGCTGTCTCAGCCGTGCGTATACAAGGCGTTTGACAAACAAGGAAACGCTCTTTATGTTGGCGCATCAAAGTATGGCATTTCGCGCTTTCTCCATAAACTTCATCTAAGAAAACAGGTAATTTCCTCTGCCGATAAAATTGAAGTTGAATTTTTCAAAACCGAAAAAGAAGCCTTTGAAGTTGAAGCAAAGACAATTCGAATTCTTCAACCAATTAATAACAACGATGTATCTTTCGAGCAAGCTAAATTGGGGAAAGCTCGCACATGTACTTTTTGTGAAAAACAATTCCTTGTAAAAAGAGAATGGCAACGATTCTGTTCAGACGAATGTCGCAACGAGCATTGGCTTGAAGGTCATAAAAAACTATCCAGCTACGGGAGGTCGTAGCAGAAAGGGGCAGAAAAGCGCGGGTTGAGCAGGTGGGCGAAGAGGATCTGGACTTGCTCGGCCCGTGCTTTCATAAACTATGGCAAGAGACATTCAATCGTACGATGCAATGAGTCCGGTAAATTTAATGGCTTTGTGTATTTGGCGAGAAGCACGCGGAGAACAAATTGATGGAAAAAGAGGCGTTGGGCACGTTATTCAGAATCGAGCGGATAAGCCCTGCTGGTGGGGTAACGATGTGCGAAGCGTTATCCTTAAACCCTGGCAGTTCAGTTCTTTTAACGCCAACGATCCTAACTCAGAACGATGGCCGGACATTGACGACAGTTCGTGGACAGATAGTTTATACGTGGCGAGCGCTATTCTTTTAGGCGGCGATATGGACGTTACCGATGGCGCTACGCATTATTACGATTCTTCAATTGGTTGGCCGAAAGCATGGGGAAACCGATCCGAATACATTAATACAGTCAATATAGGCCGTCTTCATTTCTGGAAACTGGTACCACCTAATAATCATCAGGCGGTGCAAGAAGCGATCGCGGAGCCTTGAAAGGGAAGATGGAGCAATACAGGCACGCCACGATAATCAGGTAGCTTGGTGCCATGGCATCAATCCAGGGAATCCTGAAATTCATCAGCCAGTGAAAGTCATATACCGCCATTAATAGCCAGATCGTGGCCAGCACTACATATTGGTGGTTATCCTCGAAAGGCGCACGAAGGCCGAGCGCCGTTCCTACCAGAAGCAATAAGCATCCCTCGCTGAGCACGATCCAGAAGTCAACGCTTTTGGCATAGTGCCACGTGAACCACAGACCACTGCTGGCGCAAAGCGCGGCAGTCAGGAGGCACCACCGCGCCCGCGCCTCCCATGTAATCCGGGCCGAGACTAGCAGAATAAGCAGGGTGGCAACACTGTAGACGATGCGATAGAGATTCGAGTCCAGACCAAAGGCTTGTTCAGCCACCCAGGTATCCAGTGTAGAGATAAGTTCAGCGAAAAAGTAAAGCTTAACTGTTCCCTTCGTTCTCGCTATTGCCGTTATCTCCGCCACCATTGCCAGCATGGGGAGTAAACTGGACGGTGAACTCAGCACGCTGCTGTAGATACTCAACATCCTCACTCGATAGTCCGTGTTTCGGGATTACGATAATCTTTCCATCGTGCGGTTCCACGATCACTGCGCCCACTAGTGTAACTCCCGGCCTGCCGCCTGTGCCCATAAGTCACCTCAGTTAGATTTAATTCAGTCACCATTAAGATTTACTCCGAAAGCCCCTTGCACCCAACCGTTCATTCTCTTCTGCGCTTTCTCGATCTTCTCTATTCTTCCCAGTAATTCATGGTCCGTCTTGCGCCGTGAGGCAAACCACCAGCCAATAATCCCCACAATCAGGTTGAGCACCCAGAGCAGGAAGCCCAGAAAGTTTGCAGAAATGGCCTGCGATACAACCTGAAAGATGATCATGGTTTTGGCGCGTCATCCTGCTTCGGCGTCTCAGCCGATACCTGCCCCGTAAGTTTGGCCGTGCCGGGATACTGCGCGAGGATCCGGCCAACCGTGCCGCTGAAAGCATGAAGCGCATTAAACGCCCAAGCGTAGCCAAGCCCGTCGGTCCAGCCCCCGCTCTTGGGTGACGGCATGGTAGAGATGAAATTGCTCGTCATCCAGTAAGCAAATAGAAGCAAAAACGGATGATGCTGGGCAAAGTCCGTAATCGCGTTCATTTATATTTTCTCCTTTATTGCACGTTGACAGCCACGCTTGGCGCAGTCGCTGTGCTTGAAATCGTGAACGTCGTTCCTGTCTTGCCGTTGATAGTAACAGAAGAAGAAACAGGAATCGTCGCAACTTGCGCGAACGCTCCGCCTGCTTTGCTGATAGACAGCCCAACAGCGTCATTTGAAAGACAAAGCGTAGTCGTCGATGCCGTCACTGTGCAGCTCGTCGCTGTGACAACGGATTGAATAATGGGAACGCCCGGAGTCTGCGCTCTGGCTGTCGGGGGGTGAACGTAAACCAGCATCAAAGCCGATAGAAAAAGAACTGCCAGAATGATTTTACGCATTGCGTCTCCTATTTGATAGAGAATGAACCATTGATTCTAATAGCCCCGTTCATGACGAAAGTTGGTGTCGCAAGCCCTTGCGTGATGTTGTAAAGCTGATTCGCATCTGCGCTCGTCGTGAACGAAGTCTGACAAGCGATTGCGTGAATCGTCGTCGTCGCCGTACGAACTATTGGCACAGTGTAAACCGTTCCGTTAGTTGGCGAGCAAGCCGTTTCTGTCGGCGTCGTTCCGTCCGTAGTGTAAATGATCGTTGTGCAAGAGTCTGCGAGTTGCACAGAAACGCTATTGGTGAAAAATCCAGAAAGCGGATTGAACGTGACGCTCGGGCAAGTCGAACCAGCGCCAGAGTAACAAGTTCCATCAAAGGGCAGTATTGGGCCAACTCCGTCCGGCGAACCGCCCATCTTATTGTAGTAGCAATCCATCGCGGGAATCACATTAGCAAGACCCGTGTACGCCGCTTGACAAGTAGCGCCGCCTTTGACAAGTCCGACTGGACAAGTGCCCAGCGCATAAGTTCCGCTCGTGAATATGCCGAGATTGCCGCTTACCACATCTGGGCCGATTGGCGGCCAGGGGATGCTTCCAAAGAAGGATGGTTTAGACGGTTGATAGAACGAAGCTGGCAACGTGTGTGAAGCCGGCGTAGATTGAGCACCGATGTACAACACTGCTCCCGGCGATGATTCTGTGCTGTCCCAACGCACAGCCGCATTCACAACGTCGTAATTCCCCCAGCGCATCATCGTCGATCTGACAAGTGTATCGTTCGGTGTCGTTCCCGCCTGCGTGCAGTTGACACCGCCGTTTGACCAGCCAAGAACGTAAATGCTTGTGCGGCAATTCACCACCGTATTGCCCGTGAAGTTCTCGTACTGATTGTGAAAGCCCGGCATGCCAAGCACATTGCCGATGATGTTGAAGCCACGGCCAAACGAGTCTATGTCTACCGGAAATGTCTGAAAGCCAGAAGGGTGTTGAGCAACGATGTGCGCGTCTCCGCAATTGCCGCTCGTATTACAACTGTTCCAATCGTAGCCATTCAAGTGATTGCGAAAGAAAGTATCGATCCCACCAGCGGTTCCGTGAATCGAATCGTTGATGATGTCGGGAAAGACGTTGCCCTCCCATAACTGGAACGAGTTCTGTGCGTCGTGCGTGATGTACGGACCTTGCAGGAAAGACGGAGGCGAGAACACGTCATTCACGGCGAAGTTGTACCCGACTACCGTTCCCACCTGGCCGCCACCACCAACTATCGGTGAAGCAATTTGTTGAAATATGTTGTTCTCAATCAGAATGTCTGAACCGGCAGGTTCGCCCGTTTCGATGCCATAGCTTTGATTCGATGCATTCTGCGTGCCATAGAAATAACTGTCCCTGATCTCGGTTCTAGGTGATTGCGTGTTCAAGATGTGTCCACGCGGCGTCTTTGAAGAAACAATATCTTTCACCCAACACTGGACGCAGTTGTAAATCCCGATGTCGTATCTTATCGCGTCAACGTTCGATACCGCAGTCATGTTCAAATCTTCAATGCCCATGTGAGTTACAGGAAAAGTAAAGAAGATTCCAACCGGATTACCGCCATGATTCCAATTGTTTTCGTACAAGCCAGGTGAGATCGTGATCGTGAACGGACCAGCGCCAGAGCAAACCGTGTTGCATCCTCCTTGAACTGTCACGTATTGCTCTTGCAGATACCAATTCCCGCCGATGAAACGGCCCGTACTGGAAGCGGCTGACTCGTTGTTGCAAGATGGGAAATTGAAGCAGATAAAATATCCTCCGTTGTCAACAGTGTCTTGCTGCTGGTCGAGCACAATCTGGTCACCGTTGTGAATACCCGCCGAGCCAACATTGGCAACAGTAATCGAAGTGGCGTTTTGCGCAAAACCGCCTGTCCAATCAGCGCAGTTAGTTGACGCGCCAGTGCATGGAGGAATGTATGGATTGTTCGTTCCAGCTAGAATATAAACCGGAGGCGGATTGGAAACCATACATATGTTTGAAGTCGAATAACAGGCTGTTCCATTAGTGAAAGTGAGAAACGTCGAATTAGGACCAGAACCGCGAAGCACAACGTTTGATTTGTTTATCGTGATGCCAGCAGTTAGATTGAATGTGCCAGCCCCAAGTTTGACGTATTGATTCGTCCCGCAAGCTGCGAGTGCGTTGTTGATCGTCGTCGGAGATCCATTATAGGCGGCAATAGTCGAACCACATTGCGTCCAAGCGGCTGATGGTATGCCACCAGAAACGCCTACCCCGGCACGTGTCCAATTCTCTGCCCGGGTAGGGTTGATGATGCCCGACCACGATTGCGCACAAACAACTGAAGGAAAAAATAAAATGAATAGCAACAGTTTTCTCATGGCACAATCCCTGTTCCGTCGGTCGCATTCACCTTGAAATTATCGTAATTCAACGTTGTGCCTCCCGGTCCGGTCGCGGCGTGGCTTTGTCCAAACGATGCACTGGAAGCAACGATAGCGTTGTTACCCGTGGATGTTTGAGTCAACGTCGAACCCACTTGACTCCCGCTTGAGTCATATACCTTCAATGTGCACGTATCGGGTGAAGTAGTTCCGTCGTAAGTCAACGATAAGAAGTAAGACGCGCCGTTGGTCAGACCCGTGATGCTGGATGACGTTGCGCCCTTAGTCTCAAGGGCAATAGAGGTGCTGGTTTGCGTCTGCGCGTCACAAAAATCGGCTCCGCCTGTGCCATTTATAGTAAGCGCGGAATAGAGGGTATTATCACCGCCTGGTGGCATCGTGAATTGAACCATTGCCGAAGCGTGGCCAGTCGTGTTCGGGAAAGTCAGCAGCGCGACAGTCGGGCCGGAACTGGGTGTATAGGCCACTCCCCGCGTGCCCGAAGCCGCTGCATAAGTGGTGCCGTTTGTCGTATTTTGGCTTATGTCGTTTTGTTGCGCCGCCGTCGCAACCGTCATTCCGGCAAAAGAAGCAGTAGAGGACCAACCAAGATTCGTTCCGTTCGCGGTTGGCGCAGCAATGCCTTTACAGCCTCCGGCCAGAATTGCCGCAGTGATTGCCGTCCCGTTGGAAGAGTTTTCAAATCCGCAATAGCCAGTGACGAGATTGCCCGCAGGCGGTGTGCCCGCTACGGCTGATTTGTAGAGCGCCATCGAACCGAGAATTGTACGGCTGTTGTTAATCGTGCCGTATGTCGTGAACCCGCTTTTCTTCCCATTGATGATGTATTGGACCGTTGCGCCGTCACCGTCCGTTGTATCTCCGCAGAATTTAGAAGCGCCATTGTCACAAGCAGGCATGATTGTCCACTCACCGCCTGCTGTCCACACATCAGTGTTGTTGACGCGATTATAGCCAGCGCCGATGGCGAGGTCAGTCTGCGCTGCTCCTAGTTGAAACGCTCCCCAACTGGTTCCCGTCAGGTTTTTGAGATCGCTTACGCACACATCCAAAGGCGAAGCAGTAGCCATGCCGCTCCACTCTTCGACAACTGCCGAAGATGCGCCGCTCGCGGGCCGGATCGTGAACGTGGTCCTTCCGCTGACGCTGTTAGGAAATGAAAAATAAGTTGCCCGTCCAACTGTAGGAGAAGAAGGATTGGTGCAGTCCTGAACAAAGGTATCGCCGCCATCGGTCGGAATGGATGGAGCCGCAGGACTGCCAGCATAGTCAAATTCCTGTACCAGAATTAGATTGCCAGTTCCTGTCGATGCCAGCGTACAGTTGTAATTTCCGCTGGCTCCATTTGTGCAAGTTACAGATTGAATGAGCACGATATTCGAGACCGGGGCGCTTGCGCCACCCATTTTCTTTTTCTTTTTAAGCAACAATTCATCGTCCGTCTGCGCGAGAACGGGAATTGCAGCAATCAGAAAAAGAATCAGGAATTTCCTCACGGAGTCGTTGTCTCCGCATATTCAAACGTAATGTCGAAACTACCACCCGTTACCGTGACGCCGTTCAAATTCACGACCACCATTTCAGCCGTGCCATTGAGAATGATTGGTTTCGGCGGATTGAATAGATACAAGTCGTCGGAAGTTGTCGTGGACTGCCCACATCCGAAGTGGTTCGAATCTAGATTCCCTACGAGCGTTCCTGTCGTTGGATTAACGGTATACGTCTTGGGCACACTGATACCAGCAGCGTAAGAGGAATAATCTGGAACAACTGTCATATTAGCAGAAGTACCTGCCGTGTCTGCCGTAGAGCGTTTAATCACTTGAATGGCAACGATTCCCGCTGTTGTCTGCGTGCAAGATACTTTAATCTTGTAGAGAATGACTTTGTTCGTCGCATTCCCCGGCAAAACAGCGATGTCCGTAGCCGAAGCTGCAACTGTTAAACCGAGCGTCGAAGCGTGGTAACTCGTCGTCGTTGTGTCGGGATACGACTTGACAATCTGACGGCCATTCGCATCCACGGCAACTGCAACACCACCAATCGCGCCTTCGTTTGTGGCGAGATTGTTCGCTGTCGGCTGAAAAACCTGCACCGGAAGCACGTTGCAAGCAATGACAGTCCACGGCGTGATGCTTCCCGAACCCGTGATTGCAGTGGAAAGTTTCAATTGTAAGCGTGTCATTCCTGCCATGTAGATTAGGAATTGTTTGTTTGTGTTGGCTTGCAATGTGTAAGGATTGCCGATTGATGCAAACGGCGGCGTAGTCGGATCGACTAGCTGCCACGTGTTGAGAGCGACAAAATTGCTGTCGCCCGTATCTCCAAGAAATGTGATCGCCCCAGCCGTCAGCGTCGTCGTCTGATCAACGGTCACGAGCATCTGCGCTCCCGCTACGTTTGAAGCGAGAATCTGCGTAGTGTTGAGCGCAGTAGCGGAAGTCCATGCCGCGCCTTGCACGCTTGAGCCGTTGCAACCGAACGAGCCAGCGCCAGAGATTTGCCCCCTGGCAATGGTTGGAATCAACAGCAAGAATAAAAGTAGTTTCCTCATTTTGTCCTCAAAACCTGCACGTGCGAATCGTAACTTCCACTTGGGCACGTACCCGACAGCGTAGTGATGTACGTCACGTTACCCGAACCTACCCAGATGGGTTGCAATCCCGTAAGGAAGCTGCTTGTCGATTGCGAAGTAGCCAGAACGAGATTGCCAGTCTGCTCTTGGCGAGCGTTAGAAGCGTCTGTCCAGTTGAACGTGTACGATACGGCGCAAGAACCGGAAGCAGCATTGGCGTTTTGATCGCCATAGAAGCGAATCTCATACATGCCTGCTGCTGGCCCGGTGAGCAACGTCACGGTTCCTATCGAAGCTGTTTGCGCTGTCTTGTGATCTGCCGCCACAATTCCCGGCACGCCGAAGTCCGTGACTGTGACGCCACCGTAAGTTGTCAGTGTGCCGCCAGCAGAGAGCACCACGTTGGCATTGCAACTGACCGTCGTACCTGTCGCGGCATAGTAGGCCATCGCACCTGTCGTCGAACAATTGTTGACTGTGCCGCCACCACTGCCGGATTTGATCAAGATTGCCTTGTAATTCACATTGTCGCTGTAGATGAATACGCATTGCCCAGTTGACAGAGCGAGCGACGAAGCACCAGATGTGTACGTAGTTCCATCTGTGTAACTGATCGTTGAAGTCGTCGGAGTGATCGTCGCAGTACCAGCGCCGATGGCGCACGACACAAAAACGAAGTTGTGAGTGAAGTCGTTATTCGTGCCTCCACCGGAACCAGCTTGCGGGAGCGTCACGGCGATTGGCGAAGCATTGCTGTACGTCACATAACTAGCGCGGTCTGTGGCTGCAATCGTATAAGAAGTTCCCGTTTGCGCGTTTACGTTGACGCCTTGCAAACACCAGAGCGGATTCCCGCCAACGCCACCAGAAGGAGTACTGCAAAGTATTTGTGCCACACCGTTAGGAGAAGTTGGCAGTGAAGGTATCGGCGGGCAAGCGCCACCAGAATCAGAGAATGTAGTGTCAACGCTGCTTGAATTTGCTTGCACGCAGTGGCCGGCAATCCAGCTTCCGCTAGATTCCATCACTACGCCACTCACGTTAGGGAATGAAGCATTGACAGTCGTTGTAATCGTGCGGGCAAGAAGATTTACGCCAGCTTGCACACCGGAACCCGCTGCGCCTGCCAAGATAAAAGAATTGGCCGCAACGCCGCCAGTGCTTCCAATATCAACGCTACCACCTAACGGATTCAACGGGTAAGGCGTACCACAGAAATTTACCACGTTCGTTGTGTCGGGCATCACTGTGCCGAGTTGGTTTGCAACAGAACACGAACCGCCGAAAATCAGCGTGCGGTTGCCATCCCGATAAACGTAATATCCAACAATTCCCTGATTGGCAGGAGCAGCAGGTGGCGTTACGTTTACCGTCTGATTGCCGCTGCTTGTGGTTGCAGCACACGGAGCACTGGGCGGCCCTTCTTTACCGAGCATATCAACCCAAGTGATCGTGTAGTTGTGCGTAGCGATGGGAACCAAACCTCCTGCTGCCACGGGGCAGGTCGGCGTGCCGGGAAGTGGAAATGCATAGACTACTTGTCCGGAACCATAAAGCCGCACATCGTTGTCGGCAAAGACTCCATCTCCCGTCACGAGTTGCGTGTTCACGCCGTATGTGGCAGTTAGGATTCCTCCGGCTATTTGAATTTGTCCTGCATTGTTGTACCCACTGAAAATAGGAACACTGCTGCTAGGTCCATTTGTTCCCGTTAAACGAATTTGGAATATAGGGTTGTTCGCGCTTTGCAGGATAGTGATGTCGGGATGAGGCAGCGTATCTAAATTTAAGGAACGGAAAATGAAAGCCCCTCCGGCAGCACCCGCATTCACGTTGTCCGTGGCCAATGTAAATAGGGGAGTATTTCCTCCATTGCTATAAACATCTTCTATCGTGTGTTGGCCACCCGTGCCGTTATCTCGGATGTAGTAGCCCTTACCGAATCCCTGAATGCGCTTCATGTAAATGCCGCCACACATGCGACAATAAAAGGATGGTGTAGCGGTTGAACCTCCAAGATTATTACTCATGCCACCAGAAATCATCGTGCGATTGATGACAACATTGCTTGGGCCTGCGCTGTTACTAGAATTGGCTCGCAGAAGAAGAGAAATGCTGACATAGTTTGTTCCACCACCAGGAGAGAATGTATCATCTTCAAAAGTTTCCTCGAATGCGCCGTCTACTAATACAGGCACAGAGCCATTCCCGTTTCCCACAATTTGCAATCCTCGAATAGAAATGGCCGTAGCCTGATTTACAAAATATATGCCGGGAGCAACACTCACACCAATAGTAGGATGGCTTTCAATCTCGAATGACGATCCCGTAAACTGCGAAGGAAACCTATTTCCGTACAATTGATAGTAACTGCCAAGAATCATCGTGTCGTGCAAACTTAGACCGGCGATATTCATTATTCCCGTGAACGATCCAACGGTAGTCAAATCCAAAACAGAATTGGTAATGTATCCACCAGTATTGGCACTGTTGGGGTCTACGGGAAAATTCAGTGCTGGCCGGATAGAAGTCGAACCCGCCGCCGCCGTCAAGATATTGGGTGTATTGTCGAACAAGACGAACTGACCAGAGAGAGTATTCCCTGCGTTGTCAAGCGTGGTGATGGTTGAAGTCGTAGCACCAGCCGTAATCTTTGACACAAACAAGTTATTAGTGGCCGTAGTAGGGGCGATCTGAGGAACGTACCACGGCACTTGCAAGTTGACGTTCGCCATCATCGTCGCGCCGTAATCCTCGAAACTAAAGGACATATCCGTATAAGCAGAGTTGGTCGCGGAAATCGGCAAGGCTGGCCCAATCAACGCGTATGTACCCGGATTTGCACGGTCAGAGTAAACGTAGTACTGAAATTCTCCGCTAGGAGAACCGGGAAGCGACCAAGTAACCTTGTTAGCTTGCCACCAGAACACGCTTGCGGCAGTCGGTGTACTCGTTGGCGAAGCGCCGTTCACCGTGGACATCATGCTCTTGATAGTGAAGTGCGTGTTGTCCGGCACCGTGTTGACGTTATACCATCCAGCAAACGTCATGTCCGTATGTGAGCCGTTAATATAGATAAGGCCATTCACGGCTAGATTGTGCGCGGAGCCTGTCGTGTAAGTCATGATGTTGCCGGAACGCGATTCAGCCGTAATGGAAACCGAATTAGAACCCAGCGTGCAACCTGTCGTTGTCGAAACCGGAGCCGAAGCTGGGGTAAGGCCGCCCTGCTTGTTGCGCACTACAAGTTCGTAATTGAACGTCGTAGCGCACGCCGGACTTGCAATTGTATCGTTCAAACTAGTTCCCCCACGGGCGCTAACCGGTGTAACGGCAGTAATCGTCGGCGTCGTCATGGCGTGGGCCGGGCCGCAATTCTGCACGACGATTCCATCTCCGTTCTGCAAAGCAAACAACGCACCTGAATAGATGACAGAAGTAAGTTGATTGCTCCCAGTCGTACAATTCGCTTTGATGTTATTAGAAGCGTTAAGAAATCCAGGAGCAAGATTCGGAACGCCTCGTACATTGGATGCGCGAACGTCAATACCGGTCGGATTCGGCCCTTTGAAAACAACGTCGCAATTCTCGTTTATCGGGCCAGCATCTTTATCCGAATACGTGTGACAGCCAGCACCTTGAAACGAGCCAACCGGAGGGCCGTTGACTTGCCCTTGCAGAACAGTGCCGCCGGGCGAAGTTCCTGCCCCAGAACCACCGGCGTTGCTGATCAAATTCCAATTCGTTCCATCATATTTAAACGTGAGCGCATTTGTGTGAAGCGCCGCGAGATCAAATGTGTAAGCAACTGGAAGCACGAAATTGCTGGGAAAAACGAACGGGTGTCCGCCAACGGCATCCTGTATTAACGTCAAACTGAGAAGATTCCCGTTCGTTGGCGTGCCAGTCACGCTCGAACTTGTCACGTTGTTCGTCAACGTCATCGTGTAGCTGATATTTGACGAAGCGTTGAACGCAGGTGTCGCAGAAAAAGCGAGCGTCGTGTTCGGCAAACTGCCAGCGCCGGCACAAGCGCCACCCGGTATGCAAGGAACTGAAATTGTGAATGGCGTGTGCGGAATAACATTCAATCCAGTAGCTGTGTATGTGTAAGTTCCCGGCGTAGCCCAGAATCCCCAATTGCCTAACGAGTCAGTGATAATTGGATTCGAAGCAGGAATCGTCAACGCTTGATCTTGATAAATGTTGACCGTCGGAGCGCATGGTATACCAGTGCCAGCCGAAGAACAGATCGTGACTTGTGCGCCGGCTACAGGTCGGCCAGTTGAACCGAGCAATATTGAGTCATAGCGCGAGCCTTGCGCTTGCGCGATCAACGGCGTCAATAATAGCGCCAAAAATAAAAGGAATTTCTTCATTGAAAATCCTTCCCTATGCGTTCTTGATAATCAAATTTACGCCCAACTTTCCCACGGGCAGCAGAATAAAGACCGGCAGACTGCGCTTCGTTTTTCAAGATCGCTTTTCTGCGATTCAGCGCGTCAAGTTCTGCTTGATTCTCAAGTATCACTGGTTCAAACGGGTCCGGGCCGGTGCGCTCTGGATTCGCAAATGGGTTCATAGGATTCACGTCGCCGCGCCTTGCCGCCTGACGAAGAAGGTCCATGCGTAACTTGCCTTCATTCGCATAAAACTCGTCAACAGAAGGAAATGGAGCGCCAGCCGGTGATATTGCATTTACTTCTGGTTGCCGCCTAAGCATCGCATTGATCTCAGCGCCTCGATTCGAATAGAAATCTTCCGCAGAAGGTAACGGAGCGCCGGGAAATTGCGGCGGGCGTGGAAAGATCGCCTCAGCTAAAGAAGGACCGTACTTGTAGCCTGCGGCCGCGCCAGTCAGCGCAGTATAAGGATTGTGAGCGCCAAGCGCGCCGCCAACAACTGCGCCACCAACTTGCGCGCCCGTTTTCACTGACGGCTTCAACGCGCCACCAGTGTCATACATGCGGCTTGCAATTGCTTGACGCGGCGAACCTATGATTTCTTTCGCTACCGGAAGAGCAGCCAACCCAACATTAACACCTGCCTGCGTACCGATTCCCGACGTATCGGCTCGTTCTGCTTTAGCTTCTGAAGCTTCAGCATTAAGCGGAGAAAATATAGAAGCAGCCCTATAAATTCCTCTTCCAATAGAATGAGCAAGTGGTCCAGTTTTTACATCTTGAGGATTTACAAGAGCATCGGTAGGCAAATCTTCTGGCAATTTGCGTGTTAGATCGCTGTACGCAGTCCCAGGTCCTGTCGGATTGAATCCCCAATCTTCAGGCTTGCCAATCCAAAATTCTTTTGAGGTAATATCTGCGCTCGGAGCACTTGGAATCATCTCAGACAACGCATTGATAACGCCGCGATCTCCTTCTGTGCGCTTCTTTTCAAATGGAGTCTTTGGCGTGACCGTGTAGCCTTTTCTTCCATACTCTGGTATCTGAGCATTAGCAACCATGCCGCGATTGCCGTTTTCGTCATACATAATTGTGTGACTAACGGGTTTGTATCCTGCCTTTAATGCTTCGTCCCAATGCTCTGCGGAAACGGCTTGAATCTTTCCCGTCGTCGGACTTTGAAATTGTACTTCGTCAGCCATGATTAAAAGGGTGTAAATCCTCCTGGACTTGTTGCCTCTCCACCACCTTCACCGAATTGCGCTTGCAAAACTTTGCGTCGTTTCTGCGCATCATTTTGAAATGTTTTCGCGCTCTTGCGCGCCGCATCAATCGCGCCAGAAAGCCCAGTACCACCATTATGAAAATTGTTCAACACAGACTCGGCAGCAGAATCTACGCCAAAAGCAGAGCGCATGCCGTGAGTTGATTGTTGAACCATTCCAATTTGATGCCGAATAGTTCCAAGCGCACCAATATCTTTGTCATTAGAACCAGCGGCGATCTTCAATTGAGTCACGCGGCCATTCACGGGTCCAAACAAGTCCGGTCTGCGCTTCGAAATTTCTTCAAGCTGATCAAGATTCTCGTTCAAATTCTCGGCAAGATCATCGCGCCGCTTCTCGTCAGCAGTCGGCTCCATCATCTTGTCAAGCTGAGCTTTCTTGAGATTCTTGTTTATCTCCGTCATCTCAGGATCTTTCGGCGGCCTGTCTCTCGTCTTCAATACGCTTCTTGCTTTGTCCCTATTCGCAGGCGTGTCATCTAAATTATTCCCTTTTATATAATCAGAAATCGCCTTGTCTTCATCTGTCGGCTTTTCTTTTGGCACAGCAGTTCCAATGCCAAGTGGCTTTGTATAAGTCGTGTTGTCTGGCCGTTGAAATACGCCAACAACGCTGTTCGGATCTTTCGGGTCCGGCCCAGTGTGAATCATCTTGTCTACTGGATTTTCTTTCACATTCGCCGCAGCTTCAAAAAACGCACTGTGCTTTTTCGCAAGGTCGGTCTCGGCCGCCATCTTGTCGAGATTCGCTTGCTCCATTTCTAATTGCCGCGCTTGATTTATTTGACCGCCAAGTATGTTGTACTGCTGCATCAATGGTGCAATCGCCCGCTGACGCTGAAAATCGCCAGTGATAACGCTGCCGAGCATAGGATTGCGATTGCCAACAAACGCGCCAAGCAAAGCTCGTGGCATACTTACTGGATTCGGAGTCAACACTGCGCGAAGCTTTTCGCCAGTATCAAGATAATCTTGAAATTCTTTTGTGCCAGTAATCGACGGCCCGCGAGACGAGATCGCACTTGAAAACGTCCCACTAGGTGAAATATCAGGATGAGCGCTAGTCGTCATGTCCGGTTCTGGCGTGTTTTCGACATCGCCGCTCGTATTCGGCGCAGAAGTACTCCAAGTATTATTCGCGCCAGAAAACGCTTCTGGACTGAATGCTTTTCGTTTCGCTTTCAATATGTCGGCAAGTGCCATAGTTTAGATGAGGAATCCTGCAACTTTCCCCAACCCTCCCAAGAAACCGCCGCTTCCAGAGAAACCAGACAAACCAGCGAGCAAAGGATTCTGCCCTTGCTTGCGATTTTTCAAACCACCGAGAAACATCTGGCGATTGTTCGGCGCATTCGGCTGCATCACTGAATCGAAAAAGCTCGGCGCAGCACCGCCGCTGTAACCGTAGCCAAGATCGGGCGAATTGTCGTCGTAACTGTACACGTCGCACTCTCCCTAGTGAAGCGTCAGCAGCTGCCCAAGCCCGCCTGCGAACGAACTGCCAAGCGTGTCAAAGAATCCAGGATGGCTCTTCGTTATTCCGTAAACATTCGCGCCGATGCCGGCAAGTTGATTCTGGCCAGCATTCAGGCTGTTCAAGAACGAAGTGTCTACACCGTAAAGCGAAGCAAGACCTTGCAAGCCAAGCATCTTGCGTCGAAGCGTTTCGTCGGCGAAATCTTTTTGATTCTGCAAATTCTGGGACGCCAAATCCTTCGAACGGCTTCTTGCAAGATTCGAAGTCAAAGAAGAAAAACCCGCCGCGTTGTTCGTTCGCGCCACGCGCCGAGCGGCGGCATCGCCAGCAGCGCCATAAGAAGCATTGATCGCTCCAAGAGTATTTTGATTGATCGCGGACTTCTCAGCGTCAGAATAACCTCCGCCGCTGATCAGTGAACTAAAGCCGGGAAACAATTGCCCGTACTCAGCACCGCGTTGTTTCGCGGTCCCGGCTTGTTGGCTACCAAGATTTCCGGCAAGACTGCTGATGCCAGACTGAATACCCTTGCGAGTGCTCAAATCGCCAAAATTAGGAAAGAAACTACCCATCTCAGTTCCCTCCCAGAAGTTTCTTAATATCTACGCCAGCAGCTTCTGCGAGCGCTTCAATCACAGTCGTGAGATCGTTGATTCTCGTCTGCGTTTTCTGCAAATCTTCATGCACGCCAGGCCACTGCTCTTTCACCGGAGCAATGTTGTTCAATTGCAAACGTTTTATGACAGGCTTAGGCATTCACGCCTCGCAGCGGAGCAAACACACTCTCTGTCAACCACATGTCCAATCCCTGAACAGAAAAATTCTGATTCTGAACAGCAGCGTTGCATTCAAGCTTCACACCAAGACGGAACGCTTGCTTTTGAATCGTACGCTCCATATTTTGATAACCAAGAGAGTTTAAAGTCCATCCTCTGATTTGAGTAATGTTCGTCAAGTCGCCTTTCACTAAGTAAAGCAGCATATTGCCGAAGCCAGTTATGTTTCCGCTTAAATATCCAAAGTTCATACGCGTAGGCATCTGGAAAAAACCACTTTGCCAGAAAGAATCAATATTCGACAGCGGATCATAGAAAAGCGTTCCAGTCGTATCAAGCTGAAATACGCGTCCGTTGCCGTTACTGTTACCAAAGAAAACCTTATTTGTGTAATCTTGCCGTTGAACGAGAGCAACTGAAGCAGCATTGATCGACCACGGACACCATTTGCGGCCAACGCCTTCCTGCATTTCTCCAAAACCTTCTGTGTAGTCAAGCGTAAGAACTTTGTTCGCAATAGTAGAGCTTCCAAATGGCGCTGAGACATAAATCTTCTTGCGCTTCTGATCTATCACAACGCTAATAAGATGACCATACGTCCAATTTATGGAATCCCATGTCGGTTGAATTTCTTTCGACAGTTTATGGTCTTCGGTTATCATGCCGCCAGTGAAATACCAGAAACCTGTTTCGCTTGCGATCACGGCCCATTCGTCACCAAGACCAACCCCTTCAACGGAAAACGTTCCTACTTTTGAAGATACTTCTTGTATCGGCCAGTTTGATGGCTCTGAAACGCCATCATCTTGAGTCGCATACAAACTGCGTTCTTTCCCCATGTAAAAAATGTTTCTAATAGTAAAGCACGCACCAATGCGCTGTCCATTTTCCGGAGCTGGCTGCAAGAATCCATCTATTCCTGAATAACTCTCTGGATCTTCTGCTTTCGACGCCCGAATCAATCCGATGTTTAATGGATTATTCGTTTCGAAAAACTCTATGTCATCTATGTAAATCTTCTGATTCAACGCAATCGGGCCAGAAACTCCAGCTGCAAAAACGCGCAATTGCGTGTCTGCCGGAATCGTCGCGTTCACAACAACGAAAGATCCGCTATATTCTTTGAATACGGATGTTGAAAGACCGGCAGTAAAAAGATTCAAGCTAAATGTTTGAATGTTTCCAATGCTAGGACTGAAAAGAAAAATCTCAAGAAGATTTCCCGCCGCCAAACCAGGACCGCCACCATCAAGCACACGCACTCTAACAGAATACGCAACGCCGGGCTTCAAAAGCGGTTCGCCAAAAGCAGTGAATGCCGCAGATTGCTCAATCATCCCAATGCTCGTAGAAACACCGTCGCCAGTCATTGAATATGCTTGCCCGGCTACTTGCGTTGGAGCAAGGCCCCCACCAGAAAAAGAAATCGGATCGGGCGTCCATCCAAGCGGATAAATTTGTCCGCTTTGCGTAAAACCACCATCAAAAGTCAAATTAGTGAAACCAAGAACTTTATTGCGCTCCCCCCACCAGAATAGACGAGAAGAGTACGATGTAACGCCAGAGCATTCGCCAAGTTCTACTAAGTCAAAAAGATCGTCAACATTTGTGCCAGCTTCAAGCAATGCGTCAGTAAAATCAATAATCGCAGAAGTTGTTGTATTGTCGTTGATCACCATTTCGCTGTATTGGATTGTTTGATTCGTCCCAGTTGTGTAAAAAAAACTGTCTGAGCTGATTGGCGTAAACGCAAGAATACGCGCAACAATATCGGGCGGCCCGATTGGAATATTCGAAACCGCAGCTCGGCGACTACCGCCTGCGGTCCAAGATCGTGGCGGAGCTGGTGCCGTAATGTAACCTTCTCTGTCTACAAACATCACAGTTATTTGATGAACGCCAGCAATAATATTGCCAGAACTTGTCAGCGTACCATTGCCAGAACTAGCAAGATTGTCTTGCGCCAATCCACCTTGCAACAGAATCTGAGTTGGGCTGATGACGGCGCGTACCGTGTAAGTGCCGTTGTATGCACTGACAGTTACGCCGGAAACAATAGCCGTCTGGCCGGCAATTATGTCCGTCGGCGCTGTCGTGTTGACTTGGAATAAAGAAAATTGGGCATTGCCACCAGCGCCGGGCGCAAGAGCTGTCACGCCAAGTATGTATTGAAATGTTGTCGGCGATGGTATTGCGCTGATCTGAAAATCGCCATTGTAAGCACCGACACTGACGCCGGAAACGTGAACGAAATCACCTATTTGCAACTGCGGAACAAGATTTCCCGGCGGTCCGGTTACAGTGACTGTCACAACATTGCCAGCTTCTGTTGCCGTAGCTATTGTGTACGGAGACGGATACGGTCCAACGCCAGTCGGAGTTATCGTAAATGGCGCGAGTATCTGATCTGAAACACTCGGCGCTGCGCCTGGTCCGACTTTGCTCACTCTGTCAAGATTTACATCATCAAATTGACGCGGAACGTCAACACCAAACTTTCCATCGCCAAACGCCAAATACTCCCGCTGAAATAGAGAAGTCGAATCACAACGCGAAGCAAGAAGATTCAATGCAATTGGAGACAACGTTCCCGGCGAGTTTGTAACATCTTCTTTGTATAAAGCACCGCCAGAAAGAAAGCCTCCGGTAAAAAAACACAGTGTTCTAACAAATTCTTGAACAGTTACATACGTCTTTGTGTAATTGCACTGCGCATTCGGGCCGATAAGCGTGCTGTAAGCTTGTAACAAGCCGGGACGAGTTTTCACAAGCCCCGGCTTGAACTCGACATCTTGACAATTTGGCGACGCCCAATATGGAATATTTGTTGCATCCGTCAAAGTCATCAAGCCGCCAAAGTTAGAGATGCGTTGCGCTGTATAACCAGCTGGCATTGATTACCTCAGCAAAAAGTCTGCGTAACCTACAATCGTGTCGCCCGTAATGCCGGCGACATAAGCGACGTTCGTGTGCTCAGCAAGCGGCGTGTTCGTCGCAACAGCTTGCTCGACGAACGCTTTCATCTTGCCGTTCGAGAGCGAAGCAGGAGAGCCGAACACGTAAGCATAGATGAATCCGTTGATGCCTTGTACTTCGCACCAAAGCGGAGCAAGAGAAACGCCTTGCAATCCTAATCCGGCGAAAGAGAGCGTGTCACCGCCAGTAGGATACGTTCCTGAAGCCGTCACTGTGAACCAGACGCGAACTGTCTTTGTGTCATATCTTTTGTTCGTGATCACTACTGCCAATGCCATATTTTTAATCTCCTTTCGGGATTTACTTCTCTTGCTAAAATAAAAACATTACAAAATTCTGCTTCCCCACGGACTGCTTGAACCCCTTCCGTAATTGTTCGGCTTTCTGCGTCCAACTACATAATTCCGCGCATGAGCCTGCATTTTCAGAAGCTCTTTTATGTCCTCTTGATACATATCGGCGAAGATCGAAGCGCCCGTCCTGCTGCGCGAAGCCAGGAACGCAGTCTGTGAAGCAATTGCATCTTCACTGCCACGAATTAGAAATTGCCCAGTTCCGTCTGAAATATCAGGCAGCGCAGTGAAATACCGCAAACGAACGTCGAGCGCGTTGATCGCTCCCAAGAAAAACAAACCCTCGTTAAACCAAGCGTACATTCCGTTCGTGTTGCGGATCGTATTGTCTTGAAAGCTAGGCAGTACATTGACTTGCCGCATCGGAACGTACGCTAAACCGCTGCCGTTTATGCGTTCAGCCAAATCTCGCGGAGCTAAGAAATCCGCCGGCAATGCTGGCGAAGTCGTATCGAGCCACTGTATCGCGTTTACTGGAAGTGTTGTGTATGCTTCGTTTGTCTGCGTCTTACTGCCATTCGCAAGCAACTTGTTTTGCACTTTGCGATAAGCTTTGTTTGCAAACGGAAGAAGAACTGCATCCGTAGCCCAATCACCTTGCACTATTTCTTGAACAATACCGTTTCCGCTTGTCGCAGGACCGCCAACATTCACATATTGAAACGAAGTGCTCGTCGGAACATTGATCACAGTCTGCGTAC
>Ga0126369_10000283_pt1 | contig 32606 bp, 16 predicted proteins | sample PanSoiMetaPlot_1_FD_109646 | JGI IMG/M metagenome (GOLD analysis project Ga0126369, IMG submission 109646) | Tropical forest soil microbial communities from Panama - MetaG Plot_1 | ecosystem: Environmental > Terrestrial > Soil > Tropical forest > Bulk soil | place: Panama | collected 2016-02-17
AACTTGATCTTCTTCGCCAGAGACAGGTCATAGCGGAAGAACGATGGTCCTTTGATGACCAGGTTGTTGAATCCGCATTGACCGGCATAGCCCTGCAAACAATTGTTGAATCCAGCCGGCGCAATATAACGTCCGCTGGGCGCGCCCTGAGTAAACACGGCGCCCGCGCTGGTGAACGAAAGATTGTTGGCGCGGAAGGTGTTCAGACGAATGTCGAGCGGCAGCCAGTAAACCTGACCGGTCGCGGTACTGTTGTCTGAATTCGACTGGCCGCGATAAACGCCGATCGCCTTCTGGAGGTCCTTCCGCGTCATGCCGACGAGTTGCACGTTGCCAAAGGTGATGGGCGAGCCGCTCTGGATGCGCACATTGCCGTTGAAGGTCCAGTCGCCAAGGAACCCATTAACGATACCTTTCGTGTCGCCGAAGAATTGCTTGCCGCGGCCGAACGGTAATTCGTAAATGAAGTTCGTCTTGAACGCCTGGGTGATATCAAACGGAGACACATCCTTACGCAGATGGAAATCGCGGATGGTTGCCGGTTGATCGAAGGCCAGCGAGCTGCTGGCATAGGTATTACCCAAAGCCTTGCCGAACGTATAGTTCGACTGGATCAGGATACCGTGCGCCAGACGGCGGCGGAATTCAATCGTAGCCGCGTCGTACCAGGTCTGGCTGTTGTTGTCGATCACAAACGCGCCGCCGCGTTTGCCCTGATTGACGACAAAGAAGTTCGCCGGGACGCCGGCTGCGAGGCGATTGGCGGCGAAGGTGCCTTCGTTAGCGGTCGAGTTCAGGACACCCGCCAAACCGGTCGGGCTCGGATTCAACGGATTCAGTGGTCCGAGGATCGTCGTGTTGGCCCACAGCGAATTGGCGTAACTCGCGGTGGCATTCGGATCCGCGGCTCCGGTCAGGAACTTGACCAGGATCGGCAGCGGGTTGGTTCCCGTGCCGGGTCCGCGGTAACGCATATTAAAGCCGTTACCTGTGGCCAGGTTCTGAACGACGTTGGCCTGGGCCAGCTTGAACTCGTTCATGAAACCATTCTCAAAGACATTAATCTCGTTGAGGTTGTATTGCCTCCAGAGTTGATGTCCCCGATTACCGACGTAACGAAGCTCGACCACGTTGTCCTTCTTGATCTCGCGCTGGATTCCCATGGTCCACGATTCAACATAGCCGGTCTTGAGATCCGGCAGAAAGGCGTTCGCTGAATCGGTAATGGCCCCCACGCTCGGCAGTTTCGGCGACGTCGGCAGCGTCGGGTCCACCGCCGGAATGCCATTCCGGAAAAGGAGACCAAACGCCAATGGATACGGAGTTCCGCTGACGTTCTGGGTGGCGTCAATCGTTTGCCCCGGGTTGGCCGCCATGATGCTCAGGAAGGTGTTGAGACCCTCACGAACAAAGGCCATTGAGAAACCGCCGCGGAGCACGGTCTGTCCTGATTCGCCGGCCAGCTTATGGAGCAATCCGCTCTTAAAGTTCGGGCTCCAGGTAAAGCCGACGCTGGGCGCGAAGTTGCCGTATTGCGTATTGGCGGTTTCCGATCCCGGCGTAAAGCGCGTGTAGGTGGTCGGGGTACCGGTCAAGGTTCCCGGCTTAAAGACATTGCCGACGCCTGATTCGCCAAACAGACCCGCATAACCCACTTGAGTCAGCGTGTTATTCAGCGATTGGAACGGTGTCTGGACTTCCCAACGGATACCACCGGTCAACGTGATATTCGGCCGGAAGCGCCAGGTGTCCTGAGCATAGATACCGTACTCAGTCTGCTGGGCGCGGCTGGTATAGAAACCCTGCGGCGTGTAATTGCCGGTGGTTTCGCTCAGGCCGATATAACGACCCAGGGACGACATGCGGCCTACCATCGTTGCATAGAACGCGGCGGCGTTTGCCTGTTGGCCAACCGTGGCGTTTAGGGACGAGAACGCATTGAACGCGGTCGCGTCACCCGCCAGAGTTGAGCTGATGCCAAAGTTAACTGACGGGACGACGGTGGAATCAGTGATCCACAGATTGAGCCGTGTAAAGCTGGTGCCGAAATTAAAGGCATGATTACCGTGCACCCAGCTCAGGTTGTCATTGAACTGCTTGACCGGAGCATTGCGAAGTTCAGGGGCTCTGGTCGCGGTAGCCGTGTTGACTCCCAAACCCGAACTGTTGAGGTTCAAAGAAGCAAACCCCTGATTGGCGAACTGGGCTGGAGTAACTTCACCGAAAAACTTGGTGGTGCCGCCGGTCAAACCAAAGCGAGCTTCGTTGACCAGGTTGGGCGTGATGGTCCAGCGCCAGGCTGACGTGTTCGAGAAACGGTTCGAGGTCTGACTACCATGATTCGGGAAGCCCGGGAACACCGGGTCGACGCTGTTCAGGAAGTCAACCACCGCTCCAAACTGCTGGTAGTTGGAAATATTCTCGAGGTGATGGTTCTTACCAAGATTTGCGTCAAGGCGAACCGTCGGAAAGCGGCGAGTCTGGCCGCCGATGTTGAAGAAACCAAACTGCTCAACGTTTGGATTGCCCGCCACCGGGGTCAAAACCCCATTCACGGTTCCCACCGAAGAGCGAATGTCCGCATTCAGTTTTTGAATCGTCGGATCGAGCGTACCCACCAATCCGGCAGCCGCCGCCATCGTTAGCACGTTGACGGAGCAGGTTCTGGTAGCGCCCGTCGTACAAGTCACACCTGAAGGCGGAGCATAAGTCTGGCTGGTGGTGGTGAACTTGTAGATGCCAGTGGCCGCGTCAGTCGTGTAGATGGTGCGTACGCGCTGCACGCTCTTCTCAGGCAAACGGTACTCTTCGTAATTCGCAAAGAAGAACAACTTGTCTTTGCCGTTGAAAACCTTGGGCAGCGAAATTGGTCCGCCCACCTTCACGCCGAACTGATTAAGCAGAATGCGCTGTTGCGGCGCTTTGTGCGTAACCGGATCAGCAGCCAGGTCGCGGTTATTGAACCAGTAGTTCGCATTGAGCGCCGGGTTGCGGTGATACCAGTAGCCGCCGCCGTGATATTCGTTCGTGCCGCCCTGGGTCACGAATTTGATCTGGACCGCGCCTTCAGCAGAACTCTCAGCGCCGGGGTTCGAAGTCGAAACTGTCACTTCCGCAATCGCGTCAGTGCGGGGGCGAACATAGGTAAAGAAACCGTCGCTCGATTTCAACGTGTTGTCCTGCACGTTGATGCCGTCAAGGGTAATATTGAGCGCGCCTTTCGGCAGACCATTCACGGTCGAGGTGCGGGGGCGGCCTGGGGTGGTCGTTCCGGGCAGCGCCAGAACGAGGTCCAGAGCATCGCGCGAAGCAGTGGGGATGTCGGTAATCTGACGGCCGGTGAGGGTCGTGCCAACTGTCGCCGTTTGCGTCTGCAGCAGCTCGGCGCTGCCGACGATCGTCACGGTTTGATCCTGCGAGCCGACTTCGAGCCCGGCCGTAAAGCTTGAGGGCTTGCCAGCGTCGATCTTGATCCCGGTCACCTTGGCTTGCTTGAAGCCCTTGACCGAAATCGTCGCGGTGTACGTACCAGAAATTAGACTTGGAATGGTGAAGATTCCCTCGTCGTTGGTCTTGCCGGTAAACTCCTGACCAGTCATATCACTCTTTACGGTGATACTCGCGCCTGGGACGACGGCGCCCGTCGGGTCAGTGACGGTACCGGTAAGTGATCCTGTCGATGTGCTCTGCCCCAAAACCGGCAGACCGCAAATCGCGAGGATCAAGAGAACAAGAAAGAACTTCGGAAACAAATTTCTCATTGGGCTCCTCCGAGAGTGGTTATTTGTGCAAAACCGAAGGATTCGGCTTAGCAGAAGTTGCAACTTTTCTTACGGTACTGATTTGCCAAGTCCGGACTTGGCGAGTAGCTTCAGCTGAACACTGAGACTGATTTCGTGGCCGGAGAGGCAACTGCCGCGCCCGACCTGTGCCACTTCCTTAACCTCGGTTATTGCCCAATTTTCGAGACTTTTGCCCGAAAGTACCCAGCCTCATCGTTGAGGTTTTTGAACATTCATACAAATTCTTGGATGCCGTGTGCAGGTTTCTGCCGGGTCCGCGGTCGCGGCCGGCGGGCAATGAAAAACAAAAAGGGAGAGGAACAGACTCGTTCCTCTCCCTTAACAACGCCTGAGCGTTGATGTGTTTTAGAAGTTAAGCCTCAACACAATCTGGATAAGACGGCCACCTGGATCGTTGGTGGTCGAAATGTCCTGATAGGCTGCCGTGTAACGCGCGAATAGACCCGAGGTCAAACCGCCCGGAGCATTCACGTCATTACCGGCCGAGCCCACCAGCCAGTTGATGTTGTTGAAAGCATTCAAGGCCTCAGCGCGCATTTCCAGATTCATACGCTCTGTGAACTTGATCTTCTTCGCCAGGCTCAGGTCATAACGGAAGAACGCTGGTCCTTTAAGGACGAGGTTGTTGAATCCGCAACCACCCACGATGCCCTGCGCACAGTTGTTGAAACCAGCCGGAGCGATGAAGCGTCCGGTCGGCGCACCCTGCGTGTAAACCGCACCCGCAGAAGTGAACGTCACGTTGTTAGCCCGGAAGGTATTCAGACGAATGTCCAACGGCAGGAAATAAACCTGGCCGCTCGCCGCACTGTTGTCCGAGTTCGCTTGACCGCGATAAACGCCGATCGCTTTCTGCAGGTCCTTCTTGGTCATGCCGACCAGTTGGACGTTGCCGAACGAGAACGCAGAGCCGCTCTGAATACGAACGTTGCCATTGAACACCCAGTCGCCCAGGAACCCATTCACGATACCTTTGGCATCGCCGAAGAATTGCTTCCCACGGCCAAACGGCAATTCGTAAATGAAGTTGGTCTTGAACGCCTGCGTGATATCGAACGGCGAGACATCCTTGCGCAGGTGGTAATCGCGCAAGGTGGCCGGCTGATCGAACACCACCGAGCTGCTGGCGAATTCGTTCGACAGCGCTTTACCAAACGTGTAGTTCGACTGGACCAGGAGGCCGCGCGACAAACGACGACGATATTCAAAAGTCGCCGCGTCGTACCAGCTCTGGCCGCCGTTGCCAATCTCGAACGCGCCGCCGCGTTTGCCGGGATTCACGACGAACAAGTTGACCGGGAGACCCCAGGCAGCTCGGTTCGGCGCGAAGAGCGATTCATTTGCGGTTCCCGCAAAGATGCCCCAGAAACCGGTGCAGCAACGACCCGCACCCGGAGCCGGGTTAAGCGGATTGAGCGGCGCCAGGATGGTCGTGTTCGCCCAAAGGGTGCTGGCGTAGTGCGCCGGATTATTCGGATCGGCGGCCACGCCCGGCGAAAACGTCGGCGCTTGAATGTTCTTGAAGAGCAGCGGCAACGGGTTGGTATTGGTATTTGGGCCAAAGTACTTCATGGTGAAGCCGCGGCCCGCAGCCAGGTTCGCCAACACATTTCCCTGCGCGAGTTTGAACTCGTTCAGCGCGCCGTTCTCGAACAGGTTGAGTTCATTCAGGTCAACCTGTCTCCAGAGCTGGTGACCGCGATTGCCAACGTAACGGACTTCGATAACGTTGTCTTTCTTGATCTCGCGCTGGATGCCGGCAGTCCATGACTCGACATACCCGGTCTTCAAGTTCGGATTGAACGCGTTTGCCGAATCGGTGATAAAGCCCGTGCTCGGCAGACTCGGCGACGTGGGTACACCCGGTGAAACCGCCGGAATGCCGTTGCGGAACAACAGCCCGATCGGCAGCGTGAACGGAGTACCGGTAATGTTCTGCGAAGCGTCGATCGTTTGACCCGGGTTCGCGGCCATGATGCTCAGGAAGGTGTTGATACCCTCACGAACAAAAGCCGTTGAGAAACCGCCCCGAACGACGGTCTCGCCCGCCTCGCCTGACAGCTTACGCAACAAGCCGCTGTTGAAGTGCGGCTGCCACGCAAAGCCAAAGCTCGGCGCGACATTGCCGTAAGCGGTCTTGTGTGTTTGATCGCCGGCGGCAAAGCGCGTGTAGGTGGTCGGCGATCCGGTCAGGGTTCCCGGCTTGAACAGATTGTCCACACCGGACTCGCCAAACAAGCCCGCGTAACCTACCTGGGTCAGCGTGTTGTTGAGCGAGCTAAACGGACCCTGAACTTCCCAGCGCAGGCCATAGTTCAAAGTCAGGTTCGGCTTAATGCGCCAGCTGTCCTGACCAAAGATACCCCACTCGCTCTGCTGCGCGCGGCTGGTGAAGAAACCTTGCGGCGTATAGTTGCCGGTGGTTTCACTCAAACCGACGTAGCGAGCCAGCGACGACATGCGACCCACCAGGGTGGCCCACATGTTGGCTGCGTTGGCCTGCTGACTGACCGTAGCTTGCAACGGCGCAAAGGCGGCAAATGCCGACGCATCACCAGCCAGCGTGGAACTCACACCGAAGTTCACCTGCGGCACCACCGTAGCGTCGGTAATCCAGAGATTCAAACGCGTGAAGCTGCCGCCAAAGTTGAACGTGTGCTTGTCCTTCACCCAGGTCAGGTTGTCCTGAAACTGTTTGACGGGTGCGTTGCGCAGCTCGGGCGCGCGCGTCGCCGTAGCGGTGTTGACGCCAAAGCCCGGGCTGTTGATGTTCAGACTGGCAAAGCCCTGGTTGGCGAACTGATCCGGAGTGACTTCACCGAAGAACTTGGTGGTGCCGCCGGTCAGGCCGAAGCGAGCTTCATTAGTGATGTTCGGCGTGATGGTCCAGCGCCAGGCCGAAGTGTTGGAGAAACGATTCGATGTCTGACTGCCGTGATTCGGGAATCCCGGGAACACCGGATCCACGCTGTTCAGAAAGTCCACGACTGAATCGAACTGCTGATAGTTCGAAATGTTTTCCAGGTGGTGGTTCTTGCCCAGGTTCGCATCCAACCGCACGGTCGGGAAGCGGCGGGTCTGGCCGCCCACATTGAAGAAGCCGAACTGCTCGAGATTCGGATTGCTGGCCACCGGCGTGAGCACGCCGGCAACTGTACCTACCGAGCCACGAATGTCACCCAGCAGTTTTTGAATCGTAGGATCGAGTGTCGACGTCAAACCTGCCGCCGCTGCCATAGTCAGCAGGTTGGCGGAGCAGGTACGGGTGGCGCCGGTCGTACAGGTCACACCGGTTGGCGGCACGTACGTCTGGCTGGTGGTGTTGAATTTGTAAACGCCGTTCGCGGCATCCTGCGTATAGATGGTGCGCACGCGCTGCACGCTCTTCTCAGGCAGACGATACTCTTCGTAGTTAGCAAAGAAGAAGAGCTTGTCCTTGCCGTTGAACAGCTTCGGCACCGAGATCGGTCCGCCCACCTTGACGCCGAACTGATTCAGCAGAATGCGCTGTTGCGGCGCCTTATGAGTAACCGGATCGGCCGCGAGGTCACGATTGTTGAACCAGTAGTTCGCGTTCAAAGCCGGGTTGCGGTGATACCAGTAACCGCCGCCGTGATATTCATTACCACCGGCCTGAGTGACGAACTTAACCTGCACCGAGCCCTCGGCTGAACTCTCAGCGCCAGGCGTCGACGTAGATACGGTTACTTCCTGAATCGCATCAGTTCGGGGTTGGATAAAAGTAAAGAAGCCGTCGCTTGATTTCAGGGTGTTGTCCTGAACGTTAACGCCATCGAGCGTGATATTGAGGGCGCCTTTCGGCAACCCGTTAACCGAAGACGTGCGCGGACGGCCCGGGGTGCCAGTGCCTGGCAGCGCGAGCACGAGGTCGAGCGCGTTTCGGGAAGCGGTGGGGATATCGGTGATCTGCCGGCCCGTCAGAGTTGTGCCGACTGTCGCGGTTTGGGTCTGCAGCAATTCACCACCGCCGACAATAGTTACAGTTTCCGTGGCCGCTCCGACTTCGAGCGCCACCGCGATACTCGACGGCCTGCCAACGTCGATTTTGATGTCAGTCACCTTGGCGGTCTTGAAGCTTTGCATGGTGACCGTCGCGGTGTACATACCAGCGAACAGAGACGGAATCGTAAAAGTTCCTTCGCCGCTCGATTGAGCGGTGAACTCCTGCTTCGTCTCATTGTTTGCGAGCGTCACTGTCGCCCCGGCAATAACCGCGCCCTTGGGGTCAGTGATGGTACCCGTGAGTATTCCCGTCGACGTTGCCTGACCAAAGAGAGGCAGACCCGCCAACGCAAGCACTACGAGGACCAGAAAGAGCTTCGAAAACACATTTCTCATCTAGGGTTCCTCCGAGCGTACTTCTCCCTGCCGGACCCTGAAGTGGTCCAACCGGAAGTTAAAAAGTTTTTTTACTTAACGTGTGCCAAGTCCAGCGGATCGACACACGCTCGAACTGAGACAAGTTCGCGCGCCGAAAAAGCAAATTGTGGGCCCAACCGGTGAGAGGCTACGGCAATTAAATTATTGGCCATATTTCCGTGTAGGTGCAGTTTGCATCACACGGGCCTGATTTTCTATTTTGAATATCACTACAAATTGATGGATTTCTGACGCCCACAGTTTTCTGCATATCCGTGCAAATTGTTGAATTTACAGTGGGTTACCGGGACGGCCGGGAGAGGCCGGAGCAGTCATACCGGTCGTCTGCTCTCAGGATGTGAGAGGCCATGAAGATCGCCCCGGTTGAGACTGAAGTCGGGGTTCAATTGCGTGACTTTTGTGCCTGGCGAATGAGATCGCGAATCTTATCAGCATCGGCGGCTTTGGGGGCCAGCTTCAGATACGTTTCCAACTCTGTCACCGCGCGTTCGCGCTCGCCGCGTTGCAGATAGATAAGTCCGAGAAATCGGTGGGCGTCTTTCATCTCGTCACCGCCCAGCTCTACGGCGCGCGCGAGGTGTTGTTCCGCATCGCCAAAGCGGCCCAGGTTGGCGAGGGCCTCGCCCAGATAAAAATGGCCGTTGGCTGACTGCTCTTTTTGTTTTAGCGAGCGCTCCAAATCACTCACCGCCAAATCAAATTTCCCCATGAGGGCGAGGACGATGCCGTGGTTCAATAGCGGCGTCGCTCCATCGGGCGAAATCTTCAGCGCGTTGCGCAGCGCTTCGTCGGCGTTATTCAGATCATTCAGCTTCATGTATTGCACGCCGAGTTCGTTGTAAGCGAGCATGAAGTTCGGATACTCCGTGATCGCCTGCTTCAATTGTTCAATGGCGGCTTTGTTGTTCCCGGCTTGCGCGCTTTGCCGCGCCTTCTGATAAGAGGCCAAAGCATTCTGCGGCACCTTGGCCAGCTCTGCATCAAGGACGCCGGTCTTGGCAGCCGGTCCGCCTTTCATCTCGAGCCGGATATTCAAAACGTAGGTCTGCGGCGGTGCGCCGTTAAATTGCCGAATATCGACGACCTGACGGAAGGGCTCGTAATTCTTCTCTTTGTCGATGACAACTGTGTACTCGCCATTTGGCAATTGGCGGAAAACAAAACTGCCGTTGTCGTCCGTCATCGCCACCCGGTCGCCCTTGGTCATTGTTTGTAGCCGCACCGACACATGGCTTTGAATACGCTGCCCGGTTGAGGCCAGCACTGTGCCCGAGATCGCGTTTGAACCACCCAACCCGGTATCCATCCCACCTGGCGGCAGGAAGACCTGCGACGTGGCCGGGAGGTTGCAGCACACCACCCACAGCGCTGCGAACAGAAGTCTGAGTGTGTTTTTCGTAAACATGATTTTCCCCTCCATCACATTCCGTCGCATTGATTCCCTTCATCTCGTCGGGTTCGGGTGCCGAGTCAAACGAACCTAAAAGAACAGAGGCGTTGTCGAAGACTCCGACAACGCCTCTGAACGGATCAAGCAATTAGATCCGAATTCGGATCACCTCATCTTCGTCAGCTTAGAACGTCAATTGCGCAATGATGTTCATCTGCCGCGAAGTTCCACGTTGGGTGGTAATCCGGCCGAACGAAGTGGAATCAAAGTTAACCGTCCCGTAGACAAAGCTGGGATGGTTCAGAATATTGATTGCCGTCCACTTCAGATCGAAGGTGACTTTTTCAGTCAGCTTCAGTCTCTTGGTGACACTCGCGTCCCAGTCAAAGTAGCTCGGGCCACTAAGGCTGTTGATCGGGAAGTTACCGAAGGTGCCCGGAGCCGGCGCGGCCATGATACCAGCCTTAAGTGTGGCCGACGTCGCCTGGCCGGTGGTTGGCCCTTGGGTGCCAAGGGTGATGTCAAGCAGAGCCGGGTCGATGAAGAAGACGCCGGTTGGAGTCTTGTACAGTCCCACGTGCTTCTTAAACTCATCGAAGGTCATGCTCACGAGTTGCGCGCCGTTGTTGGCGGTGGATTGATTAAAGGTGGAGCGGCCGGAAGCCACATAGAATGGCGTGCCGGTTGCCCACGTAACAATCGCGCCAATGCTGAAGCCGCCAACGATTCTATCCACCACCCCACTCGTATCGCCCATAAACTTCTTGCCATGGCCGAAAGGCAGATCATAAATGCCGTTAGCGACGAACCGTTGCGTTTGGTCCGTAGGTGAACGGCGATAATCCGCATGCGGATCGCGAAGTGTCAGGCGCGAAACCAGGTCGCTCTGGTTATTTCCCTGAGCGTCAGTGGCGTCACCCATGGCCTTGCTCCAGGTGTAGTCGGCCTGGAACTGCAATCCGCCCGAGAACCGCTTGCGCAGTTCAAGCTCCATGGCGTTGTAGTTTGAGTATGAGTCGTTGGTCAGGATGTTCACAAAAGCGGCATTTGGATTTGCCACAAAGAAGTTACCCGCCAACCCGAGGGCCGGATTTTCACGATTCGCTTTATACAAAGCGTTGAAAGCGATCGTGTTGGCCATGGCGCCGACGTTGTTGTCTCTCAAATTGTTCAGGAACGTCGTGCTGGTGTAAGCGCTGGCCGCGGCCACGCCGGTGAAAAACTTATCAAAGAGCGGCAGGGCCACGCAGGTTGCGCACGGCGACGAGGCCGAGTTAGGTGCGAAGCTGGTGCCGCCACGGGCCGTCCGGTTGATTTGCGCGTTCTTGAATTCCGCGAGGAACCCATTCTCGAAAATGTTAACTTCGTTGATGTTCAAAGCCCGCCAGGTGTTTGGCGCATAGTTGCCGACATAACGAGCTTCGAGGGCCGTGTGCTTGAAGATTTCCTTCTCGATACCGACATTCCACTGATGAACGTAAGGCGCCTTGAGGTTTGGATCAGCTGTCCAGAGACCGCTGGCCGTGTTCACCAGGAAATTGTCTCGATCCGTAATCGGCATCTTGAAGGTCGGGAAATTCAAGTTTACGCCGGCGGCGGTTAACTGGCCGGTGATGTTTGCTGAATTCACCGGGCTGGCCTGCGCCGCAGTGTTAGCTGTCTGGATCAGCCCTGGGTTGGTGTTGCCGGTTCCCAGCAGGTTGGTAAAGGTGGTCACGCCGTCGTGCAGGAAGGCCATCGCGTAACCGGCGCGAATGGCGCTGGTCCCTTCTTCGCCCAGCAGTTTGTGCATAAATCCGGTCTTGAAGTTCGGCGAATAGGCGAACCCGACCGACGGGGCGAAGTTGTTCCAGTCATTCTTGTAGAGTCCCTTGCCGGTGTTGCCGCTAACGAAATCCAGCGTGGCGAAGGGCTGCGTATTGCTGCCGGGTGCGGCGGTCGGCTTAAATAGATTGCCCTTACCCGACACGCCCCAGATGGCGTCGAAATTCGTTGGTTGAATAGCGAGTCCGTTCGGCACGGTGGGCACGCCCATATAATCCCAACGCACGCCGTAACTAAGCTTGAAGTTGCTCTTAATACGCCATTCGTCTGCCATGAAAAGCGCCAGATCCTTTTCGTCAACCTGCCTTAGGCGCGTGTAGCCGGGAACAAATCCGGACGTCGGGCTACTCACATTCAAGGTCTGGTTTGAACTGCTGATGAGACCGGTAATCGCGGTGTACACCGTGGTCGCTGCAGTCAAAACTGCGGAAGAAGCGCCGGGCAAATTAGTCGAAGCGCCGCCCGTCGTTAATCCGCTTTGGTTGGCGCTGTTGGTCCCCAACTGGTTCAGCTGGACGATGCCGGCGTCGTTACGGCTGATGCCGAGAACGTTCTGCCAGTCCATACCGAACTTCCAAAGATGATTGCCTTTGACCCACGAAACGGTGTCGGTCGCCTGATCGACGATCGTGTTTCGCGGCTGGGGCAGAAAGGTGTTGTCATAATTCGTCAGCACACCAGGCAACGAGACGAACGGAACCGTCTGCGGCTTGTCGCGGTTGAAATCCACCGGCGCCCATTGACGGCCAAAGCGGAACACGTTGGTTACGTTGTTGCCGAAGGTGGAAACCAAAGCCGGCGTGACGAGATTACGAGTTGAAGCCTGGAATCCGTTGACACCGCCCGGGAACGGCGCTTCCAGCGCGTTCGTGGTGACATCAGGAAACGTCCTGGTGATCACGCGGCTGAAAACAAATTCAAGCTTATGAGAACCCCAGGTCCGATTCTTGAATAGTTGATGGTCATACCTGAAGACGTACTTGTCGTTCGTGGTCAGCTGGTCGGCGTTGAACTGGAAGCAACCGATATTGCCGAAACCATCACTGCTGGCGCAGGTGGAATTGTTCGGCGCCGGAATTTGCGCCAGGTGCGCCGTCATGAACGGATTGAGCGAATTGAACGGAACGCCGGGCAACGTTAGCAGATTGACCGTGCGCGAGACGCCGTTAGTGACACCCGCCGGGCAAGTGGGCACGCCGTTGGTGGTGGTGCAGGTCGTCGGCGTATAGGTGAACAGTCCCGTCGACGCAGGTTGCGTCAGGACGGTGCGATTGCGTGAACGCGAGTCGCTCTGAACAAACTTCTCGTACGAGAAGAAGAAGAAGGCCTTGTCCTTACCACTGGTGACCGCTCTGCCGCCTTCGCCGAAACGCGGAAACCACATCGGCCCGCCGATGTCGAAACCATCGTAGTGCTGACGCAGGATCGGCTTGGCCGCTTTGATGGACTGGTTGAACCAGACGTTAGCGTCGGTCCAATTATTGATAATCTGCAGGAACCCGTGGCCGTGATATTCGTTGGTACCACCCCTGGTGACGAGGTTGACCTGAGCGCCGCCGCGTCCTGAATCTGCGCCGGCCGTGCTGGTGGTCACGCTGAATTCGTCGGTCGAGTTAAGCGACGGGGTGGTGATTGCGAAGAATGAACTGGTCTTCACAAAGTTGTCCATCGCGTTGATGCCGTCCTGCGTAAGATTGACTGCCGTTTGCCGCAGACCGCTTACCGATGAACCGCGCACGTCCGTACCAACCACCGCCACACCAGCCTGCAATCCGGCGAGGTCTACCGGGTTGCGACCAGCCAGCGGAAGATCGACGACCTGTCTGGTGTTAATAACGTTGGTTACGGTCGGGCTGGTGGTATTAATGACATCCTGATTCGCTGTAACCGTGACAGTCTCACCCTGCACGCCAATCTCGAGGGGAATCGTCACCGTAGTCGTCTGCGAAACCGAAACGATGATGTCGTGCGACACCGACTTCTTGAAACCCTTCGCTTCCACCGTGACCGTATAGTGCGCCGGCGTCAGCGTTTGGAGGTCAACCACTCCGGAGGTGTTGGTTTCTCCGGTGCGCACCGCTCCAGTTTCCATGTTAGTAACCGTGACGTTCGCTCCGGCGACGACTGCGTTACTAGGGTCGGTAATCGTAATAGTGAGATTACCGGTCGTAGTTTGCTGACCGAAAGCGGTCAGTGAAAACAGCGCGATACAGAGCAGGGCCAGGGTGGCTGACTTTACTGCTGCAGCAACGCGCGGACTTACAGCGAAGAGATTAATAACATTCATTGCGGCCTCCAGGTTCGGGGTTTCTGACTTGTTTCACTAGCGAGATTAGACTTAGAAACGGGTTCTTGTCTCAGTTGGGCAAAGAGCTAGAGCAAAACATATGCCCATCTCATGGAGGAAGAAGCACCCAAAACTCTTTAGCTTTTTCGCACCGTTGAAAATTTACACAACGGCTGGAATTCGGAATTTTGGATAATTTTCCAAATGGCTGGAAGGGAAAGATTCGTCGGACGACAAGCTCGAAGAGCCGGATCGCCAAGAGTCGCCCGCGCGAAATTAATCACTCCAACGTAGCTACGTGAATATGGCACTGCGATAAGTTCCGCCGCGTGTTTCTATTCGTTTCAGGTTTCAATCGGCTCGACGCTCTCTCGGAAGAAACCGGTTCATCACTTTTATTTTGCAAGCAACGCGATTTTCAATTTCGCCCTTTGATCTAAAGCGTCAGTTGTGACACGATTTGCACGTCTTCCCGTCCCCGGCAATCATTCATACTTCCAGGAGTTCGTATTAGATGAAGCAATTAACTGCCGTACTCTCTTTAATCGTCATAATCGCCCAGGCGGTCGTCAGCCAAACGCCGCAGAAACCGACACCGGAAATCCCGCCCGATGATATCGTGCGCATCACTACTTCGCTCGTCCAAACAGACGTGGTGATTGTTGATAAAGATGACCACGTGATTCCTGATATCAAACTCGAGGAAATTAAGGTTACCGACAACGGCAAGCGGCAGGACGTAAAGTTCCTCGAGTTCGTCGCGCCTGATGCCACGCCCCGGATTGAAGGCAACCTGTCGATTGCCGGCAAGGCGGTGGAAAGTGACGCGGCGCGCAATCTATCCGCCGGCGACCTGCGACGAGTGTTCGCCTTCGTCGTCGATGATTTAACCATCCCTTACGAAGACATTCCCAACGTACGCAAGTTGCTCACGGACTTTGTCGACAACCAAATGCGCGAAGGCGATCTCGTCGCCATCGTGCGCGTCGTGGGCGGCACCGGACTGCTACAACAATTCACGTCAGACAAACATATCCTGCACGCCGCGATCGACCGCATCACGCCGCAACTCACGGCCTATTCAGCATTCAATAATATGACCACCGGCGATGTGATCAGGACGCAACTCGCAAGTCTGACCACCGGCGTTTTCTCCGCTGAGAACGCGGGCCGCTCAATCGATTCCATCAACGCCGCCAATTCGACCGTCGACGGATCGAATGAAGGCATTACCCGCGGGAACCGGGTGCTCATGACCCTGGCCACGGCGAGCGAAGTGACGACGGCCTTGAAGTCTCTGCCGGGGCGTAAGAGCATGGTTTTGCTTTCGGGCGGACTGCCCCTGGTCGAGACCATCCAGAACCAGACGCCGATTGGGGACCAGCGCGGAGCCGCGCCGGTAAGCGTTACGGAAACGCGTTCGTACATCGGCAATGTCGATTATGTGCTCAAGCAAATGGTTGATCGCGCCACGCGGGCCGGTGTGGTCATCAACACCCTGGACGTTCGCGGCATGCAGGCCACGCGTGGGGTCTCATTGTTCACCGATCCTGGTAACGAAGCGACCAGCTCCTTGATGAGCGGTGGCTCCGCGGGCCAGGGCCGCGCGCCGAACATGGGAATGTTCGACAATCTGTCGATGGACACCATGACGGCGCGTCAGGGAATGCAGGCGCTGGCCCTGGCGACCGGCGGCGTCTCGGTAATTAACACCAACAATTTCAAGGAAGCGATCGATCGCATCGTGGCCCGCAGCAGCTATTACATGCTGGCCTACACGCCCACTGAGGCTTTCGACAACAAGTTTCACAAACTGGAAATCAAAGTTACGCGTCCCGGCGCACACGTCTATGCGCGGCAGGGCTATAACGCTTCGGTCGATAGGCCACGCAGCGGCAACGAGACGCGGGAAGCCTCAATTGTGCGTGCCGCAATGTCGCCTTTGGCAAAACGCGAAGTCCCGCTGGCAGCTCGTCTTCAGTACCGGTTCCTGCCGGACTTGCGGGCGCAGGTCGACATCAACCTTTTGGTAGACGCCAGCCAACTCACCTTCAAGCAGGACGCCCAGAATAACTATGAAGCGAATTTTGACGTCGTTGGTTTCATCATGAATAGCATCGGTAAGACCGAAGGCGGCTTCAGTCAAACTGTCAACGCAAAACTGTCAGAGAGCGATTACAAACGCTCGCAGACTACCGGCATCAGTTACACCGGCCACGCAGATCTGCCACCCGGAACCTATCAGGTGCGCGCCGTGGTCCGGGACACCGAAACCGGTAAGCTCGGTTCAGTTTCGCAGTATCTTGAAGTGCCGGACCTGACCAAGAAGCGGCTCACAGCCAGCAGCATTTTCCTCTACGGGGTGAACCCGCAACCCGGCAGCCAGCCCGAAGCCATGACCGCGCTGCGGCAATTGCCGCGGGCCCAGGACCTGAGGTTTGCGGTGGTCGTTTATAACGCCAGGGTCGCCGAGGGCAAGACGCAACTGCGTTCCCAGACATTCATCAGCCGCGATGGCAAGATTGTCTATCAGGGTCAGGAGACGCCCATCACTCCAGGCACAGATAACAGCCAGGTGATGAAGGTGGACCAGCTGGGATTGCAGAAGGCCCAGCCGGGTCACTACATCGTGACAATTCTCATCACCGATCCGCTCGCTGACAAACAATCGCGCACGATCATTCGCAATGCCGATTTTATGTTGACGCAGTAAGCTGGGAGCGCGGACGCCCTCGTCCGCCTGAGACTGAAAGAAGAGCAGAGCTTCGCAGCCTCTGCTCTTTTTTATTTTGCCTGGAGGTCGGCCAGCATCTTCCTGGCCACTCCGGAATTTGAACCCGCCGGATCTTCGCGCAGGAACAGCTGCAAGGCATCGATCGCTTCCTGCTTGTGTCCCTGCTTTATATCGAGGCGCGCGAGGTAAACCAGCGCTACCGCAAAGCTGCTGCCGCCGAGATCGTGCGCCGCCTTGAATTCATGTTCGGCCCGCGCCGTGTCATTCGCTGCCGCCGCGGTCATCCCGGCGTACAAATGTGCGGCCGGCGATGAGGGTTCGGCCGTGAGCGCCCGATCAAGGGTGGCCAGCGCATCGGCAAACATTTTCTTCTGGAAGTAGACCACCCCGAGATTGAATAATGGATTAAATGAATTTGGATCAATCTGCGTGGCCCGCTTCAAGGCTACCAGCGCTTCGTCCAAACGTCCGGCGTCCAGCAATTGCGCGCCGAGATCGTTCAGCGCCATTAAATAGTCTGGATAAAGCGCGACCGCGCGCTGCAATGCGGCGATGGCCTCGTCGGACTTTCCTTCGCGCGCTAACTGCGTCGCATTATCAAATTCGTGCTTGGCCGCGGGCGGCACCTTTTGATCCAGCATTGCCACCGACACGGTCCGTTCGTGCTTTTCCTGGGTCTTGCCTTTTTCTCTTAAGGTGAGGGTGATGAAGTTCGGGGTGTTGATCCGAACGATGATCTTTTCACTGGTGATTTCAAAACGATCCCGGCTGCGATCGGCTTCTACTTCGATGGTGTATTCGCCGGCGGCGACGTGTAGCAGTTCAAACCGGCCGTCGCGATCGGTATAAGTCGTGGCCTGGTCTCCGCGCAAAACTTTCAGCGTGATCTTAACCGGCTCGGTGACGGGCGAACCATTCGCCAGCACGACCACGCCGCGGATGGCTCCGTCGCCGCCGGAGTTCTGCGTCGATCGGGTGCCCTGGGCCAGGGCAGAAGAAACCGCGACGCAGATCAGTAAGCAGAGAAGAAAAGCGCGAGACTTCATATTCAGTTTTAGTCAAAGAAAAAAAGGGGAGAGCCGGCAAGCGACCCTCCCCCGGTGTAAAGGTTAACCGGTTAGAAGCTAAGGCGAATACCGAATTGCAGGACGCGACGCGCCATTTCAATGTCGGAATTCTGCCCGAAGCTGCTCAGCGGTATGCCGGCATCTTCGACAAAGAAGTCAGGCAGGTAGCCGGCTCCGTTAATGCCATAGCCCGGATTCGGATGGTTCAGGAAGTTGTAGGCTTCCGCACGGAGTTCAAGGTTCAACCGTTCGTTGATCCTCAGGTGCTTGAACAATCCCATGTTGAGTTGGTTGAGCCGGGGGCCGACCAACGAGTTACGAGTCGAGTTGCCGAACGGCGTGCCGAAAATCGCGGCTGCGCCCGGCAGGTTCACGATGTAACGGACCTGGGACGGAGTCACCGGCACAAAGTTCCCATTCAAATTGATTTCATTCATTGAATAGAAACCGTTCGGGTTGGTTAAGGGCGCTCCGAAGATCAGGGACGCGTCGGTTTGGCTGATGCCCACCAATCGCTGGTCCGCGGCCGGATTGCCGATGAACGGACGCTCGCCCGAAGTCAGGTAGGTGTTACCCACACCCAGGACGCTGCCGTTGAAGAACTGGCCCGGCGTATAAGGCTCGCCACTGACGAGCAGGAAAACGCCGTTAACTTGCCAGCCGCCCAGCACATGACCCACGAATCCCTTCTGCGCCTTCATCCAGGGCATATCCCAAATGAAGTTCGCCGAGAACGCGTTGCGCCGATCGATTTGCGAGAGCGCGCGCTCACAGCTGTTAATGCAGAACGGGTTCTGCGCATTGGCCGAAGCCACGTCGAAGGCGAAGATTTCACTCGCGTCGTCGATCGTCTTGCTCCAGGTGTAGGCCGCGCCGAGTGACAACGAATCCTTCATCAGACGGGCGTTGTAGCGGGTCTGCAGACCGTTGTACCACGAGTTGGCTGTGTTGGCGCGCATGGTGATACCGGCTTGCGGTTTGATGCGGCCATTGCAGGTGCTCTCGTTGACGAAGGGCGTCGCCGGGTTGTCAGTACAAACCTGCGGCACCACGCCCGCCGGCAGGAACTGTTTGAAGCTCGGCAGATTAATGCCGGTGCCAAACCAGTTCGTGATGCCGTTGTACATCGGGCCGACAAAGAAGTTGTCGTTGACATTCTGGAACAGTCCGATACCGCGAGTGCCGACGTAGCGGGCTTCCGCCACCTGGTTACGGCCGAACTGATGCTGCACGCCAAACGACCACTGCTCTGAATAGGGCGAATGGAAATCCGGCGCAACTGTCGTCTGCGACAGGAAGCGCGGATTCAGTTTGCCCAGCGGCAACACGCCCGAGGTCGTCGCATTCGAGCGAATGATATCGCCGAACGGATTGCCGGGCAGCGGCAACGGTGATGTCGTGGTCGACGTCAGGGCATTGCCGGTGTTCAGCGCAATCGCGGCTGAGAACGGCGCGCCATTCTGCACGTTCAGCAGAATGTTATAGAACGCCGCATCGTAGGCGATTGAGTAGCCACCGCGGAACACAGTTGCGTCGCTCCCCATCAGTGTGTGCAGGAAGCCGTGCTCAAAGTGCGGCGAGTAGGCAAAGCCGAATCGCGGCGCCCAGTTGTTCTTATCGGCCGGGATCTGCGGCACGGTCTTGATGCTTAACGGCAACGACGGATCGTAGAACGGACTCGCGCCGCTCTCGCGAGCGACGGTGACGTCGTGCAGTTTGTTGATGGGTTGACCAGTGTATTCGTAACGCACGCCGAGGTTCAGCGTGAAGTTCGGACGCAGCTTGAAGTCATCCTGGAAAAAGTAATACTGGTCATCTTCAGTAAACGCCAGGGTCGGATCGCCGGCCGTCAGGGAAATGCCGGAAGGCGCATTGTTCAGCAGCCGCGTTACCGAGCTGTAGGCATAAGCGCCGTTGAAGTTCGGCAGGAACGGCACGACTTCGTTCAGGTGCTTGTATTCAGCCCCGATAATCATCGAGTGCTTGCCCTTGGCCCAGGTCAGGTTGTCGGCAAATTGATAAACCTTGCCCACGCGTCCCTGCGGCAGGTTGGTCGCCGGTCCCATCGTCTGCAACGCCGATGAAGTCTTGGTGAAGCCCAGGACACCGCCGAACGTAGCATTGGCCAGCGTGTTGCCAATCGCCAATGGCGCCGGAATACAACCGGCGGTGCGCGCCTCGCAGCCGCCGCCGAACTCGACATTGATCTTCTGCCAGTTCACGCGTGCTTCGTTCACCAGCGCCGGTGAAATCTGGTGCGTCCAGACGCCACCAAAGTTCTTACTGCCCGCCGGCAGGTCGCCGCTATATCCATTCGACGATGCCAGCGTGTTCACGAAGAGCTGCGTTTGGTGCAGATTACGAACGGTGATGCTGTCCTTATTATTGGGTTTGACGTCAAAACGAAAATCCCAATAGTTTTCGTTGAAGGGTTCAGAAACGATGCGCTCGGGGTTCGCCGCCTGGAACAACGTTCCGTTCAAGTTGATAACATCGAACGGCCCGCCGACCTGGAACGGTCCCTGATCACCCGGTCTTTGGGTCGAGCTAATGCGGTTCGCCGCCGGCAGCGTCGGATTAATCCAGACTGTGCGGGCGCCCGTCAGATCGCTACGCGGTGTAGTACCGGGAATCGCAAAGGCACTGAACTGCGAGAGCGCCTGGAACACATTGTTTCCGGGGAACGTCGAGAGCAGGCGTGGAAATTCAGAGCTCACGAAAGCCAGCGACGTGCTCCGGAGTGTCGCCGAAGCCGGGTTGCGAATGCCCTGATAGTCAAAGTGGAAGAACGCTTTGTTCGTTCCTTTCCAGTAGCTCTTGCCACCTTCGCCGAACTTCGGCAGGTACATCGGACCACCTACCTGGCCACCGAATACATTGTAGAGACTCGGCAGCGGCTCAGTCTGGCCACCCGCCCGCTCAAAGTTATCGAGCGTGTCCAGCCGGTGGCGGTCACGGTGGTATTCAAACAAGGTGCCGTGGAAATCGTTCGTGCCCCCTTTGGTAACGAGGTTAACGATCGCACCCTGGTTGCGCCCATACTGCGCGGAAAAATTGTTGGTGATGATTTGATATTCCTGCAGCGAGTCCTGGGCATCGACAAACAAAGCCGGACCGGAAACGCTCAAGTCGTTGTTGTCAGAACCATCGATCTGAAAATTGTTCGAACGCGCGCGGTTGCCGTTGACCGACAAGCCAGTGCCGTTGGTGTTAACGCCGCCGCTGTTATTCGGGATCACGCCCGGGGCTAAAAGCGCCAGCGTGTCCAAACCGGCGCCGGCCGCGTTTGAAGGCAGGTCTTCGATCTTGCGCGTTTCCACGGTGTGTGAAATCTGCGATTGATCGCGCTGCACGATTTCTTCGGTGCCGGCCGTGACCGTAACGGTCTCGCTTACTGCGCCGGGCTCCAGTTTGACGTCGAGCGGATTAACAATTCCGAGTTTGACCGATACTTCTTTATTCAATGAACGCTTGAAACCGCTGGCCTCGATGGTCACCGTGTAACTACCGGGGGCAAGCTTCGCGAACTCGAAAATTCCGTCGCCGGATGATTGTTTGGTTTGTTGGACACCCGTCGCGTCATTGGTGATGGTCACGGTCGCGCCTGAAACCACGGCGCCATTCGCGTCGGTAATCGTGCCACGCAGGGTGCCTGTTGTTTCCTGAGCTGAAGCCGTAGCCGCGCCCAAGAGCAAGCAGGTCGAGATCAAAAATAGCGTAGCGAGCGAAGCTAAAATGCCTCTCGCTTTGCTGTCGGTATGCATTACAAAAACTCCTCTCCTAGTTAGGAATATTCAAAAAAAGGAACTCATCAGGGGCTGTTGCCGGTACCGGGAGACTTCGGTGGCGGGGAATTTCGCAACGTGTATGCCAGAGGCTAACTTCGCGGAATAGATAGCTTTTGCCCACGTTTGGGATACCGCTACCTGGCCAAGGAGCTATTTTTTCGGATTAAATCCGAAATATCGGGAGAGATATCCATTTAACCAGAAACCCATCCAAGGACTTGCGGCTCTTACTGACGATCTTTGCAATAGGTCATCACTTGACCACCTGAAATTCGAAGGACAATTCCTTGCCCCGGCAAATCATGCTCAAGTAGAACTCCCAGAACTTTCGCGTGAATCGAAGCCCCGGCCAGCGCTGGTCGAGATTTACGAGCAACTCCATCCCCACCAGCCGCCAAATACTCGCCAGCGACACGTAAACGCGAATTGGCTTCAGGCGCACGTCGGTGTAGAAGGGGAATAACTGACGGTCTTCGACAAAGCAGTTGAAGGAATAACTATTGAGATGGTTGCGGTGCGTGGGGTCGGTGGCCCAATCAGGATTTGAATAGTGCGGCGTGACGATCATGATTTGCCCGCCCGGTCTGGTTACCCGGTGGAGTTCCGCGATAAAGGCCATCACGTCGGGAACATGTTCGGCGACATGCCGCGCCACCACCTGATCGAATTCATTGTCGGGAAACGGATAAGGGATCGATCCTAAATCGTGAATCACGTCGGCGTGGGTCTTTGGATTTGCATCCATCCCAATCGCGCCCGGCGTCTTGTTCCAGCCGCAACCGACATCGAGGATCTTCGCAGGGGAAATTTGCATTGGTGTCGGTTGGAAGCGGGACCCTAAACTCAGTTGCCGGGGAGTCCCTTTCGCACCAGCGATGAGAACGTTGCGAAATCTGCCGGCACTACCGGCACCTCAAATTGAGCTTTTAATTCTTCCAGGCGCATGCCGTCCAACATCACCGGCTCGTCACTTTTCAGAGTGACCTTCGGGATTATCACAAAACCGCCTTTGACCTGATCCCTGGCAGCGATCAGATCGCGGCCAGTCAGCAAACCCGCCACACTCACATCTCCTCCGAAGTAATCGTTGGTGACGCCGACAACTTGCAGGCGCGTGCCGCACTGTTCGTTCAAACGACCAATCATCCGCCCGAGGACCGGCGCAAACAGAGTTCCGGTCATGATCGTTCCGCAGACCGCGCGGCGTCGAGTTTTCGACGACGCATCGCCACTGAGCGAACGCAACAGTGAATCAAATTGGCTGGTGAAGGTGCGCACCATGCCGACCCCATCTTCAATCTGCGGACAGTCACCGTAATGCGCTCGCGACGGCACTGCCTTACCGGCCTTTAGATAGATTTCGTCGCCCAGAAAAGCGAACCGCGTGCCCAGCCTCTTTTTCAGATCGCGCTGGATCGCCGAAACTTCTTCAATCGTTTGCCGGCAGAACTCCGCCGTCACCGGCGTCAGTCGCGAGTCATTTAGATATCGCGTCAGGCCCAACGGCACAATCGCGACACTGCGCACATGCGGATGCATATCCGCCAGATCGAAAATCGTTTGCCGCAAAATCTCGCCGTCATTGATTTTGGGACAAAGGACCACCTGCGCGTGAATCTCAATCCCTGCGTCGATCATCCGCTGCATCTTGTCGCTGATATCGGCGCGCCGCTGATCGATGCCCAGCAGATACGCGCGCACGTCCAGATTCGTCGCGTGCACCGAAACATATTGCGGCGATAGTCGCTGCTCAATGACCCGCCGCATTTCGTCTTCACTGATTGACGTCAACGTCGTGTAGTTGCCGTAAAGGAACGACAACCGCACGTCTTCGTCGCGAACAAACAGGGACGGCCGCGCCGTTTCCGGATTACCCTTGCAGAAACAGAACAGGCACTCATTGGCGCACTGGCGCGGAACGATCTGCTCGAAGGTTATTCCGAAGTCTTCGCCTTCGTCTCGCTCGATGTTCAATTCCCAGTCCTCGCCGGTGCGTTTGCGCACATCGATGACCAGATCGGTTTCGCCCGACGCTTGAAATCGGAAGTCGAGATAGTCGCGGACCACATGACCGTTCACCCGAATGATACGGTCGCCCGGCTCGAGCTCCAGCTCAGCGGCGATCGAACCGTTGGCCACATCGGTGATAGTGACGCCGCGCCGGCGGATCTGATTTACTGCGGGTGTGACTGCAAATTCGTACATGGATGCTGATAGCTGAAAAAATCGGGCGTCAGCGCAATCCGGAAGTATAACAAAGCGACATCTCTTTGTTGATTACGCGCCCGAACTCTACTTTTGACATTGATAAAGCCGCCGCCTACTCTCGTCTTTTGAAATCAGATTCTGCATCGATGACTGAACCGGAGATATGTGTGCTGCTGGTTGAAGACGATCGTTCCGTGCGGCGATATCTCGAAGTAACTCTGCAGCGGGCCGGTTACAAAGTGATCACTGCCGCCGACGGCCTGGAAGGAATGAAGTATGCGCTTTCGGCGAGCGTCGACATCGTGCTCACGGACGCCGTGATGCCGCAGATGAATGGCCGCGAGTTGGCCCGCTTCATTAGAAGCAATCCCAAAATCTCACATGTGCCGATTGTCTTGTTGACTGGTCAGGAAAACGACGGGGCGTCGAATGCGGACCCGCAGTTAATCGATGCCGTGCTTCATAAGCCGATCAAAGCCGAAGAATTAAAGCTGTGCCTGCGCGAGGTCGTATCAGCAGCCCGGCCGTGAGGGAGCGCAACTCTTAAATACTCAGACCGAGGAAATTAGAGTTGTCGTCCCTCACGGCCGGGCTGCTGACACGTCAGTGGTCCAGCAGTTGATTCAGCGGCGTGTACTCTCTGCCCTGCGACACCGCCACCGCATCATAGGTCAGCTTGCCGGCATAAGTGTTCACCCCTTCGGCCAGACCGGAATCGCGCATCACCGCGGCTTTGAATCCGAGGTTCGCCAACTTCAGGGCATAGGGAAGCGTGGCGTTAGTCAGCGCAAACGTTGACGTGCGCGGCACCGCGCCGGGCATGTTCGCCACACAATAATGAAGCACGCCTTCGACATAGTAAGTTGGATCGGAGTGTGTCGTCGGATGGGTCGTCTCCACGCAACCGCCCTGGTCAACCGCAACGTCAACAATCACCGCGCCGTCAGCGACGTCTTTCAACATGCTGCGGGTCACCAAACGCGGCGCCGATGCCCCGGGGACCAATACCGCGCCGATGATCAAATCTGCTTGCGAGACGGCGTCATGAATCATGTAAGCGCTCGACGCCAGGGTCGAGATCTTGGAAAGGAAAATATCATCCAGTTCGCGCAGCCGATCCAGGTTGTTATCGATGATCGTGACATGCGCTCCCATGCCCACGGCAATCTTCGCTGAATTAGTGCCGACCACTCCGCCGCCGATGATCACCACCCGCGCAGCGGGCACCCCGGGCACGCCGCCGAGCAGAATGCCGCGCCCGCCTACCATCTTCTCGAGATAGTGCGCGCCCACCTGGACCGCCATGCGGCCGGCGACTTCCGACATCGGCGTGAGCAACGGCAGCGTTCCCCGCCGGTCAGTGATCGTTTCGTAGGCCACGCCGGTCACTTTCCGCTCCAACAACTGTTTGGTCAGTTCATTGTCGGGAGCCAGGTGCAGATAAGTGAACAGCAACTGGCCTTCGCGCATCCGCGGATATTCGGGGGCAATGGGTTCCTTGACCTTGACGATCATTTCCCCCTCGGCCCAGATGTCATCGGCTGAAGGAATGATGGTGGCGCCGGCGCGTTGATATAACTGGTCGTCAAAACCGGAACCTTCGCCGGCATTCTTCTCGACGACCACTCGATGACCGGCATCGGTAAGCGCGCGCACGCCCGCCGGCGTCAACCCAACTCGATACTCGTTATCTTTGATCTCTTTTGGTAATCCAATGATCACTGTTGCTCTCCAAAAAACTTTCTCCGTAATTTCCGGGTGTCTATGGTTTCTTCGCCGGGGGAGCTTCAATCTTAATTGTGTTGCGGACCAGGTCCCATGTCGGCGCTGCCTGCTTCAAATTAGCGTCCGGACCAAAGATCGTCAGGATGACGACCCGGTTAGTCAGGGCCAGCCAGTAAATATTGGCCTCGCCCGCTTCGCCTCCGAGGTTGGCGCGAAGACGCACCCCCTCGGCCGCCGCGCCCGCGATTTGTGAATTGGCCGGGCTCTGCTCCGGCTTCGCTCCCATGCTCACAAACATGTCATTCACCGATTTGATGTACGGATCAATGAACGCCTTCTTTGCCTGGGCCATCTTTTCGGGCGTGTCAGCCTTGCCTCGATGCACAAAGACCCTGATTTGCGCATCGCTGTTCGGATAATTGAGCGTCAACTGCTGCGCGTCCGGAGTACTCTCATCGGTAAGCTTCCAGCCGCTGCCGTAGTCAAACGAGAGTCCCTCTTTAGCGAAATGCTCGGCGGCGCCTTGTGCTTGCGCGGCCAGCGCGGTGAACAGAATCGTCACGCCGACGATCAGCGGTCTCACGAAAGTCATCCAATGCCTCCCCAAATCGCGGTGCATATTAACGCGTTTTCATCCAATCAATACAGTCGCGAAGAGCCTCGCGCATCTTTGCGGGCGGCTCGTGGTGAATACGCCCATGGCCCGGCAGCACCCAGGCAAAATCGTAAGCCAACAGCTTCTGCATGGAACGCGTCTGTTCCGTCCATGAATACCAGCAGGCGCTGCGGAAAGCGATGAGTGAATTTCGCTTCGGTGACCAGGCCAGATGATCGCCGGCAAACAGGAACTGGTTGCGATAAAGCAGCACCATGTGGCCGCGCGTGTGACCGGGAACCGGAATCGCAATCAGGTCCCGATCAATTTCGATCGGCTCCTCACCGCGAATCACCTGTTCGACGCCATGACGCTCAGCCCCGTCGGCAGCGTGCATGATTCGGTCACAGCCGAATCGCTCAGCGAACCGGTGGTGATCTGCGACATCGTCTTTGTGCGTCAGGAACATCCGGCGCACGCCGCCCAGGGCCTCGATCTTCTTTACCAGCTGCGTCGCATAGCGCGGCGAGTCGATTAAAACATTGCCGCCCTGATCGTCAGGCCTTTGGATCAGGTAACTCCAGGCGCCAAAACTCGACTCGGCATTGAACCCGCAATAGTAAACATCGTCGGCGATCAACTCCGGAAAGGCATCGATGCCGATATGCGCGTCGTGATGATCGGTCGTGCCAATCGATCCGGTGGGACAGGCGACCAGCGCCATCAGCCCGCGTTTCGTCTCTTCATCTGTTTCCGGCTGGTGATGAACGATCGAGGCATCGCCGGCTTCGGCAAAAATGGCGGGAGCAATTTGTCTGCACGCGTCGCAGTCGATGCAGGTGGAATCTACAAAGAAATCGCCGGGAACATTTTCGGGAAGGCGTAAAGCAGCGCTGGCCATGAATCAGTACCATCCGCGTCAGCGGATTAAAAACAAACCTTTCAATCTATGGATTTATGATGATCCAGGCTCGAGGTTAGTTCAAGTGGACGATTGAGGATTAGGCGAGACCATCAGTAATCTATCACCACAAATCCAGGCCAGTAGCCTGGTCGTGTCCCAATATAGTTTTCTTTGCGGCTCTGTGGATCTCGGCGCCTCGGTGGTGAGCTCTTTTCCTGAATCAATCTTCACCACCGAGACACGAAGGAATCAGAGAGACACAGAGAAGAACGCATTTGGACCACCACCAGTAGCTTCTTTTTCTTGCAGGCAGGCGTAACGTCATTCTAATATCGCGCCCCGGCTTGCCAATCTGTTACAGGATGTACTCGCGGTATGATCAAGCTCCTTAATCTCACCAAACAATTTGGCCCCCAGACAGCCGTCTCTCAGCTCAACCTCGAGATTCCGGATGGTCAACTCGTCGGCTTGTTGGGCCCCAATGGAGCCGGCAAGAGCACCACTATCAAGATGCTCACCGGGATGCTGCTGCCGACTTCGGGCACGGCTGAGATAAACGGTTTTGATGTAGTCAAGGACCCGCTCAACGTGAAGCGCATCACCGGATATGTCCCGGAGACGGGCGCGGTCTTCGAGTCGCTGACGGCCTGGGAATATCTGCACCTGGTCGCAGCTCTCTACCACATTCCGGACGGCGAAGCCGACGAGCGCATCGAGCAGTTTGGTCAGTTTTTTGATCTCACCAAGGCCACCCTACAGGACAAGCAACTCTCCGCTTATTCAAAAGGCATGCGGCAAAAAGTCGTGATCACCTCGGCGCTGTTGCACAATCCGAAAATCGTTTTTCTCGATGAACCCTTGAACGGACTCGACGCGAACGCCGCCTTAAGTCTGAAAACCTTGATCACTTCGCTGGCCCGTGAAGGCAAGACCATCGTTTACTGCTCGCACATTCTCGATGTGGTCGAGCGCATCTGTGAACGGGTCGTCATTGTGCACCAGGGTGCTATCGTCGCTGATGGCGCCGTGCCGCAATTGCTTGCCGAAACCGGCGAGAAATCGCTCGAGCACGTCTTTAATAAATTAACCGCCACTGAGAACCTGCTGGCGCGGGCGGAAGAGTTTGCGCGGGTCCTGGCGTCGGAATGAGGACCGCGCCCAGCGTGCAACGGGTCAGTACCATCCGCGTGAGCGGATGGCATCAACAAGCCTCTTTATCCCATTTGCTCACGCAAATGGTACCGACTTCCGGTGGCAAGGATTAGCTTAACGACATGAGTAGCATCGCCGATCAAACCACTATCGATCGGGTCCAGTTGCGTGCCTTGCTGAAGTGTTACTGGCTCTTGAGCACGCGGGGCCGGGTCGCGCGTTCGATGGGACGCGGCGGCAAGCCGCGCGGCGTGATTTTCGCGATCGTCATGTACCTCATCGTCGGCTTTATGACGAGCATGATGGCGTTTTCGCACATCGATCTATTCACCTTCACGCTCTTGATTCATTCGATGACCTTCTTTGTAGTGGGGATGGCGGTCACCTCTGAGTCCGGCAACATCCTCTTCAACGCAAATGAAAGCGACGTGCTGGTCCACCGACCGATTAATCCGCGCACGCTCCTGCTGGCCAAGACCATCAACCTGATCGGGTTTACGGCGGTGCTCGCCGGCGCCCTGAACCTCTTTCCCGCGCTCTTTGGTTTGGCAGTCAGCGGGGCGCGGATTTGGTTTCCCGCAGTTCACCTGCTTTCGATGCTCGTGCTCTGCGTGTTCTGCTCGGCCGCCGTGGTCTGCGCCTATGGCATCGTGATCAAGTTCCTGGACCGCGAGAAGTTTGATAACTTTGCGGCCTGGTCGCAGGTGGCTTTGTCGGTCATGTTCATCGGCGGATATCAAGTCGTGCCCCGGTTACTGCACCGGTTTGAAGGACTGACGCTCAGGCAGTACGCGCCTTATTTTTTTCCGCTGCCGCCGGCATGGTTTGCCGGGCTCGACTCGGCGGCCGCCGGCGACCTGCCCTACGGCGCGTTCCTGGCTTTGACGGGAATAGGCGTGACGGCGGCGCTGGCTTACATCGCGATTGGCAGGCTGTCGCCCAGCTATGGCGAAGGGCTATCAAAGATCGCGCAGACGCGCAGCAGCGCCATCAAACCTGCGCGCGTGCGAAGGCACCAGGAGATTCGCAACCCGCTCTTGCGTTGGTGGCTGCGCGATCCGGTCGAGCGCTGGTCTTTTCGATTGGCAGCCGCCTACATGCGCAGGGACCGCGATATCAAGCTGCGGCTCTACCCTTCGCTCACGATTTTCTTGATATTTCCTCTGACCAGTCTCCTGGATCGGAATGGTGGCGGGTTCTCGGCATTTGTTCCGCTGATCACGGTTTGGATGTTGGGGATCATGCCGTACACAGCGCTGCAAACCCTCCAAATGTCGCAAAATTTTCCGGCGTCAGACATCTTCGCAATCGCTCCGCTCCGATCCGCCGCTCCGGTTTTTCACGGCGTGCGCAAGGCAGCCATCGTCTATCTATTGCTGCCGGCGTTGTTGATCGGCGGTGTACTTATCGGCTATTTGGCTCCGGGTGGAATGCAGGGACTACAGCTCGCCGTGCCGGGATTGATCGCGATTCCGGTGCTGTCGCTGCTGCCCGGGTTCACCGAAGATTACCTGCCGCTCTCCAGGCCGCCGGCTCCCGGCGATCAAACATCACGTAACATCGGACTGATGTTCGGTTCGATGGTGGTGATGGCTGTGGTCCTGTTGACTGCGTACATCGCGTGGAAGCTCGAGGCGCTCTGGTATTTGATCGCGGTAGAATTCGTCGCCGTGAGCCTAATCTATTATTTCCTAAACCGGGCCATCCGTAACCGTCCGCTGATGCACGGCGAAGGCGTTCGCGAATTATTAGCCCCGGGCAGCACCCTGGGAATCAATAGGGAATAAAAATCTCTAACTCTGAAAGAGTTCACCATGCACCGCGCGAATTCAAGCCAACGAATCGCTCGGCCTTTCGTTGCTGGAGATGCGCAGGCTAGGGCTTCTTGACCGGTGGCGGCTTCAAGGTTGGCGGCGTCTCCGGCTTCTTCGGTTCCTCTTCAGGTTTATCGGCGGGAAAATCTTTTTCGTCGACGTCGATGATCTTCACTTCAGTGCCGAACTTGCGATAACCGCGGAACAGAATATCGTTGCGCGTCTGTTCGGTCTGACCCCGATCGTGCGCCGTCAATTCAACTACGGCATGTGACGGCAGCAGGTGCGGCACTTCATTAATCGTCACCCAGTCGTAATCGATGATTTTGCTGGCGGCGGTGATGGGAAAGCCGGTCTCGATCTCCGTGCTGACATCTTCCAGGCGCAGCACCCGATAGTTCTCGCGATCGACCCAGATCCGGCCACGATAACCGGAGACGGTCTCGCGCATCACGGAGCCGCCCGAACCCCAGCCGAGTGACTGGCGCGAGTTCTCGCGCTTGACCTCGTACTCATAGACGATGGTGTGCCGGCCGCGGAGTGTATCCGTGTCGACTGCCCGGAACTCCGTCTGACTCTCAGGTTGAAACAACGAAGTCAGGGCGCTGACATATTCGCCGGTGGAAATTGTGCCGCCGAGTTTCATGTTATAGCTCTGATCCTCAGTGGCCGGCTCGCCGTTAATCGACAACAGCTTGTAATCCTCGCCCGCGCTTTGCCGGTAACTCACGGCAATCGCCAAACGATCGTAAGGCGTCCAGTTCTTGGTCTGGCCGAAGGCGTGCGAGCGGGTGATCTGCTGCTTGACTAAATAGTCCGGCATGGTTTCGGCAGCGCCCAGCGTGGCCTTGCGCGCTTGCTCCAGCAGCGCATTGCTCTCAGCGGCCGGCGGCAGCGGCGTGGCTACCGTCGGATTAGTGCGGCGCCGATTCGCCTCATCGATGGTATGTAGCAGCGCCGCATCGTTGCCGCTCCGGGTGGCGATGAGCGAACGCAGGCCCGGCGTGATAGGGAAACCGATGCCGCGTTTGCGGATGTCATCGATGAGCTTGTCGCTTTCGGCCGGATTGGCCCGCAGCTGATTGAGCCGCTGCACAAATTCGTCATTGGTCAGCGGCGGACCTTGTTGCAGTTCGGTCGCTTGCGGAAAGGGACTGGTTTCGGTTTGACTGGCGGCCAGTGACGCAAGGCACCCGATAAAGAGCGATGCGCACAACAAACGACAAAGATATGAAATCACCCGGCCAGTGCATTGGGGCGATTCCGAAAGTCTGCGATTCATTATTTCCAAAGCCTTTATAGATATTAAACGAAATATGATAGAGAACGGTTACTGATGCAACTCAATTCAGCAATTCAGCAATTCACGACCCGCGAATTCGCACGTGAGCGCCTTCGACGTCAAACCCGTTTCCGCGAACCGGCTCGATGGTTACGATACCCATCGTCCCGGGAATCTCCATCGCGACATCGAATCGCAACTCGTCGTTAAGATGTAATTCGACCGGCTCATAAAACTTCTGAAAGCCTTCGGCCTTGACCTCGAGCGAGTACCTGCCGAATTGACTAATCCAAAAATGATATTGGCCAAGCTTGTTTGATCCGGTAACCAGGCGTTGATTCGTCTGCAGATTGGTAAGCGTTACGGTCGCATCTTGAATGACGTCGCCCCTAGGGTCGGTAATCGTGCCGTCAAGGCTGGCCGTATTTTCCGGATCAACCACGCTCGTCAAAGAAGCCGCCGGTATCGAGGTCGCGCCGCGTCTGCCGCCGGCAGCAAATGCGTTCGTGCAAATGGCCATGATGATCGCCGCGGCGGCCGTGGCCACCCGCCGCGCGCGGCGGCGCAAAGCGCGCAAGCCAACCGGACAGTCACGGGTGATCACTGTCCCGTCGGCGCGGCGATAGATTCGCGCGCACAACCGCCCCTCCGTTTTGGCAATCAGAGTTTCCGCCTCGGCGCGCGTCATCTCTCCGATGTTGTAGACGTGCAAGCTGCACTGATCGCAGAAGCGAACGCGGGCATCGCCGGTCATCTGCTCCCAACTGACGGGACAAGGGGACGCGATACGAATGCGGTCGAGAGAGCTGCTTTCCATGTTTGCTGACGGCGAATTCGGGCCGTTGTTTTCGACTCAGGAAAGTATTAGCTGGTTGCCCGTCGCTAATGAATTTCGCTTATGGATTGAATCAGCGGCAGAACCGACTAATCGCGCCGGCCAGAATTTCCACGCATTTGTTCAATTCGGCGACGGGAACGAACTCTCCGGTGCGATGGGCCACCCGGATGTCGCCGGGGCCGAACACCACGGCTTCGGCGCCCAGCGCGATGAGGCTCGGGGCTTCGGTCCCGAAGGCCACCGTGCCGGCCGATTGCCCGGAAGACGTCTCGAGGAATTTAACGATCTCAGATTCGGCGATGGTCTCGAAGCTTTCATCGGCGCGGCCGGCGTCAATGTCGCACGAAAAGTCAGGATCAAGATCCCGAAATTCTGCGACTGCGGCTTTCACCAGGTTCAGCAGGTACTCAGATTCCTGCCCCGGAATCGTCCGCCACTCGAGGGTAAAGCGACACTGCCCGGCGATGATGTTCTTGGCTGTGCCGCCGTTGATTAAACCGACATTCAAAGTTGTGTAGGGCGGATCGAAGGCCTCGTGACGATCGGTCTTTATGGCTTCGCCAATGCGGCCGATGGCTTCGATCAAAGCAGCCGCGCGGCTGATCGCCGAGGCGCCCAGGTGCGGATAAGCGCTGTGAGCTTCACGGCCGTGGAGCGTTACCTCCGCCAGGCAATAACCTTTGCCCGCGCGCCGCGGTTGCAAAGAAGTTGGTTCGCCGACAACTGCATAGCGCGCGCGAAATGGTTTTGCCGCCGCCAGCCGTTTTGCTCCCAGGCAGCCAATCTCTTCGTCG
>Ga0126369_10000285_pt1 | contig 32596 bp, 24 predicted proteins | sample PanSoiMetaPlot_1_FD_109646 | JGI IMG/M metagenome (GOLD analysis project Ga0126369, IMG submission 109646) | Tropical forest soil microbial communities from Panama - MetaG Plot_1 | ecosystem: Environmental > Terrestrial > Soil > Tropical forest > Bulk soil | place: Panama | collected 2016-02-17
AATGCGTAAATAGGAGCGCATCGCATAAATGGCGTCCGCGCGGTTATTGATCGACTGAGGCTTCAGACGGCTTCGAAAATCCTGCTGCCGACTTAGAACAACCGACTGCACGGTGGAGTGATCAGCTTCTAGCAATAAACGCGAGCGAATGTTCGTGAACGTATTGGATGCCAAGCCGAATGCAATTCCGACCAGCGTTATAGGGTTGACGCCGACACCGGTTGTCCGCAAGATGGCTGCTGTTGCGCCGGCAACCGCGCTGATCTCGCTGAGGATCGGTTCCCTTGATCGCCGCTTGTCGTCAAGCCAAGCCAGATAGGCATCGCACCGCTGGTCGATATCATTCAATCCGGCGAGGGTAACTAGCCCCCAATTCGAACAGGCAGGAACAGCGTCGATGTTTGCAGACGCCACCTGCACCACTCCGGCTTGGCGACAAAGCTCGTAGATATAAACATCCTGAAGATCGGCGGATGACGGAAAGCTTTGCGTCGCAAGCTCAGTACCGATACCTTCCTTGTAATACATGTACTCCAAGGTCGGATTGCAGGAGGCGAGCACAAGTGCAACGAAGCCAGACGCAATTACCGACACGAGTCGCCATATGCCGCTCCTCCAAGCTCCGGCAGCGGTTGGCGTGGCCTTACAATAATTTCCCTGCAACTGCAGCGACGGCCGTATAATGTGCAACACCACAGCGCGCCCCCATCATTAATTAATTTTGCAACGTTCGATGCCGACACTCCCTCCAGCCTTCACATGGGGCACTTAGACGAATCAGGCGGCACTGTGGGTATGTGAACTTTTTCCTCACCAAATTGTAATGTTTAACTTCACCTGTTTTGACGAATTTCTTCTTCGTGTTGCATAAAAGGCACATCGCAATGATAATGCACGAAGCATTTGAGGTCAAATTGCGTCTTATTCTAGGCGGAGATTACCGTTGGGCGTAAGGACCGCCCGCCCCCGCTGCCCTCCACCCTCCCGATCTGCTAACATCCCGTCCACGCAAATGCCGCCGCCTCATTGGTGGCAAACTTGAACGGGAGGAACCAATGACTTTCGATCTTCCGATAGCCCGCCGCGATGTGATCAAAGCGGCCGGCGCCGGGCTCGCCACCGGTCTTCTGACGGGCGCCACGGCTCAGGCCCAGGCACCTGCCGCCGCCCAGGCCGGCGGTGAATTCTGGACCGCCGAATACACCGCCAAGAAGGGCGACGTGTCCCTGCAGATCTACCGCAAGCGGGTCAGCGCACCCGCGGCCAGTGAGGCCGCGAGGCCGGTGCTGTTCCTGGTGCACGGCTCATCGAATGCTGCGCTGTCGAGCTACGACCTTACGGTTCCGGGCAAGGGCGAGTACTCGATGATGAACGTCTATGCGCGGCTCGGCTACGACGTCTGGACCATGGACCACGAGGGCTACGGTAAGTCGTCACGCACCTCCGGCAATTCCGATATTGCGAGCGGGGTCGAGGATCTCAGGGCCGCCGCTCCGATCGTCGCCAGGGAAACCGGGCGAAGCAGGTTCCATTTCTACGGCACCTCTTCGGGCGGCATCCGGGCCGCCGCTTTTGCGCAGGCGCAGCCCGACCGGGTCGACCGGCTGGTGATCGCGGCTTTCACCTACAAGGGCGAGAACGCCCCGACGCTGCAGCAGCGGGCAAAGCAGCTTGAATACTACCAGACGCACAACACGCGCCTGCGTGACCGCGCGATGATCCGCTCGATCTTCACCCGCGACGGGCTGCCCTCGGCCTATGATCCGGCGGTGGCAGAAACGCTTGCCGATGTTGAGCTGAAATTCGGCGATCAGGTGCCGACCGGTACCTATCTCGACATGACCTCGAAGCTGCCGCTGGTCGATCCCACCAAGGTACTGTGTCCCGTTCTGATGCTGCGCGGCGACCATGACGGCATTTCCACAAACGAGGACCTGCTCGACTTCTACCGGCAGCTCCCCAATGGCGATCGTCAGTTCGTGATCCTGCCCAACGTCGCCCACAGCATCGGATACTCCAACAATCGCCACATGGCGAACCACGTGATGCAGGCGTTCCTGACCATGCCACCGCAGGTGGCGTCGTAAGACGGCGTCAACCTGCAAAACGCACCCCTGGTGACGCCTCCCGCGTCATCGGGGCCATTCATTGTCAGGACCATTCGCCCGCAAACGCCAGTCTTTATGTCTACACCGGCTGCGTCTCCAGCTCTTCGCCCACGGTGATCGGGTGAGCCATGGTCTCGTGCAGCTTGTTGACGTCGAGTTCGCCTTCCCAGCGGCTGATGACTACGGTGGCCACGCCATTGCCGATCAGGTTGGTCAGCGCGCGGCATTCGCTCATGAACTTATCAATGCCGAGCAGGATCGCCAGCGACTGGATCGGAATGTCCGGCACGATGGCCAGCGTCGCCGCGAGGGTCACGAAACCGGCCCCCGTCACCCCGGAGGCGCCTTTCGACGTGATCATGGCGATCACCAGGATACCGAGCATATGGCCGAATGTGAGCGGAGTGTTGGTCGCTTGCGCGAGGAACAGTATCGCCAGCGTCATATAAATGTTGGTGCCGTCGAGGTTGAAGCTGTAGCCCGTCGGGATGACAAGGCCGACCACCGATCTCGAGGCGCCAAGATGCTCCATCTTCTGCATCATGTGAGGCAGCACTGTCTCGGACGAGCTGGTGCCGAGCACGATCAGCAGTTCGTCCTTGATGTAGGCGATGAAGCGCAGGATCGAGAAGCCGCTGAACCGCGCAATGGCGCCGAGCACCAGCAGGACGAACAGCAGCGACGTTGCATAGAACGTCGCGATCAGCGCGCCGAGATTGAGGAGCGAGCCGAGGCCATAGGCGCCGATCGTGAACGCCATGGCGCCAAATGCACCGATCGGCGCCGCCCGCACGATGATGCGAATGATTCCGAAGAAAACCCGCCCCGCAATGTTGATGGCGCGGGCGACCTTTTCGCCCAGTTCGCCCATCATTGATATGGCAAAGCCGGACAAGATGGAGACGAGCAGAACCTGCAACAGGTCGCCGCGCGCCAGCGCGCCGAAAAACGAATCCGGGATGATGGCCAACAGGTGGGCGACGAGGCTGTCTTCTTTTGCCCGCGTCACGTAGGTAGACACTGCTTTCGGGTCCAGCGCAGCGGGATCGATATTGAATCCGCTGCCGGGCTGCACGAGTTCGCCGACGAGGAGGCCTAGCGCCAACGCGAAGGTCGAAACCACCTCGAAATACAAGAGCGTCTTGACCCCGATGCGGCCGATTTTCTTGAGGTCGCTCATCGATGCGATGCCGTGCACCACGGTACAGAAAATGACGGGCGCGATCATCATTCGGATTAGCGCAATGAACCCGTCGCCGAGCGGCTTCATGGCCTTGCCGGCATCCGGGAAATAGTATCCCACCAGGATGCCGAGCGCGATTGCGATCAGCACCTGTATGTAAAGTATCGTGTACCAGGGACGACGGACGGCAGGTGTGTGAGCAGGCGCCTGCGTCGGTGATTTAGCATCCATGGTCACTCCTCTCCGGCCAACCAGGCAGGTGTGGCTTAGCGTTCTGTCCGCATGCTTGTCCTCATATTATCACATACCGGACTGAGGCGCCCGGCAGCCCCAACAGATGGATCTCATTATGGTTTAAGTTCGCGAATGAGTCGCAACAATTTCCGGATCGTTGGTCTCGCCGGCTTGTCAGGCAGTCTCGATGGTCCGATGGACGTTCTACCTTAATGGACCAAGGTCTTACTTTCGGACTGTCATCGCGACTTGTACTCTGCTTCGAGAAGCATCAAAGCGCGTTAGAAGTGACGGGCGGATGCAGGACGGGTGGTCCGGGATGTCTGGGGGTGAGAACAGTTGAATCAGTGCATCTCCACCCTTCCCTCGCAGGCGCGGGAAGGGTGGGGCCGGAAAAGACTACAGGGAAACCATAATGAACATTCATACGACAATGAACATTCATGTGACCGATAAGGCGCCTGATTCGATTCGAATTGCAGTGATCGACGACCATCCGATGTTTCGCGAGGGTACAGTAGGAGTGCTGACAAGGGCGGATGGAATTGAGGTTGTGGGGGAGGGCGCAACAGCGAGCGATGCCTTAGCTATCGCAAAAGAACGTGTTCCAGACGTTATTCTGCTTGACCTCCATCTGCCGGGAGGAGGCATCGAAGCGGCCGCGAGCATTGCCCGCGCTTGTCCAAACGTGCGAATCGTCGCGCTGACTGCCTCCGAAGATGAGCAGGACGTCGCCTCGGCGCTGCAGGCAGGTGCACGGGGTTACATGCTGAAGGGCTGCAGCGGACAGGAGGTGGTCGAGACAGTGCGAGCTATCGTTCGAGGCGACTCCTATGTCGCGCCGAGCTTGGCGGCGCGATTGCTGGTCAAAAAGGGCACGCGGATCGAAGCCACCGTCGACGATAATCACCGTGGTCTTACCTTTCGTGAGAAGGACATTTTCGCGCTTGTTTCGCGGGGCATGTCAAACAAAGAAGTTGCGAGAAGCCTCAAGTGCACCGAGCGAACCGTAAAGCATCACATGACGAACATCATGCAGAAGCTTAACGTTCGCAATCGCGTCGAGGCGGTGTTGAAGTTTCACGGGGCCAGATCGAATTTCGATCGATTGGAACCACGAACGTAAGGGTGGACAAAGCCGCGAGGGCAGGCCTTTCGGCCGGCCCGATGACCAGCTTCGCACGCCCACGTTGAGCGCTTCCGTGCAGGCACGTCGCGAAGACGCGACCGCGCGCGCACTTTTAACCCAATCGACGGGAATCCGCTTCAATCCCTGCCGGGGACTATGACTCTTTTTTCGTCGCAGCTTCGATTGCCGCGATCAGCTCTCTCTTTTGCACCGGTTTGAGCAGATACGCCTCCGCTCCCGCCGTACCGCAGCGTTCTCTGCTGCCTGGGGCATCGTGCGCGCTGATGATAATTGTTGGAATCGCAATCCCGGCGCGGTTAAGCGAAATCCGGAGTTCCAGGCCATCCATACTCGGCATCTGCAGATCGGCAACCAGGCAGTCAGGAATGCGTTGCTTCAGGGAAGCAAGAAACGCACCCGCCGACTCGAACGTCTCCACCGTATACGATGACGCTCGGAGAAGGCGCATTAGCGCCTTCCTGACAGAGGCGTCGTCATCCACCACTGCCACGGCGAGTTCCGATGATATCGAACCACTATCCGGAATCGTAGCTGGGCTCACGGCCGAGACAGCCGCCGGCGCGGCGATGGCGCTTGATTCAATCCCGGCTAAACGTTTGGCGATTGGCACCGACATGAAAAAAGATTGCGCCGTTCAGGCGACAGGTATCAAGGTAGACCTAGGTCCTACCACCTCCACCGACCTCCTTGTGCTGCGGGCGAATGCCAACCCGTTCAGCCATCCGGACCAGGTCTGCGACCGTCCGGACGCCCATCTTGCGCATCATTCGACCGCGATGGAGCTTGATTGTCTTTTCGACGATGCCGAGTTCCGCTGCAATTTGTTTGTTGAGCCGTCCGGCAATTACACGTGTAAATACTTCCCGTTCGCGCGGGGTCAGGCCCGAAATTCGGCGATTGATCAACTCCAAATCCTTTTGAGATTCGCGCGCCTTAAGGTCCATTTCAATTGCCCGGTCGATTGCCGCAAGCAATTGGTGACTGTTGACAGGTTTGGTCAAGAAATCTATGGCCCCTGCCTTCATGGCTCTCACGGTTGCCGGAATATCGCCGACGCCGGTAATAAAAATCACCGGTCGCTCGACGCCGCTTGCCATAAGGGCTGTCTGCAATTCCAGGCCGTCCAGATCGGGTATCGAGACATCCAAGATCGCACAGCCACGCATTGAAGAATCGTGCTGCGCAAGAAATTCGGTCGATGACGCAAAAGCCCGAACCTCAAGACCTTTGGAACGCAGCAGCCGCGTCAATGCCTTGAGAACACTGGGGTCGTCGTCGACCAGGAAGACAACGAAACTCGAGTCGTTCGTCATGCTGGCGCCATGGCAAATTGGGTTGGCAAGGTGAAAGCCGCGGTGGCACCACCGTCGGCATTGTTCTGCACGGTAAGCTTTCCACCATGTGATTTGACGATCGTAGAACAGATTGACAGACCGAGGCCCAATCCAAATTCTTTGGTCGTAAAGAACGGCTGGAATAGTCGTGTCCGCGCTTCGGGTGTCAGCCCGTGGCCGCAGTCGACGATGAGCGCCTCAATCTGGTCGGTGGCCACCCGCGTTCTTACAATCAATTCACGCCGCAGAGGCGGCTCTGCGCTCATTGCCTCCATGGCGTTCATTATCAGATTAAGCAGGACCTGTTGCAATTGTACCGAGTCACCAAAGCTCGCGGGCATGTCCGCCGCGAGCACAACCTCGACATTGATTTTTCGTTTCAGCAGTTCGCTATGCAAGAGGCTCAACGTCGATTCGACAAGTTGGTTTAGATCTATCTGCTCGGACTTGCCCTCGCCCTTCCCCAGCAACCTTCGCAATCGGCGAACCACCTCTCCGGCACGATTGTCGTCCTCAATGATGTCCCTCAGGATGTCGCGAACCTGGTCCAAATCCAGGTCTTTCCGGTTGAGGAGGTCCTGCGCGGTTTCAGCATTGGAAAGGATTGCGGTGAGAGGCTGATTGAGCTCGTGGGCGATTGCACCGGACAGCTCGCCGAGCATCGATTGCCGCATGAGATGCGTGACTTGCCTGCGTTGCAGTTCGGCGTCGCTTTCGGCGGTCTTGAGCGCTGTAATGTCCGTAAAAATGCCGCTCAGGCATGGCGAACGACCTGCATCACCTTCGCGAAAGTGCCCCTTCGCCGCAAGCCAATAAATTTCTCCGTCGGTTCGGAGAACGCGAAACTCGAGTTCGACCGGTCGCCCGAACCTCACAGCCGTACGCACGATTTGAGCCACGCCGGCGCGATCTTCCGGATGAACGCGATCGAGCAATGTTTCCAATGTGAGCTTTGCGTCGGCGGCAAAGCCGAACAGGGGCCGACAGTAATCGGTAGTCCAAAGGGACCAATCCGTCGTGTCGATCTGCCAGAAGCCGGTGCTTGTGGATGCGGCGGCAAATGCCATCCGCTCTTCGCTTTCCTTAAGTGATTGCTCAGCTTGTCGGCGCTTGCGGCTTTGGAGCAGCAAAAATACGATGATGGCGGTCTGGAGCGCCAAAGCTGCAATCACAGCAAGGATGATTGCGGAGGTAATCATTGTTTTGCACCGCCGTCGAAACAAGTCCTCGCACGGCCAACGCATGCACTTTTATCATCGGTCCGGCCGCCGGCTGGCGTTCAGCGGCGATCCGCAGGCACGTCGATCCTCACATGTCCAGCCTCGCTTCCATGGTGATTGGCTTATGGTGCCGTCCTCAATAGGCGACAGGGCGAGGGTCCAGAAAGCATATGAATAACGATGTCCCCATTCATTTCGCGTACATCGCTGCTCATTGATGCCCGCGCGCTAAAAAAGGAGGATCGTGGATACCCCATCGCGGAAAGCTGATTATAACATTTGACTTTCGTTAATTAAAGCATGGCTTTAACAAAAAAGCGAGTCGCAGGAACTGATAGTCAAAGGAATTGACGGCCGGACGAATTACAGGTGATCGGTCGCGAAGAAAGCACGCAATTCGCGATAGGTTTCGTCGGGCGCCTCTTCGGAGAGATAGTGGCCGCATGGTAGCGCGACTGCGTCATGAATGTTGATCGCGTAGTCCCGCCACACCTCGGCGGGCTTGTGATTGCGCCCGACGGCGCCGGTCGCACCCCATAACAGTAAGACCGGGCATTCGATCCTGCGCCTGGCGGCGAAATCGGCGGTGTCCATGTCGAAGTCCACACCGAAGGTGGCGCGGTAGTCCTCGCACATGGCATGGATGGTGGCCGGGTTGCGGAAGCAGCGCATGTATTCGGCCAGCGCCTCCTTGCCGAAAAAACTCAAGCCTTTTTCGGTCTTGGCGAGTTTCCGGGAGATGAAATAATCCGGATTCGCCCCCATCAGCCGCTCGGGCAGGTCGAAGGGCTGGATCATGAAGAACCAGTGATAGGACGCCTTTCCCCATTCCCGAGTCATGTGGTTAAACAAATGGTGCTGCGGGATGATGTCCAGAATGGCGGCGCGCGCGACCTTGTCGGGGTGATCGAGCGCCATGCGATGCAGCACACGGGCACCGCGGTTATGACCCGCCGCCATGAAGCGATCGAAGCCGAGCGCCGCCATGACCTCGACCTGGTCCTGCGCCATGGAGCGAAATGAATAACCCGCGTGATCGTGGCCGCCGGGCGGCTTTTCGGAATCGCCGTAGCCGCGCAGGTCGGTACATACGACGGTGAATTCCTCAGCGAGCTGCGATGCGAATTTGTGCCAGCTCGCATGAGTGAACGGATTGCCGTGCAGCAAAAGGACCGGCGGACCGCTGCCGCCGTATACCGCGACGATGCGAGCGCCGCTTGTCTCGATCTCGCGACGGGTGAAATGTTCGAACATGATGTGCACCGCGGTCTTCTCCCTCGTCGAAGACGGGGAGGAAAAAGCTCAATCCGCCGTCGCGCCGCTGGCTTTGATCGGGCCGGCCCATTTCTCGATTTCGCTTTTCACGAAACTTCCTAGATAGGCCGGCGTCGCCCGGTCGTCGGAGACCATCTGCGCGCCAAGCCCTTCGAGGCGCTCCCTGACCAGTGGACTGTGCATGGCCTGCACGGTCGCTTCATTAAGCTTCTTGACGATCGCGTCAGGCGCGTTCTTGGGTAGGAAGATCGCGTTCCACGTATAGGCCTCAGCGTTGGCGAGTCCTTGCTCCACTGTGGTCGGCACATTCGGCAGCGCCGGCGAGCGCGTGCTGTTCATCAAGGCGATAGCTTTCACAGTATTGCCGTCGATCTGCGCCTTGGCGGTGGTAACGATGTCGCAAAGATAATCGATGCGTCCGGCCTGCAGGTCGCCCATAGCAGGGCCCGTGCCGCGATAGGGCACATGGGTGATGTGCGTTCCCATCGCGACGTCCAGCACTACACAAGCCAAGTGGGTGGCGGAGCCGGCACCGGCCGAGCCGTAGCTCATCTTGTCCTGGTTTTTCTTGGCGTATTCGACGAATTCTTTGAGATTGCTGACCGGCAGGTCCTTGCGCACGATCAGCACGGTCGGGATTTCGGCGATCAGCGCCACCGGGGTGAAGTCGGTCGCTGCATTGTACAGTGGCCTCTTGTAGAGCGTTTGGTTCTGGGCGTGGGTGCCAACGGTGCCAAGAACGATGTTGTAGCCATCGGGCGACGCCTGGGCGACGCGCAGCACCCCCGTCATCCCGCCCGCCCCGCCGACGTTCTCGATGATGATCTGCTGCCCCAGCACCTCCCCCATGCGTTGGCCGACCAGGCGCCCCAGCACGTCAGTGGGGCCGCCGGCCGCAAACGGAATGATCATGGTGACCGGCCGGCTTGGGTACGTCTGGGCCGATGCCGCCGTCAGGCCCGCAAGGCCGATTGCAACTGCAGCGACGACATTGAACGAATTGCGCATGTTTTCCTCCGCGATTGTCCGCACCATCGGGCAAGGGAGGGTGGCAGGTCAAGGCGTCTCAGGGCTGATGACCGGTCGCCTGCGCGCCGCCCTTCTCCCGGAGCAGGATGTCGATATTCTTTCCTCCCGCAATCTGCGGGTTGGAGGCAACCAGGCCGTAGTGCTTTTCGCGCCGGCTGACCAGTGTGCGCGCCATGGCAAACGCGCTTTTCAGGTCGGCTGCATGGCGGAGCGCCGTGTTGAAGAAGGCGTCGCCGAAATAAGTCCATTTGACCTTGTCTTGGCAGCCGAACGACGAATGATCGGAATCGGCCGCGGTGATCACCAGCGTGTCGTCATTGGCAAGTGGACCAAGAAAAACACCTGAATAGCAGGCCGAGATAATCACGACACGATGCCGCACACCGGCGCGATTCAGCATGCCGGCGAGAGCGATTGGCGAGAGGATTTCCACCCGCTTGCCGGCCTGCACCGCAACTCCAGCCTGTGAACCATGCGAGGTCAGTATCAGGAATATGACGTCGCTGTCGCGGTCCATTCGCTCGGCGGCGGCTTGCAGGGCGTCCCCAATCGACGCGATGGTCACATCTCCGCGGGTTTTCGTATTGGCGCGCACGATGACAGGGCTCGCATCCAGGCGCTGCGCCATGATGCTGGCTGCCCCCTTCGCTTCGCTTTCGAACACGCTTTGCGCTCCGAACAATCCAAAGGCCAGGATCGCAACGTTCGGATTCGCTCCTGTCGATATCGACGCCGAAGCAAAGAACACCACCGATGCAAGAAGTGCTGCGGTCACGTGTTTGACGAGCTTGCCTGAGATCATGGGCCATTTCCCTTCGATCGCCTGGAGGGAGATTACCAAATCCGTGGAACCGTTCGACAGCGAATGTCTCGACGGTATAAACGAGACATAGACGAGGTGGCAGTGGCGGCTTCGGGAATTCCCGTATGTCAGACCTTTCGAACCCATATGGAGGCCGCCGCCGGATCATCTTTTGATCTGAAGATCGGGAGAATCGCGCGACGCGACGCGCCCGAAATATCCGATAGCGTTGTGACTCCGCTTTCCCTCCAGCGCGAACATGGCGCTCTGAGGGTCAGTGCACCGGGCAATCCAACTGCCGCCTGGCGTTTCAAACGGTCCCTCGAGAACCTGGCCGCCACCGGCCCTGACGCGCTCCGTCGCGACGTCGATATCGCCGACATTGAAGTAGAAAAGCCAGAACGGGACGGGCACCGTCGGAGGTTTGCTGTACATACCGCCGATCGTCTGCCCTCCGGCGGAGAAGAGCTGATATGTACCCATCGGATCGATGTTGGTGTCAGCTTTCTGCCAGTCAAAAAGTTCGCTGTAGAAAGCAAACGCCGTCTCCCAGTCAGCGGTGAGCAACTCATGCCAGCCCACGCGCCCCGGCTTGTCCAGCTCGGCAGCTTGCTGTTGGCTGGGGTTTAGCCACTTGACCAGCGCAAGTGTTGCCATTTGCGGATCAGCGACGACCGAAAAGCGGCTGATGTCGGGAATATCCGTCGGCGGGACGTGCAAGGTGCCGCCAAGACGCTTGATCCGGTCCACGGCAGCGTCCACGTCCTTGACGCCGACATATCCGATCCATCGCGGCGTCGCGCCCATTTTCCTTGCATCCTCCGGCAGATTTATCAGCCCGGTTACCGATGCTTTGCCAACTGTAAACAAGGTGTATGCAAGATCGGGCGTCGATGCATCCTTCATGCCCCAACCCACGACCCTGGTGTAAAAGGCCTTTGCGGCTGCTACGTCTGTCGTCATCAGCTCGTACCAGACGAAATGGCCATGATAATCGACCATGTCCGTTGCTCCGTTCGCCGGCCAGCAATGGGGCGGCAACGACAGCGATACACTTCGGCCTTGGTCCAGACAAACGACCTGCGCGCTGATTATAGGCCTCGATGTAATTATGACTTTTTTGACAGATTGATTACAGAGACGCGTTGATTACAGAGACGCGACGTGCGTAATCGAACCTGTGCGTAATCGAACCTTGCAAAAGGCCTCTACAAAGCTTATCAAAGATATCTGCCTAAAAATTTGTTACAAGCCGTGGAGGCCAGGACTATGCCACGTGTGAAGCAACCTTCGAAGCGAACACGACAGATGAAAGCGGTACCCGTGTTGGGGGCCGCGGGGTTGTCCTTATCGCTAACAGGCGGGGCGTCGGCAGTGACCGGTGGTCCGGTAGCGGATGTGCCGATGACCCAGAGCAACGCACTAGGTCACGAAATCACTCTCGGTGAAGAGGAAATCTCCGACGTCAGCCTGGCGACGTTCTATGTGTTCGACAAAGAAAACGCCGGACCCCCCCGGCTCGGTGAACAGGTTGCATGGGCCTGCAGAGGTTGCGGGGGTTGCAGAGGGTGTCGATGCGGCGGCTGCCGATGCGGCTGGAGGGGCTGCGCAGGCTGCGGAGGCTGCGGAGGCTGCTGCCGGTCCCGGGGACGTTGCCGCTGGTGTTAGTCGGGAGCACTTTCCGACTACGTTGACGGATGCAGGTTGTGATGGCCGGGGCTTGGTTGACCCGGCCATGTCTATTTTTATTTGCGGCACGGCCTGCCGCGATATTCAATATTCGTCAGCTCGGACCAAACGAAACGGCTAGGATCATCGACCATACTCATTGCTCCGTTCACCGTCGGAACGAGGCGGTAACGCAGCGATACCCGCGGCTTTGGTCCAGACAAACCTTGGCAAACTGATCGTGGGCTTCGATGTAATTATGACTTTTTTTCAGACCGTTTATGACTTTTTTGTCAGATAGTTGAAAAGATGTGGCCTGCGTAATCGGTCTTGCAAAATACCTCTACAAAGCGTAGGACGAGTCGGGGGACGACGAAAATTGCTACAAGGCATGGAGGACATAAGTATGCCACGTGCGAAGCAACCTTCGAAGCAAAAGCGGCGGACGAAAGCCGTACCGGTGTTGGGGGCCGCAGGGTTGTCTTTATCACTAACAGGAGGGGCATCCGCAGCGACCGCTGGGCCGCCAACGGATATGCCGACGACGCCGAACAAGGCACTGAGTCACGAAATCACTCTCGGTGAAGAGGAGATATCCGACGTCAGCCTGGCGACATTCTATGTGTTCGACAAGGAAAACGCCGTAAAGCCCCAGCTCGGCGAGAAACTTGCCTGGGGTGGCAGATGCGGCTGCGGCGGAGGTTGCGGCTGCAGAGGCTGCGGCTGCCGATGTGGCGGCTTCAGATGTGGTGGCGGATGCGGTTTTATCGGCTGCGTCGGATGTGGCGGATGCGGCGGATGCTGCGTGTCCTGGGGACGTTGCCGCTGGTGTTAGTCGGGAGCACTGTCCGACTACGTTGACAGACGTGATCGTTGTGGCCGGGCCTTGCTTTGACCCGGCCATATCTGTTTTATTTGCGGCGCGGCCCACGCCGAAGCGCATGGTCAGCACTGTGAACGACGTCCAAGTGAGCGCTCAACTGTATCGACAAGCGCTGGCGCGCGAGCTAAAGCAATAGTGCTCTGGCAACCCGAAGAATGCCTGCCCTGCAATGGTGATCCATACTGGTGGCGATAAGCGCAGAGGCGCGCGTACCAACCTCATAATAGGCGATCGCGGTGATAGCTTTGCGCAACTCAACAGCAAAGACGTTCCGCAGTTCGCGCAGAATTTCTCCGTCTATCTGCTGCCCCCCGATGTCGTGTGCCTCTATTCCGAGGACCGGAAGTTTTTTCTTCACGGCGAACTCTATTGCGCGCTCGTCACAGCGATAGGAGCTGGAAAGAGCGTCGGTGAGATCGTTCGCGGCCTTGGAAAAAATTTTCCGTCCGACAAAATTCACGAAGCCCTGAAGCGGCTGGTGGATCGCCGCTACATTGGCTTGAAACGGGGGGCTTCCGCGGGCACCACAGACGCCTATTGGGCAAGCCTCGGCCTGCCGCTGGGGAACGCAGCCAAAAGTCTCCAGAAATGTCGGGTGCGGATTCAGTCGATCGACGTGAAGGGCGCAAAGGAACTCGGCGTTGCCCTGAGCAAACTGGGCGTTCGCATCGTGAAGGGCGCGGCCGACCTGACGGTCACGCTGGTGAACGATTATCTCGAAGGGCAATTGGCCGAACTGAACCGGCAGCATCTGGCGGACCGGACGCGCTGGCTGCTTGTCCAACCCTCCGGCATTTTTCCCCTGGTGGGGCCAGTGTTCACGCCAGGCACGAGCGCATGTTGGACCTGTCTCGCCGAGCGGATGAAACAGAACCGGCAGATCAAGGCGCTTCTTGACCGCGGGCCGGCACGCCGCATCGCCGTTTCACCTCTGGCCCGTAACACGTTCGGCCAGAGTGCCATCCAGCTTGCGGCGGTGGAGATCGCGAAGGCCATCGCCACCGACTTTCGTACGGAATTACGCGATCATATCGTAAGCCTCGACTTGCTGGGCTCGACCATCGTGAAACATTACGTAGCCGCCCGCCCGCAGTGCCCGACCTGCGGTCGCAAGAAGCTGCGCGACCCGCGCCGTGCGCCGCTGCCAATCGAACTTGCCGCCGGCACCCAACTGGTCGCGACGAGCGGGGGATACCGGACCGTTTCTTCGAGGGCCACGGTCACACGGTTTCGAAAGCACGTGAGCCCTCTCACGGGCGTTGTATCGCGGCTTGAGCGGATCGAAGCCGATTTGCCCCTGAACACCAACTATTATGCCGCCCACAATTTTTCAGCGCCGGCCGAGACAGTCGACGAACTCAGGGCGGGACTGAGCGGCGGCAGTTTCGGCAAGGGCAGCACTGCCGAGCAGGGAGAAGCCAGCGCGCTCATGGAGGCGATCGAGCGTTATTCCGGGATTTTTCAGGGCAATGAGATCAGAGTAACAGGGCGGTTCGCGGATTTCTTGCCCGGCGATGCCATTCTTCCAAATGACGTCCTGTTGTTCAGCGACGCACAATACAAGCGAAGCCAAGCGCAGACGATCGGGTTGGACGAAACGCCGACGCCGCCCCTATTCGATCGATCGGCCGAGATCGAATGGTCACCGGTCTGGTCTCTGCGCGACGAACGCTTCAAATATCTTCCCACCAGCCTCTTGTATTTCTTTTACAGGGGCGACTTGGCCACCGGCCAGTTCCACGCGGACTCCAATGGCTGCGCGGCCGGCAACACGCTCGAGGAAGCGATTGTCCAGGGGTTCCTGGAACTGGTGGAAAGGGACTCATATGCAATCTGGTGGTACAACCGATTGCAGCGAGCGGAAGTGGACATCGGCCACTTTGATGATTCTTACGTCCGTGATCTGCAAATCCAGCTTGCCGAAACGGGACGCAGGCTTTGGGTGATCGATATCACCAGCGATCTCGGCATTCCGAGCTTTGTTGCAATGTCACATGCCACAGAAAACGCTCATGATGTTGTCGAGTTCGGTTCTGGCTCGCATTTCGATGCGCGAATCGCCCTGCTCCGCGCGCTGACGGAGCTGAACCAGTTTCTGTCCATCGGTCTCGCGGGAGCCCGGAGCGAAGGGGTGTCGAGCCATGACGGATCCAGTCCGTTTCGCCTGCAGGACCATCCCTACTTGACACCGAGCGGCAATTCGGCGGTTCGGCCGGACTTCGGCACGAAGTTCGGCCGTCTCGACAAGCGCGAGCAGGTGGTGGCCTGCATGCAACTCGCCAAGCGGGCGGGCCTCGATTTTCTTGTACTCGATCAGACGCGTCCCGACATCGAGGTCCCGGTCGTCAGGGTGATCGTTCCGGGATTGCGGCATTTTTATCGCCGCTTTGCGCCTGGCCGGCTTTACGATATCCCGGTAAAGCTCGGATGGCGCGACCAGCCGGTGTTGGAAAGCGAGCTCAATCCGCTTCACCCCCATACCTGAGGTCATCGCGGCTTGCGCGCTCCTCGAATAAAAAGTGAGCGACCAACAGCGCCAGCAACTCTTTTGGCCCGACTTGGCGGTCACGTCACGATCGAAGCGCAAACGAGCGGAGAAATCGTCGCCTCCTTTGATGGCTTTTCGGTCGGCTTGGGAAAGTTCAGCGCGAGCGCGGCAGATCGCGCTCAGGACCTGCGCGAAGGTCTGCCCCTCAGCTCGTTTGAGCCCCACAGCCGGAATGTCGACAAGGAAATTTATCTGTTGGTCCGGCGATTGGCCGCGCGCGGTCTATTGGAGTACAGCCTTGGGGGATCGCGAAGCGGCGAGGACGAGGTCGTTATCGAACCACAGCTTCCCGATTATTGGCCACGAATGTCGCCGCTCGACAATGCCGACGTCCTCGTGCTGTCGCGATTCGCATACATGCGACGGCGCGCCAGCGAGATGATCCTGGAATCACCACGCGCCGGCGCATTGTTTAGAATTTGCAATCCGCAGATTGCGGCTGCCCTGGTCATGCTGTCCATGCCCCAACAATTCAAGCAGCTCCGTCGCCAGGACGGTTTTCCGGCGGCTGAGCTTCTCGCCCTGCTCGTTGACTGCAAAATCCTTTTTAAGATCGATGCTGCCGGCGACCGTGGCCTGCGACCGGTTGAGGGTAACCACGACCTCGTTCTTTGGGACTTCCACGATCTGCTGTTCCACACGCGCAGCACGGAGGGCCGACACGCCAACCCACTGGGTGGCCTTTATCCGTATGTGGGTGCAATGACTCCGCTACCGGCCGTGCGGCCGCGCTGGCCCGGGAAAAAAATCGATCTGCGCAAGTTCTCTGCTGAACATTCGCAGGCACTCTCGCCGATCGCGAAGCTCCTGCGTGAACGTCATTCGACGCGCAGCTTCGATGACCAGCGACCAATCACGCTCGCAGAGCTTTCGCGGTTTCTCGACGGCGCCGTACGTGTCCAGTCGACATTGAGAACAACGCTCCACCCCGGCGGCGGTCCGAAGCTCACTTACACGGTCAGGCCATATCCTTCGGGAGGCGCCAGCTACGAGCTCGAACTCTATCTCGCCGTCGACAAATGCGAAGGGCTCCCGCGAGGGTTCTATCACTACGATGCCGGTGGACACGCGCTGGTGCCGATCGGCACCCGCACGCATGAGTTTGAAGCGCTGCTGAAGGGAGCCGAATTGGCAATGGGCGCGCCCACCGTACCCCAGATCCTGATCACGATGACCGCCCGCTTCGGCCGGGTTTCATGGAAGTACAGCTCGATCGCATATGCGCTCATTCTGAAGGATGTCGGCGTATTGATGCAAACGCTTTACCTGACGGCGACCGACATGGGGCTCGGTGGATGTGCGATCGGGAGCACCAATATCGAGCTGTTTGCAAAGATGACGGGGATCGAATTTCACGTCGAGGGCCCGGTTGGTCAATTTGCGATTGGTCGCGGCGCGAAATCGGACGCCTTCGACTGACAATCTGAAGGTCTCGGTGCTCGAAAAATAGCGACGCCACGTCCCTTCTCGGGTACGATTGCTGCAAGCAGACTCCAGGGAGGAACGGACATGGCCAAGCGCAACGCCGGGCGAAAGGAACCGGTGCATCGGGAAAAGAAGGCGCTCAGCAGGCGCGATTTCTTCAAGGGCGGGGCGGCTGCCGGGGTCGGCGCGGCCGTTCTGTCAGGGGCAGGCGAAGCGCACGCTCAAGACATTGCATGGAACTATGAAGCGGATGTCGTGGTCCTCGGGTCGGGGTGTGTGGGGCTGCACGCCGCCGTCAGGGCTCGAGACCTCGGGGCGTCCGTGCTCGTTATCGACCAGAACTTCGACGTCGGCGGCAAGCTGGTGCATAGCGGCGGCTGGACGTCGCTTGGCGGCGGCGATGCCATACAGGAAAGGGACCGGGCGGCGGCGGACCCCGATCGCTTGGGATTAACGGCTCCTCGAGTCAAACCGGCGGATCTCGAAGATGACCCCGACCGACTCTTCAGAGACATGACCGACTGGTCGGTTGTCGATGCCACGGGCGTGGCCAGGTACCGCTACAACGACCGGCAGCTTCATCGTGCCTGGGCCGACAACGCTCCCAAGACCAGGCAATTCATGATGGACAATTATATCCGCTTCGGGCGGATTGACGGCACTCATCAAGGCGGCGGGATGTCTCGCGCCAGGGCCGCCAGGGCCATGATGAAGCTGGCAGACAAGACCGACATAAAAGCCGGAACGATATCGCCACAAGACAGAGGAGATCCCGCAGGAGAGCGGCATTCGCCCTTCAATCCAATGCGTACCTTTCCCGGGGGTGCGGGAGATTCGATTGGCGCACCGGGGTGGGTCTGGGGCGGTTTCGTCATAGCGCGGTCGCTGGAATTCAGTGCCAGGGAGAAGGGCATCCGCTTCATGCTCCACCGCCATATGGATGAGCTGATCCGGGAGCAGCCGTTCTCGGGTCGGGTGCTCGGGGTCAAAGCCCGCTACACGCCGAGGATGCATCCCGAAACCGGCGTGCGTCTGGAAAGCTTCTGGCAGAATGGCAACATCGACGAGCGCGCCGAGACGATTTACATCCGGGCAAGGAAGGCCGTCATCGTCGCCACCGGCGGCATGCACGGCAACGTACATCTGCGGACCATGTTCGATCCGAGGATGTTCGAGCCGTCGATCGAATACGGGCCCAGCTCCCTGATCGGACCTCTCAACATGGATGGGAGCGGGATCATCGCCGGCATGAAAATCGGCGCGAACCTCGCGGGCATGATGCAAAACTACCAACATTCATTGGCGTCTCCGACTGTCAGCAGCGTGCTCGGGACGCGTGATGCCGTGGCCAGTATCTTCCCCGGACACCCGGCGTTCCTCTTCGCACGTGCCAAGGGAATCGCCATTGGCGGCGCCGGATGGGAGCACGCGATCGCCGTGAACCAGGTGGGGCGGCGATTCTACAATGAGAGAGATATTGCGAACGTCTCCAGCGATGCAAAATATCCACCGGGAAGCGACGGCACCCGCACCCCCTTTGTGCCATTGGATTGGCGCAACGCCAGTGCCGCGCAGGTCAAGGCGCAATATAAACGGTCGGCCGCCTCGGATGCCGCGCTCGCAATGAACGAGGGTTCGCAGTCCCCCGATTACGCGTCCGGACCGGTTTGGGCGATCTTCGATTCCGCTGCGGCCGTGCGGGGAGGCTGGCAGCTTCGTTACCCCTACATCGCCGACCCGCCTGATGGGTATTTCCACAAAGCCGATACCCTTGCCGAGCTTGCCGAAAAGGTCATGCGGCATCCCCATCAGAAGATGCCCCTGAAGCACTTACAGGAAACGGTAGCCAGGTATAACGCGCCCGCGGACAAGGGCATGGACGAAGACTTCGAGAAGCCGGTCTTGCATCGGATCGACACCCCGCCCTTCTACGCAGCTGCAGCCGGGATTCGGGTGCTCGACTCCTATGGCGGTCTGCGGATCAACGGGAAGGCCCAAGTCCTGGACACCCAGGGCGAGGTCATCCCCGGCCTCTATGCTGGAGGCGAGGCAAGCGGCGGCGGCACGCAGCATGGCATCGGCAGAGCCTCGGTCCACGGTTACATCGCTGGGACGTACGCAGCCCAGGAGCGATCGGTGTGAGATCTAACACCTTGGGCGCAAAGGCAGTCGGGTCACACGGCCAGCTCATATGCGCGGTGGAGATCTCTCCGCGCGAGGTCGATGCTGGGGCCGAACTGACGGTTACGCTCCGGGTCTCTTGCCCCCATGGATGTGACCTGAGGGGGCAGAGCGTTTCGATCCGAAATCAGGACGCCGCCGAGCTTGCGAGTGCTGAACTCACGGAGTTCGACGGTAAAGGACACGTGACGCGCGCGCTCGCATTGCGGGCGCCTCTCGACGTCGGCGAGCATGTCTGGCGGATCGTGCTCGCCGCCTCTGAGAAGGAAGGGGTCTTGCATGAAAAGACCTCGACTGAGTTTTCCTTCGTAGCTACGGCTCACGCGGCAAGTGTTAACATCTGGGGTTTGCCGTCCGCAATTGCGGCGGGCGAACGTTTCAGGTTCAAGGTCGGCATCAAATGCTCGGCCGGGTGCAAGTTGACTGGCAGGCTATTGAGCATCTTCGACCACGAAGGTGCACAAGTTGGAGCCGCAAGCCTGCTTGACGATATTTGGCCAGGCACCAGCGCCCTTTATTTTGCAGAGGTGGAAGCGCAGGCCCCGCTCGCGACCGGAGACTATCAATGGCAGGTCAAGACTGCCGGGCGGGACTCAAGCGTCCCCCATGCGGACGGCGCGGCGACCTTCACAGTCAAAGTTGTCCGCCCTCCAGATCATGAAGTGACGGTAGAGGCCTTCGATAGCGAAAAGCAAACCCCCGTCGGCGGCGCCCACATTCTTCTGCATCCCTACCGGGCTCTCACCGACGAGAGGGGGATGGCGAAGGTCAAGGTTGCCAAAGGCAGGTACACACTCTTCGTTTCCGGCTTCAATTACATGGCTCATCAGAACATCATCGACGTGGCGGACGACGTGATTATCCGAGCTGAACTTACGGTGGAGCCAGAAGAGCAGGACGATTATCGTTGGTGACCGACGGTGTGACCGGAGGCACCAAAGCACCGCAGGTGCAGGTGACACCAACTCTGCAGGGCGGAGCGGCGCGCCACGGCCTACGAGCCGCGCACAAACCGGAGATGAGCGACATGAATGAGATCAGGATCGCCATCGCAGGTCTTGGCGCCATCGGACGCGTCGTCGCGCAGCGATTGGCTGACGGGATGCCCGGGCTTACGCTCGCCTGCGCGGCGGCGCGCGACGTCGCCAAGGCGAAGGCATGGCTCGACGCCGCGAAGATTTCCTGTCCTTTGGTCGAACTTGTGGAGCTTCCCCGTCACGCCGATCTGGCGGTCGAATGCGCGCCGCCTGACATTTTGGAAAAAATCTGCACTCCCATGCTGACAGCCGGTAAGCGCGTCATGGTGCTCAGCGCCGGCGCCCTGCTGCCGCACCCGCACCTGATCGACCTCGCTCGCCAACACGGCGGCCAGATCATCGTGCCGACCGGCGCACTGCTCGGCCTCGATGCGGTCGCGGCAGCTGCTGAGGGAACCATTCATTCGGTACGCATGACCACCCGCAAGCCGCCGCGCGGCCTTGCGGGCGCCGCCTATCTGGTCAAGCACGGCATCTCGGTCGAAGGCCTCGACGCCGCCAAGCGGGTATTCGCCGGAACGGTCCGCGAGGCCGCCGCCGGCTTTCCCGAAAACGTCAACGTGGCCGCAGCGCTGTCACTCGCCGGCATCGGCCCCGACCGCACCACGATTGAAATCTGGGCTGATCCGGCGGTGACGCGGAACTGCCATTCCATCGAAGTCGATTCGGATTCAGCGCGTTTTTCATTCTCGATCGAGAATATCCCATCGGCTAATCCCAGGACCGGCCGGATCACGGCGCTGTCCGTCGTCGCGGCGCTGCGCAAGCTCAGCGCCCCGCTGCGCGTGGGGACATAGCGATCAGAACAGCCCTGTCGACCGGCCCGACAGCGGCATACTCAGGAGAACGGGTCTCGCAGACTGGAATTTCCGGAAATGACGGTCATCGGAATACAGCGTGCGGACGCCATGCTGGAACAGGATGGTTGCGACGTCGAGGGAATAGCTCACGGGCGGCTCCGCATCGAGGGCCGCATAGACGGTCTCTTTTTCCGCCAGATCGACCGGAGACTTCATCGGTCGAGAGGTCCAGCGGAATGATGGTCGGGCGCGCGACGGGCGAGCGAGCGCCTCAGCAGCAGTTCGGAGACAATCGCTGAAGCAAGATTTCCTCGGCGGCAATCGAGATACCTATCCGCGCTCGTCTACATAAGTGAAGTGCGGACCACCGACGTCGTTACAGCTCGCATTTGACATGTCGGCTGTCGAGGTAAGTCCGGCTGTGCCGACCCTGCCTGCGACACAGCCGGAGCCGAAGTCGTGGGTCGATCGGCGCCGTGCCGTTCCTTGAGTATCCCAGTCAAGTAGTTGCCTCGATGATGCTGCCCGATACTGTGGCGGGGATGCGACGCGACGAGGAGAGCGGGATGAGTGAGAGGGCTGGAGTAGCGATCGCCGTCATCTCGAGCTGTCTTGGTGGAACGGCCGCCGCTGTCACGCGCTACCTCGTCGGTAATGCCGATCCGGTCACGCTTGCCATTCTCAGATGGGGTATCGGTTTCCTGTGCCTCTTGCCTGTCACCTTGCTCTTGAAGGCGAGGTGGCCACAGCGCTCGGATTGGCCGAGTGTCGCCGCCTTGGGATTCTGCTTTTTCGGGCTCTTCTTTGTGCTTTACAATATTGCCGTCGGATACACGACCGCCGCGCGTGCCAGTCTCGCGTTATCGACGCTTCCGTTCCAGACCATGGTCGTCGGTGCCATCCTCGGTGTCGAGGCGGTGACCGCTCGCAAATCGGCAGGAGTCTGCATCGCGGTCATTGGCGTTTGCGCTGCGCTTGCCTCCGGCCTTTCGGGTGCACCGCCCGGTGCTTGGCGCGGCGAGATCATCATGGCCAGTGCGGTGCTGTGCATGGCCTTCTATAATGTCTGTTCTCGTCCATTCATCGAGAGGTCGAGTGCGCTAGGATTCCTCACGGTTGGCATGGGAAGCGGGGCCGTTGCACTCATTCTATTCGGTGTACTGACCGCCCGCGTGGTGGTGGTTGGCTCCTTCGGTCCTTCACAGTGGGTCGCCGGCATCTATCTTGGTGTGGGTGGCGGAGCGCTGGCGTTTATTCTCTGGGTACTGGCGCTCCAACGTGCTACCCCGACCCGTGTGGCGAATACGATGACCCTCAATCCGATCACGGCCGCACTCCTAGCGACCCAATTGGTGAGTGAGCCGATCACCTCTAATCTGGTCGTCGGTCTCGTCGCTGTCTTTAGTGGCATCTGGATTGCGACGACCGAATCCCGGCGGCCATAGCCGTTCGTCTGGCGCGCACTTGCCAGTTTCCCACTGCGGAGCGTGGCTGGGCGAGGGAGTATCGCATCGATCGTGGCGCGCCACTTCGGAATACGCTATTGGCGCCATTTCGACTGAGGTCAGTCCTTGGCGCGCTCCACGTAGGACCCATCCTCCGTCGAGACCACGATCCGGGTGCCCGGGACGATATGGGGAGGCACGGAGGTCCGCATCCCGTTCGAAAGCACCGCCGGCTTATAGGAAGACGAAGCCGTCTGGCCTTTGGTCGTGGGCTCAGTCTCAGTGACCTCAAGGGTTACGCGCGGTGGCAATACGATGCCCACCGCGACGCCTTCATGGACGCTCAGCCGCACCTTCATCTCCGGCTGAAGATACACCGCCTGATCGCCGATGACGTCCTGCGAGACGGCAATCTGATCGTAATTCTCCATATTCATGAAATGGAAACCATCGCCATCTTGATAGAGGAATTGAAATTCGCGTTCCTCCACATGGGCGCGTTCCACCTGGTCGGTCGTCTTGTAGCGTTGGGAGGACTTCACGCCGTCGCTCAATCGTCGCATATCGACCTGGGTAACCGGCGTCCCCTTGCCGGGATGGATGTTTTCGGCGGTCAGGATCACGTAGAGCTTGCCGTCGAGATCGACGATGTTTCCCTTGCGGAGCGAACTGGCGATGACTTTCACAGGTGCAATCCTTCAATCAGTGAAGAGCCGGGCAGCCCAACAGGCGGTCGATCGGGAACCGTCGGCCGGAATCGTGGCCTGCAACATACTAATCCTGCGCCCTGGCGCCAGCATTTTCGACGGATATGTGTTGCAGAAAGCCGACATGCAGCTCGCGGCTGTCGGCGCGTAGGGCTGTCCCATGCAGCAAGCCTCGCCATGGTGGATGCCCCACATTCACGTTGACCGGCAGCCTCTTCTGCGGGCGCGGCGGCGTATTCTGACTGCGTTTCGACACTATCTCGAGGCGCGCGACTTCGCCGAGGTAGAGACGGCGATCCTGCAGCTCTCCCCCGGCAACGAGGCTCATCTGCATGCCTTTGCAACCGAGTGGGTGCCGCCGGATGGCGCCCGGCAGCAGCTTTTCCTGCATACCTCGCCGGAATTTGCGTGCAAGAAGCTGTTGGCGGCCGGCGAGCGGCGCATTTTCGAGTTCGCCCGCGTGTTTCGCAATCGCGAGCGTGGGGCGCTGCACCACCCGGAATTCACCATGCTGGAATGGTACCGAACGGGTGAGCCATACGAAGCGCTGATGGACGATTGTGCGGGCTTTCTGGCCGTCGCGGCGGCAGCCGCCGGGACAGAACGATTTTCGTTCCGCGGTCGCAGTGCCGATCCGCTGGCGGCTCCGGAACGCCTCACGGTCGCGGAGGCATTCGAGCACTATGCCGGGATCGATCTGCTGGCGACGCTCGAAGATCATGCATCGGACCGCGACGGACTGGCCGCCCAGGCGCGGGCGGCCGGCATCGGACTAGCCGACGACGACAGCTGGAGCGACATTTTCAGTCGCATCCTGGTGGAGCTGGTCGAACCTTGGCTCGGCAACGGTTGCGCCACTTTCCTGACCGAGTATCCGAGCCATGAGGCCGCGCTGGCGCGGCCGAAACCGTCCGATCCACGTGTCGCGGAGCGCTTCGAACTGTTCATGTGCGGTGTTGAGCTTGCCAACGGGTTCGGCGAGCTTACCGACCCGGTCGAGCAACGCACACGTCTGGAAGCCGAAATGGCCAAGAAACAGCGGCTTTACGGCGAGCGCTATCCTATCGATGAAGATTTCCTCACCGCCCTCGCCAGCATGCCGCCGGCAAGCGGTTGCGCGCTTGGCTTCGACCGGCTCGTCATGCTGGCGGCGAGGGCTTCCCGAATCGAACAGGTCATCTGGACTCCGCTCCCTCAGCTCTGAAGGCAAAGCATGACGACCAACACCTTGCGCAGCATTGGGCAGTTGCAGAGTAGCGGTTTGGTATCGGCCGCGCAGGCCGCGACGCTGGAGCGCGTAGCTGCCCGGTACGCCGTCGCGATCACGCCCGCGATGGCCGACCTGATCGATCGGGACGATCCGAACGATCCGATAGCGCGGCAATTCCTACCCGAGCCCGCTGAGCTTGAAACGAAACCGCCGGAGCGGGCCGATCCGATCGGCGATGATGCATTCAGCCCTGTTGAGGGGATCGTGCACCGCTATCCGGACCGGGTGCTGCTCAAGCTCGTGCACACCTGCCCGGTCTATTGCCGGTTCTGCTTTCGCCGCGAGATGGTTGGGCCGGGCGGCCGGAGTGGGCTCACGGGGGAAAAGCGCAACGCGGCCTACCAGTATATCAGGCGGCACCCGGAGATTTGGGAGGTGATCCTGACGGGCGGCGATCCGCTGGTGCTGCCTGCATCCCGCCTGCGCGCCGCGGTGCGGACACTCGCGGCCATCGACCACGTTAGGATTATCCGGCTCCACACCCGCATGCCGGTGGCAGCGCCTGAACGGATCACGGCCGAGATGGTCGCGTCCCTAAGGGTTCCCGGGAAGACGACCTACGTGGCGCTTCACGCCAACCATCCCCGCGAATTGTCCCCCGCGGCCCGCGCCGCCTGCGCCCGGATCGTTGATGCCGGCATCCCGATGCTGAGCCAAACGGTGCTGCTCCGTGGCGTCAACGACGACATCGAAACCCTGAGCGCGCTGATGCGCGCTTTCGTCGAATGCCGCATCTTGCCCTATTATCTGCACCACGCCGATCTGGCGCCCGGCACCAGCCACTTGCGTACCTCGATCGAAACCGGTCAGGACCTGATGAGGCAAATGCGCGGCCGTTTTTCGGGCCTGTGTCAGCCGACCTACATGCTCGACATTCCGGGCGGCGCCGGCAAGGTTCCGATCGGGCCGGGCTATATCGCGGCAACCGGAACAGGTACGGAACAGGGCTACGAGGTACGGGCGCCCAGTGGCGTCTCGCACGCCTATCCGCCGCACGATAGTCACCTAGAAAACCCATCTCACGCGCCGGCCGATCACTCCGCAGCGGCAGTCTCTCCCACCGGCTGCCCCGGCGTCGGATAGCTTGCCATCAGGCCGTCGACCATGCCTTTGCATTTGGCCCAGTCAAAGGTGCGGTAGGAGTGGCCGCGGGCAACGAAAGACGCGCCGGCGTAAAACATTTCATACTGAACGTGGCGCGACGCGAATTCCGACCCGAGTGCGTCCCAGGCAAGCTTGAAGAATTTCACCCGCTCCTGCGGCGTGAAGGCGGGCGATTTCTGCGTCTTTTCGATGAGGCCTGCGAGCAACGGATCGTCGAAGTCCGCAACGCTTGACGGCAGCATGATGAGACCGCCGCCGGCGAGATCCCGAATCGCGGTGATCACCTTCGGATATAGCTGCTGGGTGAGCGTCTGCGCCGAATAGAGCAGGTGGCGATCCGGGACAAAGTAGGCGCCGGCGCGGCCCCCCTTGGCTTCCATGCCGTGGAGCAGCCCATCGACGAGCCCGACCTCGGCGGCGATCTGGCCAAGCGAATCGCGAACTTGCGGAAATGCGACGATCCCGTTCGCTTCGGCGATGTGGTGGGCGAGCCCGGCCAGGAAACGCATCTTCACCAGCAACCGGATCTGGCATTGATAGTTCTGGTAGACGTGCGCTGGCGTTCCATGGAACTGCTTGAGCGTCATGTCGATGTCCTGGTTCACGAACACGCGTTCCCACGGCACCTTGACGTCATCGAAATAGAGCACAGCATCGTTTTCGTCGAATTGGATCGACAGCGGATTGTCGAAACTTGAAACCGCGCTTTCCTCGAACGACTTGCGGGACAACACCCGCAAGCCTTTGACGTTCATCGGGACCGCGAACGACACCGCCTGCTTCTCGTCGCCCGGAACGAGTGGCTGAATGCAGGTGACGAAGACCTCGTTGGCCATGATGCTCGAAGTGGCCAGCATCTTGGCACCCCTTATGGTGAGGCCCTCGGCGTCTTCATCAACCACTGAGGCCGCGAGGTGTGGATCGGCCTGCGCGTGAGCGGATTTCGAACGATCCGCCTGCGGGTTGATGATGACATAGGTAAGGAACAGGTCATTGTCCCGGGCGAACCGGTAATAGTCGCGCAACGCCGCCGCGCGTTTTTTGTCATAAGCCTCGAACAGCTCAATCCCCATGAACATGCCGCTGATGCAGGATGCCACGTGATCGGGCGAACGCCCCATGAAGCCGAAATGCAGTTCCGCCCAGGTTTCGAGCGCCCGACGGCGGTCAGCCAGTTCGGCATAGCTTTCTGGAAGTTGCCAGCATCGGTTGACGCGCCGCCCTGTATCCGGGCTCGCGAACGTCATGGTGTCGATCACGCCGGGCTGTGCCTGGAAGTCGTAAAAGGAAGCCACCGTGCGAACCGAGTTGCGAAACGCCTTGTGAGTGGTCACATCGGCGACGCGTTGGCCATAAATATAAACGTCCCGCCCGTCGCGCAGGCTGGCAATGTGATCCTGTCCTGTCCTGATCGGAATCATTTCCCATCCGTGCTGCGGTTTGCGTACCGCGACCGGTGCGTCTCAACAAAGCTATCATAACACGGCAGAAAGTCGCGTGAGCGTCAGCTCTCATGCTAGGGTGGTTATGCTTATGACGGCTGCGACGCCGGCAAATGGTCGCTTCACAGCGTACGCGGCGGTTAAGAAAAGGTTATCAAATGACGTGCTAGCACGACACGACGCCGGAACCTTTGAGGCCAGGAGCCGGACTTCACCACATTTCGCCACATAGACCCTAAAAAAGCCGTCGTGGGAATGCGCTATTCGCCGGAGGGCGCGACAAACCGAGGCTGGAAACGGACTGCGTGTCTTCATGGATGCGATTCTCATTAAGATTCTGGCGGCATTTCTTACGCTCAGCCTGGTTACGACGCGTCCGGACGACGTCAAAACCCAATTCGACCCGGCGCGCGACCAGGCCGAGGTCATTCGCATAATGCGTGATGGCTGCGCCCATATGCGCAAGGCATTCGACGTTGAATCCATCGACATTGACGACCTTATCAAGACCGCGATGGACGATCCGCAAGCCGTCTCGACCGAGATCAAGGCGCTCCACGGCTTGAAATTCGACAGCCTTCTCACGGTCTACCGGCAATTCTGCAAGAATGAAGATGTCAAGGATGCTACGGTGGATATCGCCGAAGTCATCCGGTTCTATAACGGCGCAGTCGCCGACCTGCCCGATCACAACCGTCTCAAGGGTGCCCGTATTGCCGACGCCGGCGGGATACTCGACGCCAGGGGCGAGCGCTTCGCCGATCTCACCGAGAGCAATCGACGCATCTGGGTGCCGTTGCAGGATATCCCCGTCAATGTCCAGAAGGCTTTCATCGCGGCTGAAGACAGGCGGTTCTATGAGCATAAAGGTATCGACGAACGCGGCCTCGTTCGCGCAATGGTGTCGAATCTAGCGCGGCCGGGGCGACCGCAAGGTGGTTCGACCATCACCCAGCAGGTCGTAAAGAACCTGTTAGTCGGCGATGATGTCACCTATGAGCGCAAGATGCGGGAGATCATCGTCGCGTCGCGGTTGGAGCGTAGTCTGAGCAAGTCCGAAATCCTGCAACTCTATCTCAACTCGATCTACCTCGGCCGCGGCGCCTGGGGCGTCGAAATGGCGGCGCGCAATTATTTCGGCAAGTCAGCTTCGGCTTTGACTTTGCAGGAGGGCGCCACGCTGGCGGGCCTGCCCAAGGGACCGACTTACTACAGTCCGGATCGCCATCCCGATCGCGCTCAGGAGCGGCTCGCCTACGTGGTGGGCCGAATGCAGGAAGACGGCGTTGCCGGGGCCACAGTGCTTGACAGTGCCAAGGTTTCGCTGCCGCAAATGATTGCCTACAGTCAGGCTACGCAGAGGGATTCGGGGTATTACTTCCTCGACCACGTCACGCGCGAAGCGCGATCGCTGTCGGGAATCGGGACATTGACAGCTCCTGCCACGACGGTGCGCACCACGATCCGTCCGGACCTTCAGCGCGCTGCGGAGGCCGCCTTGCAGGAGGGCTTGGCGCAGTATGAGATTCGCGCCGGTCGCGCTGAATGGCATGGCGCGGAGGCAAACCTTTCGGAGGCGGTGAGGCGCATCGAAGCGTCGATGCCGAGGCCAGCTCCGGAAGCACCAGTGGTGTCCGACCTCAAGCCCGAGGTCGCCGCCCGCGGGGCTGCCCGCCCGGCAAACGCCGGCGCAAAGTCAGCGCGCGGCGGAAGCGCTGGAAAGTCTTCAGCAGCTCAGGGATCGTCGGGCACCAAGGCCGCTGCGCCCCTATCCGGCATCGTCGGACCGCAGCCGCCGGCCGCCGCCGCGGCGCCGCCCGTCGCTAAGCCGAAGCCCGCCTGGCAGCAGGCGCTCCAAGCCGCTCACCTGCCGCTCTACGATGTGCACTGGTCCAGCGCGATCGTGCTGTCGAACGGTAGCGACCGCAATGGCGTGCGCGTCGGACTCGCGGACGGCCGCGTCGTGTCGTTATCTTCGTCCGGGCTGGCGGGTCGGCGTGGCCTTAATCTTTACGATGTGGTCTTCGTGAAGGTCAGTGACGCCAAGGGCAGGCAGGACCGCGCCGACCTTCGCGTGCGCCCGACCGTTCAGGGCGCCGCCGTTGTCCTCGACAACAAAACTGGCGGCATCCTCGCCATGGCAGGGGGGTTCTCCTATCCGGTCAGCCAGCTCAACCGTGTGACTCAGGCGGTGCGTCAGCCGGGCTCTTCGCTCAAGCCGTTCACCTACCTGGCTGCGCTGCGCCGGGGTCTCCAGCCCAACACATTGGTGCGAGATCAGAGCCTGACCCTGCCGCCGATCGACAGATCCGCCCGTACGCGGGACAAGGATTATTGGACCCCTAAGAACGCCGACGGCGGTGGCGGCGGGATTACAACGTTGCGGCGCGGACTGGAGAATTCGAAAAACCTCGTCACCGCCAACCTCCTCGACGGCGGTATCGATTCCGACCCTGGTCAGAGCCTCGCGCGCGTCTGCGAACTCACCATTGACGCGCAGGTCTACCGCGACTGTGTTGCTTATTATCCGTTCATTCTCGGCGCCCAGCCGGCCCGGCTGATCGACGTGGCGGCGTTTTACGTGGCGGTTGCCACAGAGGGCCGTCGCCCCACGCCCTACAGCATCGAATCGGTCGAGCAGAACGGCCGTACCACCTACACCCACACGCCCGAAGCGAAATGGCTTGCCTCCGGCGATCGGCCGTCGTTTTTTCAGCTGCGCACCATGCTGCAAGGCGTGGTCGCGCGCGGGACCGCGCGGGCGATCGGCAATCTGTCGTCTTATGTGGGCGGCAAAACCGGCACCAGTGACGACGAGAACGACGCCTGGTTCATCGGCTTCACCAACGACGTGACGATAGGTGTATGGGTCGGCTACGACAATGCCGAAAGCAAGCGGCGCACGCTCGGCAACGGCCAGACCGGCGGGCGGGTGGCAGTGCCGATTTTCGCGCAGATCGTCGAAGCCACCTGGGCCAACTACGCCCGCAAGACTCCGCTCAATCCCCCATCGCCGGACGCCAGAAAAGAACTCGTGGCGATGCAGATCGATCTCAATAGCGGCACCCCCCTGAGTGAAGGCAGCACCCAGGGATTCACTGAATATTTTCGCCTGCGCCACGGGCAGGTGGAGGAGACTCAGTACTTCCTGGTGTCGCCAGATGAGGTCGCGACAAATGATCTCGGCGACGGCGAGGCTTATGTTCGCGATCCAAACGCGGGCAACCAGGGCTATTACACGGGCAGTCCCTATGGCGGCTACTATTACTACCCCGAGCGCCCAAATACCCGCGGCTACTTTCCGGGCGACCTGTTCGGCGGCCTGTTTGGGCAGCCGCAACGCCAATTCGTCCCGCCTCCGGGCGGCGGTGCGTATGGTGATCTGCGTCCGCGCAGCTCCGAAGACCGACGATGGATTCCGCCCCGTCGTATCGACCCCGATTTGCAGTGGCTTGAGCGCCACCGCGAATATTGACGCCAAATTGTCACGGCGACTGCGAGAAGGATTCGAAGGTCAAATGAGAATGCATGGCGTCGCGCTTTTCGGTATCCTAGCGGCTGCAATCTGCACGCCGGCTTTTTCGGGAGCACAAGAGCTCCAGATACAGGAAGTTCCAGCCCTGCCGCCACTCCTCGCGGCTGCGTTGGTGCCGCGCACGATCCTGTTCACGGATCATCGCAAGGATGAGCTCGTTGACCCGGCCACCGGGCTCATCCGTTTCTCCGATTGGGAGCGCTCGCGGCCGCAACAGAAACAATTGCTGAGTCTGTTTCCTTCGTTCGAGGAGCCCACAGTGGGCGGCGCCGAGGCCACCGCCAAACCGCACAAGCGGCGGCTTCACGTCTATGTGGCGGAGGCGCGCTTTGCGCTGGCCAAGCCAGCCGCATCGATCGACCTGTCCAAGATGATCACGCTTGCAATGCTCGAACAGCTTGACCCTTCGATCAAGCATCACCTGATATCAGCCGCCGACGTTATTCCGAACAAGGACGCCAATTCGTCAAACCGCAATCCCAAACGCCAATGGTGCGAGGGCGACAGCAGCCTGATCTGCATCCAATCCAAGTACCAGCTCGAAGGGCGGCTACCGACTGCCATCACGCTGGTCAACAAAATCCGGGAAAACCACAAGAAGATCGCCGATTTCATGGAATTTCAAAGCGAGCTGCGGCTGGTGCCGGCAGGCGAGATCGACCAGGCGGCGCTCGCAAAAGCAACTGGTATCGATTCGCCGATTGCGGGTGCGATCGAGCAGAACATATTCCACATCAACCAAGTCATGCAGTTCGGCAAATTCCTGGCTGTGCTGCAACCCGATCCCACCGACGCCAAGAAATCGGTTGCGACCGCTTTCATTGCGCTCGCGGTCGACAGCGATCTGTTCGAAAAGAAAAAGGAACTCGAAAGTGTCCCCATCCTGCGCAATCTGGTACCCGCGCAGGTGCTCGCCGGCAACAGCTCGTTCAACACCGGAAATTCAATCAGCGCCGGGCTGCCGAAATATTCCCGCAATCGCATCAGGGCGGTCGCGACGCTGTTGGAGAAATGAGGGCTGTGAAATCGGTTGATTGCGACGTCCACCCGGGCGTGCCGGGCATGCAAGCGCTGATGCCCTATCTGGAAGAGTTCTGGCGCGATTCGGTCGAGGACCGTGGAATCGATTCGCTCGAAAGCGTCAGCTATCCGCCCAACGCGCCGATCTCGGCGCGGCCCGATTTTCGTGGCTCCGGAAACCGCGCAGCAACCAGCATCGGCGAGTTGCAAGCCCAAGTGTTCGACCGCTGGGGCGCCGGCTTGGCAATCTGTAACTGCCTCTATGGCGTGCAGCTTGTGTTGAACGAAGATATGGCACGTGCTTTTGCGCGCGCCATAAACGACTGGATCGCGAAGGAATGGCTGGATCGCGACCGGCGTCTGCGCGCATCGATCGTCGTGCCGCTGCAGAATGTGGAATTCGCGGTGGACGAGATCGAGCGGTGTGCCGCGGACCCGCGTTTCGTCCAGGTGCTGGTGCTCGCCATGGGCGAGCTGCCGCTCGGGCGCCGACACTTCTGGCCGATCTATGCCGCGGCAGAACGCCACCGCTTGCCGATCGGGATTCATGCCGGCAGCGCCTACCGGCATCCCGTCACCTCGCTGGGTTGGCCCAACTACTACGTGGAAGATTACGCGGCCCAGACGGAAGGCTTTCAGTCGCAGGTGACCAGCCTTATTTGCGAGGGCGTGCTGACCAAGCATCCCGGCCTCAAGGTCGTGCTCATCGAATCCGGCGTCACCTGGGCGCCAGCCTTTCTGTGGCGCATGTCGAAATTCTGGCGGGGCCTGCGCACTGAGATTCCCTGGATCGATCGTCCCCCCGTGGAGATTTTCCGCGACCATTTTCGCCTGACCGTCCAGCCGTTCGACGCGCCGGAGTCCCCCGACATCGTCAGCCGTGTCACCGATCATCTGGGTTCGGACGAACTCTTGCTGTTTTCTTCCGATTACCCGCATTGGCAGTTCGACGGCGACAATCTCCTTCCCGCCGGCATCCCGGCCGACCTTGCGCGAAAGATCATGGTCGACAATCCGTATGCGGCCTATTTCCGGAGCAGTAGGGCGGGTTCTCTTTAACCCGCCGCCGTTTTGCGCTGGTACGACGGGTTAAAGAGAACCCGCCCTACTCAGGTCATTCTTCGTCACGATGTTCGCTTCCGCTTCCCCCATCTCGCGCACCCAGCCAATGACCGCCGCGTCGTTGTATCCGGCCG
>Ga0126369_10000286_pt1 | contig 32443 bp, 28 predicted proteins | sample PanSoiMetaPlot_1_FD_109646 | JGI IMG/M metagenome (GOLD analysis project Ga0126369, IMG submission 109646) | Tropical forest soil microbial communities from Panama - MetaG Plot_1 | ecosystem: Environmental > Terrestrial > Soil > Tropical forest > Bulk soil | place: Panama | collected 2016-02-17
CCAAAAGATCGCTCACGGCCCGCACGACGGGTGCGCCGGAGGCGAGGTCGCGAAGGCTCTCGATATCGTCTTCGCGCGCATAGGCGGACTCGCGGCCCACCTCGGGCGTCGTTACATCGTTGCCGAGTCGCTGGTCGAGGGCGGTCTCGATATCTTCGAACGAGGCAACCTGAATCTTAATGTCGCCGCCAAGCACGATGGCGGCCGCGCGAGCCGCGGCAGAATCGCTCGGATCGGCCACAGCGAGCGTAGGTTCGCCGTCCTCTGACTGAAACGGAAATACCAGCATTTCCCGCAGGAAACGTTGGGAGAATTGATTGGCCAGCGGCGGGGCCGACAAGAGTTCCGGTAAGGCGATCCGGGGCACCTGGAAAAAACCCGCGACCTCGTCGGCAAAGTCATTGGCCGAAAGGTCCGTCAGTTCCCACAACTTATGAAGCGTGCGGTTGACCGAAGACTGCGCAGCCCCACTCAACACACTGGTGTCGCCGGAAAGGTGGTTTTTGTCGCGCAGATAATTTGCGAACTCGTATGCGAGATCAGTCGGCATCTTATTTAGTTCCGTGAGAATTCAGTATATCGCGGCCGAGTATATTTGCCACGCTTTACGATCTCGACCCTTGACTTCGGTCACATACGTGCGCCTCGGCGGTTGTGTGACGGTTCCGGTGGTACGTGGATGTGGTTTCCATAGGCCCAATTTGGCAGCCATGACATGGGTATTTCTATTGTAATGTCTTTTTCGTCAGGGGCGATGTTGTACTGATGTACAGGGGTACATCACGTGCTGCCGCTTGCCTTGAATACCAACTCCGGGATTCGCCCAATCCAACATCGCCGCAACTGCGGCGATGTTGGGAGCCACAAAATCGAAGAGGCCGGGCTAGCCCGGCCTCTCGTTGCTTCCAATGCTCAAGGCATTGTTCGCAGTTACAATCACGGATAGGACACAACCATTACTTGCTACCGCAACGACGCAAGCCGATCGGCGACGGCTAGTGGTCGTGGCCTTCGTCTTCGTCTTCGTCGTCTTCGTCATGCTTGAAGACGGCGACGCACCCGTTATTTGATCCACAGATTGCCGCGCCGTTGGTCGTGGTGTCTCCACCAGCGCCAACCACCGCGGCGGGCGCGACCTGCGGACTGAAGATGAGATTGCGCTTGGAATCGGCCGCCACCGAGTGTGACCCGCTAGACACCGGAATGGTTTCGATCAGCACGCTGGTCCCATCGACGACGCCCAAGACAGGGGTTAGAACGCCTTTGGTGCGAAACGCGCTGGCGCCGAGATAATAACGATCGTCGCCCTTATTGAACCAGACTTCATCTGATCCGGTGATGCCGGTAACGACGGCGGTATTCTTGGTCCTGGCGTTGATGACCAGCGTCGTAGTGCTGCCGGGAAGGTTATTCGGGGTGCAGCCAAGCAGCAGATTGTCGTGCGGGCCCACTGTCGCGCCGTTCGGTCCGCAGGCGGTGAGCGGAACCACTCCGGTGTTTGTGGCCGGATTGAACGCGCCCTCCACCGCCTTCGGATGAGCCGGATCGGTCACCAGCAAGCCGCCGCTGCAGGTGTTGACTGGTGAAAGGGTGCAGCCAGGCGGGTTGTTAGCGATGGTCGGGATCGATGTATAGAAGCGCTTGGTCTTCGGATCCCACGCGGGTTGCTCGATCGAGCCGCCGGGAGGCATAATCGCGGGGTCCACGGTGATCTTGATGATCTTCGCCACATGGGAGACCGGATCATCGCCGTTCGCCGAGAACAGCGTTGCGAAGGGAGGATCCTCGGCATTGTTGGCGGCGAGCAGCAACCTGCCGTCGGTCGTCAGGGCCATTTCATCGACCCGGGTCGTGCCGCCGGTGCTGATGATTTGCTTGATAGGGGTCACGGCCGCATTGAGATCGATTACTTTCAGGGTGCTGTCGCCGTCGCCGGCATAGAGCCAGCGCCCATGCGATGTCACGCCATCCGGGCCGGAGATGTCGTTGTTGACGGTGCCGTTCGCTCTGAGTTTGATGCCGACAAAGCCGCCGATGGTCCGTTGGAACTTGAGGTTATTGGTGTTGATGATATCGATCCCCGAATTCGAACGATCAGCCAGATAATATTCTGCTCGGTCCGGATTGACCCAGCTGATATCGAACGAACGCAGCGGATGGCCCGGGATTTGGACGGCCGTCAGGCACTTGGTTTGTGTTGGCGCCGGGGTCCCTGGAGGACCCTGGCATGGCGCGGCGGCAGCGGATGAAGATACAAGGGATGCGGCACCGAGCAGCGCAGGCGCCGCGGTGGCGCAGAAATGCGCAAACAACTTCTTACAACTTGTCATGAGACCCTCCCAAGACGAGCCATTCCACACATGGCTCCTCTGTACCATCGGTCATCTAGGAGGTGATTTCCAGGCAATTTTCAGTATTGGCACAAAGAATGCAGAATTTTTTCCAGTGCGTCAGAAATGCATCAGTTTCCTAGGCGACTTAGCAGGTTAAGATCAAGATTAGATGATGTTTTTATTGTGTCAATACAGTGGACACACTCCCTGACGCCCAGCGAAGCAACAATTATTGTTGTGTCAGAGATTTTTGCCATTTGTTGAAACCTTTGGCTGTGAGCGCTTTTGCCAACGGCAGAAGTCATGTGGGCCTTTGTTGTCCCAGTATGCGGGAAGAAGCTGATCGACCCGTCCGGACGGGACGCGAAGCTGCCCTAAGGTGTCACTTTTTCAACATGAATTCCTCAAGAAAATGAAATCGAAATTGAGTGTCCCGATTAACGACCGGAGTCGTCATTTGCACAATTCTCTGCTATTGCGAAGCGGGATTTTTAGAAGTGGGGAGAGTGATGCACGTTGAGTCGGGTTCCAAATGCAGCTATGTTCGCTGCGGGGCGTCACTGGCATTCCAAATTCCTGAGTCACCTGAAGGTCGTTAAGTGGCCGGTCGGGATTTGGTAAGAATTGTGACATTGGCGAGGGGCCGCGTAAAAATGCATAGGTTGGGTGGGGCGCGGCACTACCGGCCGCTTCACGGCGTATCGTGCGCGGCGTTTTTTGCCCTGTATTTGGCCGTTCTGGCGGCCTGCGGCCAGCTGCCTATCAACAACAACCAGGAGGTTAGCAAAGGCCCCGAGATCATGGATCAGGTGCGCTCACTTGACCTCCTGCCGCGGTTTCCACAGCAGCGCGAGCAGGCTGGGCCAAGCGGCGGCACCGGTGTCAAGCCACAGATTTACAATGGGGTGACGGTGTCGGCCGTCGAGGGAGCGCGGCCTCAACCGACCCCGAGTGGCGAAGGTTACGAGCTTAACTTCGAAAACACCCCTATTGCGTCGGTCGCAAAAGTCGTCCTCGGCGACATCCTGGGAACCGGATACACCATCGATCCGCGCGTCATGGGAATGATCAGCCTGTCATCCGGCCGGCCGGTCCCGAAATCAGATCTGCTGTTCGTTCTTGAGAATGCTTTGCGCCTGAGCGGCGTCGTCCTCATCAAGGATGTCCAGGGCTATCGACTGATACCGCTTGGCGATGCAGTCGGCGCCGGCAACCTGGATCAGACCGAGGCGCACGCCGAGGCGGGCTATGGGGTTTCGGTGGTTCCACTGCGTTACGTGTCCGCTTCCACATTGATCAAGCTGCTCGACAGCTTTGCGACCAAGCCCGGGACGGTGCGGGCCGATGCGTCACGTAACATGCTGCTCATTCAGGGCAGCGGCGCCGAGCGTCGGACTGCGATTGAAACCGTGCTCGGCTTCGACGTTGACTGGATGCGCGGGCAGTCGGTCGGCATATTCCCGATCCATTACACCTCTCCCGAGCTGATCATAACGGAGCTGGAAAAGATCATGGATTCCGGCGAAGGGGGGCTCAGTCAGAATACCCTCAAGTTTCAGCCCGTCACGCGGCTGAACGCCGTTATGGTGGTCGCCCGCAAGCCCGATCTCTTGCGGTCAGCCGAGACCTGGATCAAGCGGCTCGACGCCGCCGATACATCTTCGGCGCGGGCCGGCGTGCATGTGTACCACGTCAAGTATGGCGAGGCGCGCCAGCTTGCCCGTGTGCTGAACGACATTTTCGGCGGCGGCGGCGGCGCCTCGTTTGAAACCCCGGCGGGCCAAGTCGCTCCGCGCGGCGGCTTGGGCATATCGTCGAGCGCCGACCGCTTGTCGCCTCAGAGTCCCTCGGCGAGCGCCAATGTTACCTTTGGGGGCTCGGTCGGCGGTGGCGGCGCCGTCAGCGGTGGCGGCGGCGGCCTCGGTGGTGGCGGCGGCCTCGGCGGCGGCGGAAGAGCGGGAGCGGCTGGCGGCGGGGGCGCGGCCGGCTTTGGCACGCTCGGCCGTCAAGCGGGGCAGGCCACAGATCAAAGTGCTCTGGAGGGCCGCACGCCCACGGGCGGCGGCGGCCAGCCGGTGCTCGAAGGGGTGCGCATCACGGCCGACGTGGTTGCCAATACCCTGCTGGTCTATGCGAGCACGGAAAACTACCAGATCGTCGAGCGGACCATCGTGCAGCTTGATCGTCCGCAGCTGCAGGTCGCAATCGACGCAACTGTCGCCGAGGTCACGCTCAACGATAACCTCACCTATGGCGTTCAGTTCTTTCTCCAGAGCAAGGACAGCGGCGTGCGCGGCACGGTGTCCAACATACCGACGTCGCCGCCGGGCGTGCCGTCTGTGAACGCGGCAGGCTTGGTCGGCGCGGCCCTCAATCGGGCATTCCCGGGTTTCAATTTTCTGATCGGCTCGGAATCCACGCCTAACGTGGTTCTCGACGCCCTGCACGCCGTGACAACTACCAAGGTGCTGTCGAATCCGTCGCTGGTCGTCATCGACAATCAAGTGGCGACCCTGATGGTCGGAAGCGACGTGCCGATCTCGACCGGCTCCGCGAACGTGCTGTCGGCCTCCAATACGATCGTCAACACCATCGACTATCGCAGCGTGGGCATCATCCTGCGCGTGGTGCCACGCATCAGCCCCAACGGCAATGTGCGGCTCGACATCGAGCAGGAGATCAGCCAGGTTCAGAACACCACAGGCGTCGGCGGCAATCCGACCTTCTCGCAACGTAAGGTCAAGAGTTCGATCGCGGTCGCGAGCGGTCAGACCGTGTTGCTGGCGGGATTGATCCAAGAGCAGCAAAATCTCACCCGCGGCGGCATTCCGATCCTCGATCAGATTCCCAAACTGGGTGACGCCTTCTCGCATCAGGCCAAGGACAACACCCGCACCGAGCTGATTGTCTTCATTCGCCCGCAGATCATTCGCGACAGCGTCGATGCCAGTTTCGTCGGGGAGGAGTTGCGTACCAAGCTGCGCGGCATCATCGGACCACTTCCGCCGGAAGTTACCCACACGCCGAAGGTTCGTTAGTTATGCCGACGCTGACATGCGTTTCCACGCACGATTCCGAGTGGGATGAAGCGTTGGAACCGCAATACGAGTTCCGTGGTGCCGCGGAGTGGCCTTACAATCGAGCGCGTGGATGATCTTGACACCGTCATCGCCACTGCTGGCGCGCTGGTACGCCGTCGTGTCGCAAACCACGTCGGCGATGCGGGCGATCGACATCGCAGCGTTCATCGGCGTGGCGGTCCTTGGCGTCATCGCAAGCGTCATTCTGGTTCCCGATTGGCGCGGCGTTTCGGGCGCCGGCCTCGCGGTGCTCATGGTTGCCATCGCGGTGGTCGATACGCGCCGGTTCATTATTCCCGATGAGTTGAGCGCCGCAGCGCTCGCGCTCGGCCTTGTTTACGCGCTAATGGAGGACACCGACATATGGGCGCAGGCCGTCGCGTGGTCGGCCTTCCGGGGCGCCATGTCCGCCCTGGCCTTCTTCGGCGTGCGCGCCTTCTACCGCCGCCTGCGCGGACGCGAAGGCATCGGGCTCGGCGATGTCAAGCTTGCCGGAGTCGCCGGCGTCTGGCTCGACTGGTCGATCATTCCTATTGCGATCGAGATCGCGGCCGTTGCTGCGCTCGGAGCTTACCTGATCCGGCACTTTTATTTCCGCCGCGTCAGTCCGACGACGCGAATGCCGTTCGGCCTGTTCCTGGCGCCTGCGATTTGGATCGGCTGGCTCCTTGAAACGACACTGCTTGCGTATCCCTGGGCATCCTCGTTCTAGAGATCGCTATCGTTCCAGAACGCTGCGAGGTCCGATGTGACGAGCTGAAATGCGAACCGAACAGGCAGGCAACATCATTGCGCAAGCCGATTGGTAGGCAGAATCACCGGAGAGCAATTATGTACAAGATCGCAAGTTTCATCTCTGCCGGAGTCATTTTTTGTGCTGGCGTCATGCCGGTTGCGCACGCCGGTTCCATCGTTGCGGGACGCGGCTCCGTCTATGGCAACGAACTGACGGCCGCGGCGAGGCGGATCATCCCGCGGGCGCTGCGCGGCGACCCCCATGCTCAGGCGATCCTCGGCTTCATGTACGCCAATGGCCGTGGCGTTCCACAGTCCGACGATATCGCCGTCAACTGGTATCTGCAGTCGGCAGAGGGCGGCGATTCGACCGGCCAGTATCTGCTCGGCCTCATGTACGACAAGGGCTACGGCATCACCCAGGATGTCGTTCTTGCCCACAAATGGCTCAACCTCGCGGCCGCGCACGCGCCGCGGCAGAACCGCGAAAATGTCCTGCGGCTGCGTGAAGCCGTGGCCACCAAGATGACCCGCGACCAACTCGATCTGGCCCATCAGCTAGCGATCGATTTCGTTCCAAGCCGGCGATGATTGCGCGCGGGTAGCGGCGGGGTTTCGACAGCACTAGCGCTAAAGCAGATTCCGGTCAGTTTGGGCGGTCACCTCCCTTTCTTTGGCCCGCGCTTGCGCAGGGCCGGGAGGGGTGACGGCGGTTCAGCATATGTGGCCCTGCAGTAGCATGCAGGCGCCGCTGTTACCCCCGGACTGCCTGCGGCAGTTCCGACCGTCCTCCTCCAGGGGAGGGTGCCCACATATTCCGCAATCGATCCGCAAATGAACCTGCGACCGATGCCGTTCGACAACCGGGAGAAGGGAAATGAACCGCTGACGACAGGAGGCTCTGATGAGCTTCGCAAACCGCCTCATACCATTGCTCGCGTCGCTTTTCACGCTATTCTGCGCGCCGGCGCAGGCCGTGGATTATGAGGTCGGTGCCAAGCTCGTCTGCGATACCCAGGCACAGGTGGAGCGCTTCGTCGCTCTGTTCACCGGCGACGCGCAAGCCGCCATTCGGGTCGTCAACGCCGAGGAACAGAATCCCACCGCTTGCGCGATCGTCAGCGTCGCCTATGTGCGCGGCCCGCAAATCGGAATGGCGCGGCATGGTGACAGCTCTTTCGAGATCGTGCGCGTACTGGTGATCGGCATCGAAACTGAAGACGGCATCCGCGTGGTCCGTCCGGCCGCATATTTCTCGCTGTTCGGCATCAAAGAGTACGCAGTCTGAGTTCAGACCTGTGAATGGAGCCGGTCGTTTCGGTGCCGCGTACAGCCTCACGCTCTCAAGTAGCACGTGAACTTGAGCGCATCCACCCACGAATTTGCTCGTTGATTCGTCCCTGAAGGGCGGGAACGGCTTGTGCGCCGCAACGATGATCGGCATCGTCGCATAAACAGCCTGAGTCTGCCATCGAATAAGCAAATTTGAACTGATTTCCCAAAGAAATTCAGCAGGCTGGCGGCTCCAGGCACAGGACCAAAAGCCCAATTGAGAACGTGTGGCAGCCGCGACGGTGCCGTTTCATCGAGAAAAATAGGAGAATCAGTTACTCCACTCGGGGGGGGCACCGGGGGCGTTTTCCACTTCCAGATTCTGCCAGAGGGGTGCTTGCATGGCGTTGTCCCGCAGTACCAAGCTTCTTCTCCTGCTGCCGTGTCCTGCCATGGTATGCTTGTCGGCCTCGTTGGAGGATGTGGTCGCTTCGTCGCAGTGCCTGCCCTCGGCGGAAGCCGTTCGCCAGGAATATCCGGGCGCTTGGGCGTCGTGGAGCATGCACGAACCTGATCACAAGGGCGTCAGGTGCTGGTTTCCGGTCATGCGCGAAAATCATGCCCGGCGCATTGAGGGGCCGCCGCGCAAAAACGAGGCCTCGCACAAAGACGAGGCGTCGCGCAAAGACGAGGCGTCGCCGCGCAGAGATACCGCCGAACACCGCCGGACCAAACCGGTCGTTGAAAACAGGTTGCCGGATGACACCACGCCGCCCGCATCGGCAGATGAGATGAATGCACTTGGCTGGAGCTTCCGCAGCCGGACCACAAGAATTGGCGCCACAATAACATTCGACTGGAATGCCATGGCCGGCGTCTCATTCGACGATCGTTTTGCCGCGGCTTTCGAGGTCAGCTCAGTCAGCCAGCCATCCGTCATCCAGCGCATGATGGACCCGGTTGGAGCCATTCCGTAGGGGCGGCACGGGCTGTCAGCGATCGCACAGAAACGGCGAGTAGATCGCTTCAACCAATCTCAATCTGAAGGGGCCGGAGCATCGGTGATGTAGGGTCGCCCCTACAATCGGCAATGTTGTAGGACGCGGCTTGTGGGCCTGCCAAGGCTCGTAGTCATGCGATCGATCGTGAAGCGCTCAAGCCTCACGTTGTGAGTGCGTGAAAACTCCGATGCTGCAACGCCTGTCGGCCTTTCGGCTGCGCGGACGCTCAGTTTGTACGCGTCGAGGACGCCGATGATCTTTGGCGGCCAGAATGACGGGGGTCTGCTCAAGGTCGGCGTGGCAGAAAGGGAACGTAGGGGGTGGGCAGCCAAGTCCAACCCATGAGAAGCGCGCCGGAACGGACGCACTCCCGGACAAGCGGTCCGCGATTTAGGCCCCCGTGGAACATGCCCCTGCAATCGCGTCGCCGCGACACTCGAAGATGGGAAAAACGCCTAACTCACCACCCGCAGCGGCGCCACCTTGCGCGCATCGAGATGCTCCCCGATCGCCCGGGCGATGAACCGAGCTGTGATCGGCGTGCCGTCGTAGTGCAGGATCGGGATGATCCGCATCGGGTCGATGCGGCACTCGTTCACGATCAGCGAACGCAGCTGCGCATCGCGGTTTTGTTCGACCAGGAACACGATCTCGTGCTCGGCGATGAAATCCAGCACGTCCTGGTGGAACGGGAACGCGCGGATGCGCAGCATATCGAGGCGGTTGCCGCGCTCTTGCAGCATGTCGATCGCCTCGTCCATGGCAGGAGTAGTCGAGCCGTAATAGATGACGCCGCATTTGGTCGGCTTGTCGGCGTTGCGGCGCAGCGGACGCGGCACCAGATTTTTGGCGGTCTCCAACTTGCGCAGCAGGCGCTGCACGTTGTCCGCATAGGCGTCGCCTTCTTCGGTGTAGCGCGCATAGCGATCGCGCGAGGTGCCGCGGGTGAAATAGGAGCCCCTGGTAGGGTGGGTGCCCGGAAGCGTGCGGAACGGGATGCCGTCGCCGTCGACGTCGAGATAGCGGCCGAAATCCTTGCCAGCATCGAGATCGGCAGCGGTCATGATCTTGCCGCGGTCATACTTGCGCCGGTCGTCCCAGACGAGCGGTTCCGTGAGATGCTGGTTCATCCCGATCTCGAGGTCCATGAGCACGAAGATCGGCGTTTGCAGGCGCTCGGCAAGGTCGAACGATTGCGCGGCGAATTCGAAGGTCTCGCCGGGATCCTGAGGGAACAGCACCACATGCTTGGTGTCGCCGTGGGAGGCATAGGCCGCGTTGAGCACGTCCGATTGCTGGGTGCGGGTCGGCATGCCGGTCGAGGGGCCGGCGCGCTGCACGTCGAAGATCACGGCCGGGATCTCGGCGAAATAAGCGAGGCCGCAGAATTCCTGCATCAGCGAGATGCCGGGGCCGGAGGTGGCCGTGAAGGCGCGGGCGCCGTTCCAACCGGCGCCGACGACGATGCCGATGGAGGCGATCTCGTCCTCGCCCTGGATGATGGCGTATTTCGCCTTGCCGCCGTCCTTGTCATGGCGCAGCTTGGCGCAATAGCTGGTGAACGCATCGGCGAGTGACGATGACGGCGTGAGCGGATACCACGCGCACACGGTGGCGCCGCCATAGATGGCGCCGAGGGCCGCGGCCTGGTTGCCCTCAATATAGATGCGGTTTCCGACCTTGTCGGAGCGCTTTATCTGCAGACCGCAGGGACGTGTCATACCGGGCCGCGCCTGCATGTTGGCGAGCACCCAGTCGCGACCGACGGCGAGCGCGTGCTTGTTCGCCCCAATCAGCTTCTCCTTGCCCTTGAACTGCTCCAGGAACAGCGCCTCGATGACGGTGGGATCAATATCGAGCAGCGCCGACAGCGCGCCAAGGTAGATAATGTTCTTGAACAGCTGGCGCTGGCGCGGATCGGTGTATTCGCGATTGCAGACAGCGGTGAGCGGCACACCCAAGATAACAACGTCTTCGCGAAATTTCGAGGCCGGCAGCGGCTTGGTGTTGTCGTAGAAGAGGTACCCGCCCGGCTCGATGCCGGCAACGTCCTTGTCCCAGGTCTGCGGGTTCATCGCCACCATGAGGTCGTAGCCACCGCGCGCGCCGAGATAGCCGTCCTCGCAGACGCGTACCTCATACCAGGTCGGCAGTCCCTGGATGTTGGACGGAAAAATGTTGCGCGAAGACACCGGCACGCCCATACGCAGCACCGCGCGGGCGAACAGCTCGTTGGCGCTCGCCGAACCTGAGCCATTGACGTTGGCGAAGCGAACGACGAAATCATTTACGCTGCAGAGCGGGCTTCGTGCTGGCATTTTGAACCTGCGTGAGTCATTTCAATGAGATATTTTTTCATGTCCCACGCTCCTGTGGGGCAGCGCTCCGCGCACAAGCCGCAGTGAAGGCAGACGTCCTCGTCCTTGACCATGATGCGGCCGGTCTTGAGGCCGTCCGCCACATAGATGTCCTGGGCGAGGTTCCGGGCCGGTGCTTTGAGGCGGATGCGCAGTTCCGTCTCCGGTGCGTCGGCCGTGAAGGTGATGCAGTCCATCGGGCAGATGTCGACACAGGCATCGCATTCGATGCACAGCGAACCCGTGAACACCGTCTGGATATCGCAGTTGAGGCAGCGCTCGGCCTCCTTGAGCGCAAGCTGCACGTCGTAGCCCAGCTCGACCTCAGCCTTGATGTCCTTGAGCGCCACCACTTTGTCACGGAGCGGCACGCGCAGGCGCTTGTCAGGCGAGATCTCGTTGTCGTAGCTCCACTCGTGAATCCCCATCTTCTGGCTCATCACGGTGACGGCCGACAGTGGGCGTTTATCGATGTCTTCGCCGCCGAGCATCATGTCGATCGACAGCGCGGCCTCGTGGCCGTGGGCGACCGCCCAGATGATATTCTTAGGCCCGAACGCGGCGTCGCCGCCGAAGAACACTTTGGGGTGGGTCGAGCGCATGGTCTTGGGATCGACCTTGGGCATGTCCCATTTGTCGAACTCGATGCCGATGTCGCGCTCGATCCAGGGAAATGAATTCTCCTGGCCGACTGCGACGAGCACATCATCGCAGGGAATGTGGTGGTCGGGCTCACCCGTCGGCGCGAGACTGCGCCGGCCTGTTGCGTCATAATCGGCCTTCACCTTTTCAAACGTGATGCCGGTAAGGCGACCGCCTTCGTGGGTGAATGCCTTGGGCACCAGGAAATTGAGGATCGGGATGCCCTCATGCATCGCGTCCTCCTTCTCCCACGGCGAGGCCTTCATCTCATCGAAACCGGAGCGCACCACAACAGTGACCTGTTCGCCGCCAAGCCGACGTGAGGAGCGGCAGCAGTCCATGGCGGTGTTGCCGCCACCGAGCACGACCACGCGCTTGCCGATCTTGTCGATATGGCCGAACGAGACGCTGGACAGCCAGTCGATGCCGATATGGATGTTCCTGGCAGCCTCCTTGCGCCCCGGAATGTCGAGGTCGCGTCCGCGCGGCGCGCCGGAGCCGACGAAGATGGCGTCAAAATCCTCGGCGAGGAGCTTTCTGAGGCTGTCGATGCGTTGGCCGGCGCGGAATTCGACGCCGAGATCGAGGATGTAATCGCATTCCTCATCGATGACGGACTCAGGCAGGCGGAACCGGGGGATTTGTGTGCGAATCATGCCGCCCGCCTTGAGATCGCCATCAAACAAGACGCAAGTGTAACCCAGCGGGGCGAGGTCGCGCGCGACTGTGAGTGAGGCAGGGCCACCACCGACAAGCGCAATGCGCTTGCCGTTCTTCCGTGATGCCGCACGCGGGAGACGCGCCTTGATGTCGTCCTTGAAATCGGCAGCGACGCGCTTGAGTCTGCAGATCGCGACAGGCTCCTTCTCGACCCGGCCACGCCGGCACGCCGGCTCACAGGGCCGGTCGCAGGTGCGGCCGAGGACGCCCGGAAATACATTCGACTTCCAGTTGATCATGTAAGCGTCCGAGTAGCGCCCGGCCGCGATCAAGCGGATGTATTCCGGAACTGGCGTGTGCGCCGGACAAGCCCACTGGCAGTCGACCACCTTATGGAAATAGTCGGGCGCAGCAATGTTGGTTGGTTCCATTCACTCCTCGTGCAAGGGTCGTTGCCTCCAAGGGCCTGCAACAATGCTTTAACGTTTTCCTCCGCTGGCGGGTTTTAGATTGACCGTCCTATTTTAGACGGGGTGGGTCGGGATCACCATCGGCATAAGGTATATCAATTCGACGTGACCAAGGTGCAACGTACGGGCAGCGGAGACCGGCTTCGATCGCATGACCTCGCGCTGCAATGCATCAAGAAATGCACCTCAGCCCCGTGAATTTCGCGCGTCCCCATAACGCTTTTGTACGAGGAAGGCCAGGGTTTAAGTGTAAAATTATGTTTATGCACTGTTAGCAAATAGTGAACGCGTGGTTAGCAAAAATAGTGAAACGCGTGCGGTTCCCTTGCGCACGTCTGCGCCGGAACGTTGGGCCGTGCATGAGCGCTTAAGCCTCGACGCTTTTTCCAAGCCAACCGATCGCTGCCTGCACGCCTCCGCTGCAATGCGGGATGCCGAGCGCCTTGAGGGCGACTTCGACGACCCCCAGCGTGCCGAGCACCATGGGGGCATTGACGTGCCCCATATGTGCGATACGAAATGCTTTACCCGCCATCTCCCCAAACCCGGTTCCGAGGACGACACCGCATTTCGCATTGCAATAATCCTGCAGCGGCGTCGGATTGCACCCATCAGCCATCCGAATCGTGGTTACTGTGTCGGAGCGCTCAATCGGATTTGATATATTGAAATCGAATGCCTTTCCTTCCGCCCACACCGTAACGGCACGGCGCACTGCTTCCGCCAGTAAACGATGGCGTTGGAATACGTTGTTGAGCCCTTCCGCAAAAATCATATCGAGCGCAGCCCGGAGCGCGAAAAGCAAATGCTCGGGCGGCGTGCCCGCGTATTTCTGGTAGTGCACGGTGCCGTCGCGTGCGGTCCAGTCCCAATATGGTGTTCGCAATTGGGCGTGCTTATGCACTTCGCGGGCGCGGTCATTAACCGCGACGAAGCCGAGACCGGGCGGCGTCATCAAGCCTTTCTGGGATCCCGACATGGCGACGTCCACGCCCCATGCGTCCATCTCGAACGGCACACATCCCAACGAAGCGACCGCATCCACCAAGAGTAGCGCGTCGTGGCCGGCAGCTTTGATGGCCTTGCCGATGGCCTCGATGTCGTTCACGACTCCCGAGAACGTGTCGACATGTGCCACCAGGATGGCCTTGATCTGACCCGCCCTGTCCTCCCGCAGCCGGGCTTCAACTTCGGCCGGGCGCACCGCGCGACGCCAATCTCCTTTGAGGACTTCTACCTCGACACCGAGAAAGGCCGCGGCATTGCCCCAACCCACTGCAAACCGGCCGCTTTCCAGCACCAGAATCTTGTCGCCCTTTGATAGGACGTTAGTGAGCGCGGCCTCCCAGGCGCCGTGGCCATTGGCAATATAAATGTAGGAGCGCCCGCTGGTGCGGAACAGCCGGCTTATATCTGCCAACAGGCTGTCGGTGAGCGCCAAAAGCGGACCCGCATAGATGTCGACCGCCGGCCGGTGCATTGCGCTCAGCACCTCGTCCGGCACCGTGGTGGGGCCGGGGATGGCAAGGAACTCGCGTCCCGCTCTAACGACCATTATGCGCGCTCCTCAGAAATCGAGTTCGTGTGCAGTCATCAGGGGTCGAGAAGCCGCGGTCAAGAGGCCAGAACCAGCTCTGACTTCCATCGCCCCGAGCGGATGTGCTGGTCTGCCACGCTGGGAGGACAGCCTATTTCAATCAGACGCGGAAATGATGGGGGAGGCGTGACCCGTGCGTCGTGAAGCCAAGAATCGCAGGATGGGTTGAGCGCGCAGCGGAACCCATCAACGGCCGTGCCGTATCCGCCGCTCAGGATGGGTTTCGCTTCGCTTGACCCATCCTACGCCACTGCGTGCTATCGCGCCGCGACTTTCAGGCTATCGTACGTGAATGTGAAATCATGCTCGGCCTGCGGCCTGTGGCAGGTGAAGCACGAGGTCAAATTGGCGTTCGGGTTGGGCGTTTTGTCGGGACGAAAAGCCTGATACTCCCAGTCGCCGTTGCGCACCGGCTCCGGATAGGCCGCGCCCCAGCCCGCGTGCTTCTCCATCGCCGCGTAGCCGCGGATAGTGTTGGTCTTGATCAAGCGACCATTGGCATCCTTGGTCAGATTGCCTTGGGCGTCGAGCTGTGCGGCGTAGATCACGACGGTGATCACCGTGGCGTCCGGAAGCGGCATCCCGGCCTTGGCGGCTTCGGCAGCCGCCGGGCTGGCGTAATATTCGCGGACCTCCCTCGCGTCGGGCTTGTCGAGCGCGAGGTACATCACGCCCTTGGCGTAGTTCTCCGGAAACGCAACGCGGTCAGCGCCGGCGCGGACCTGAGCGGCCGCCGCCAAGCCGGCGATGGCGACGACGCTGGCGGCGGCGATAAGCTTGCTGCGCATCTGCATGACTCTCTCCCTGGCGACCTGGCTCCCTGGCGACCTGGCCTTTATCGCGCCGCGACCTTCAGGCTGTCGTGGGTGTAGACGAAATCCTGTTCAGCCTGCGGCTTATGGCAGTTAAAGCAGGCAGACAGATTGGCATTGGGGTTCGAGGTCTTATCGGCACGGAAAGCCTGATACTCCCAGTCGCCGTTGCGCACGTTTTCCGGATAGGCGGCACCCCACCCGGCGCGCTTCTCCATCACCGCATAGCCAAGAATATTGTTGGTCTTGGTGAAGCGACCGTTGGCATCCTTGGTCGGATTGCCTTGGGCGTCGAGCTGGGCGGCATATTGCACCGCTGTGATCACCGTGCCGTCCGGAAGCGGTAGTCCCTTCTTCGCGGCTTCGACAGCCGCCGGGCTGGTGAAGTATTCCCGGACCTGCTTGTTGTCCGCTTTGTCGAGTGTGAGGTAGACCACGCCCTTGGCATAGTTCTTCGGAAAAGCGACGCGGTCGCCGCCGGCGCGCACCTGCACGGCCGCGGCCAATCCGACGACTGTGACCGCGACGGTTGCGATGGTAAATTTGCTGCGTGTCTTCATGATTTCCTCCCTGGCAGGCGCACCGGAAGAAAGGCGCGATTTCATAACCGTGTCGTGAGGTCCGTCAGCCATGATGGCGAGGCCTCTGCCAGCGCGGTCTCGACCGTCTTGTCAAGACCGGTCAGCACCAGAACCCCGATCGCGATGAACGTCAAGGCCAATGCGGCTTTGATCCGGTGGCCGGCCGACGCGAGCGCATGACGACCTCGCATCATGGCTTCACGCGAAAACAGGCCCAGGGCCAGCAATGGAAGCGCCGCCCCCGCTCCGAACGCGAGCATCACGATCGCGACTTCGCCAAGGTCGCGCCCTTGTGCGGCCAGCAGCGACGCCGCACCGAGCGTCGGGCCGACGCAGGGGCTCCATACGGCGCCGAGAAGAACACCGATCGCAAATTGGCCCACAATACCGTTGGCGCGCAGGCCTTCGAGCTGCCGGTCGGCCCAAGCGGCGATGGGCCCCTCGGCGACGACCAGCGGAGCTGCCAGGCGCGGAAGTACAAGAACGCTTCCGATCACCACCATCAGCGTCGCGGCAACGTAGCGAAACACGTCGGCGTCGAGCCCCATCGCGAAGCCGACTGTCGCGATGAACAATCCGATGGCGACGAAGGAGACGGAGAGCCCGGCCGCAAGCGCCGCCGGGCCCCATTTGCGTTCCGAAGCTGCCGCACCGAGGACGATCGGCAAGATCGGCAGGACACACGGCGAAAGGGTCGAAAGCCCGCCGGCAACAAACGACAACGGGAGACTGCCGACCGCCATCGGAGGCTGTCAAAGCGCCTTGTTCAGCAGGGCTGAAATGGAGGCGCGGTTTGTGTCGCCGACGGAGCGACCTTCCTCTTTTTCACCTTTGAAGGAAATAAGCGTCGACTGCATGCGCGCCCCGAACCGCCGGACCAGATCCTTCTGGCTGTCGAAATCGATGGTGAAGTACGCAAGGTCCTTGAACTTCGGATCCGCCATCAACTCGCTGAGGATCGGCGCTTGCGCCTTGCAAATGGGACACCACGAAGCATGGATGCCGACGAAAATGGGCTTGCCGGCCTTCTGGGCGGCCGCGAAAGCGGCAGCGTCGAAGGGCTGCGGGCTAACCGCCAAGGCTGGCGATACGGCGACCGCACTGGCGGCGATGGCGAGGAGAGCCGAGCGACGTGACAGCATGGAACCTCCCTCTGGAAGCTTCGGGTAAGACTCGTTATGGGAGTGGTTCATAGCGTTGGATGACACTAGCGCATAGATTGCGGATTGACCGGCAAGATCAATTCTCGTTGATGCCGAACCTCTCAGGTCGCTTGACCGCGCTGTGCCGGAAGGCCAATTTTTCAATCGCGAGATCGTGATGTCGATCGGCGTGCGGGTCGCACGGCCAAAGTTAGGTCGGCGGCATACGCACCGGCGGAGGAGATCATGAAACACAGAATCGGCGCGGCGCTGGCGATCGTGGCGGGGCTCAGCATTGGCAGCGCCTCGGCGCAACAGAACGCGGATACAATCGACTCTCATCTGGCTGCCGCGAAGGCAGCGGCAGGGTTCGATTTCACTGGCACGCTCGCGCGCATCTGCATCGCGCCGCAGACGGCTCCGGGCGCAGACGTGCGCCCGCCACCGCCGCCCGATCGCGCGACTTGGTTCACCGAGCCCGCGAAGGTGTTCGACAATCTCTATTTCGTCGGCACCAAAATTCATTCGTCCTGGGCGCTGACGACGAGCGAAGGCATCATCCTGATCGATACGCTCTACGATTACGCTTCCGAGGAGGCCATTGTGGGTGGTTTGAAAAAGCTCGGGCTTGATCTGGCGACGGTGAAATACGCCATCATCAGCCATGCCCACGGCGACCATGTCGGCGGCGCCAAGCTGATGCAGGACCGCGGCGCCCGCATCGTGATGGGCGCGCCGGACTGGGATTCGATCGAAAAATCCGTCAATCAGTATCCGAACGGCAAACCCAAGCGCGACATCGCGGCGACCGATGGTCAAAAGATCACGCTCGGCGATGGGTCGGTGACGCTCGCGCTTACGCCCGGCCACACGCCGGGAACCGTTTCGATGTTCTTTGAGGTGACCGACAACGGCAGACCTCTTACAGTCGCCTATTCGGGTGGTACAGCATTCAACTTCCCGAACGACGTGCCGCATTTCGATACTTACATCGCTTCGCAGCGCAAGATGGCGGAACTCGCCAGCCGGAACGCCACCGTCCTGATGTCGAACCATTCGGAATTCGACAACGCCGTCACCAAGATCAAGCTGCTGGCGGCGCGCAAGCCCGGCGAGCCGCATCCGTTCGAAATTGGCCGCGACGCGGTGCAGCGCTATTTCAAGGTGATGGATGAATGCGCCCAGGTGGCGCGGCTCAAGCTGTTGTAGGGATGTTCTTCTCCCTCCCCGTCTTCGGGGAGGGCAGGGTGGGGTTCTTTTCAAGGTCCAGCTGTGCCTGTTGTCGCCCCACCCGGCGCTTCGCGCCACCCTCCCCGAAGACGGGGAGGGATAAGCGCGCATCTCCGCAAAGCCTCGGTGGCCGGCGCGATGAATTCCCTGATAACAGGGAAATTAACAGGGAATTTTGAAAATTTCATCCGTTTGCGGTCTCTCGGGGCGGCGCTGCGATCCGGTCGCCAAACGGAATCAGCGACTTGCAGCCGCTTCCCTGTTCCTCCAAAAACAGGGAAGTTTTTCGCCGGAACAGGAAAGTTTTTTTGCGAGGGAATGGCATCGAACCGATCGTCATTTTGCGTCGTGCTCGCGAGACGCGCAGTCGCAAACTCACCTCCACATTTGCAGCCCGGACGGAGTGAAATGACATCCGGTGCCGCCGTGCACAGACGAAATGCCGACCTTGGACTACGGGGCCGCAAAGCAGCGGTCCCGTGGTCCGGGCTACGATTCCATAACTCCTGTGTGTGCATGACATCGACCGCCGGATATGGATTCCGGGCTCGCGGGCAAAAGCCCGCGCTTCGGAATGGCACGGTTGAGCGGGCGTCCCGACAGAGCGCGTTGATTTCATTTGGAGAAAAAGGGGTATTTCGTTTTGCCAAAATGACGCCGGCGGTTCGCGCGGGCATCGCCCGGCAATCCACTCCGCGCCGCCGCGGTCGCGGCCGCAGTAATTGGCCGAGCCTGGAATGTCGGGCTGCGTCGAGGGACGATCTGGCGACGGCATGGCTTTTCGCGGCTCTCGTTAAATAAGCATCATCATATCACAATAGGCCTATTTCCACAAGATCAAACCGACAGATCAAACCGACAGATCAAACCGATAGATCAAACCGATAGATCAAACTGACGGGCGAAATACAAGAGAAGCAAAACGCGACCGGACAAATCTGGAAAGTCACCGACAAACAGAGCCGCTGACAATGCGTAGCCGCCAGATCGCACTCGGTCACGGGACTTTGAGTGCATCGCGGATACGCCGAGCCTCAAGCAAGCGCGCCTCATAATAGGCTGCATTTGGTGCGTGCCCACCAGCGCGCATGGTTTCAAAGGCGGCCTCGATTTGCTGGACCGCGGTTTCAGCCATCGCCGCGTCCTTGGTCCGCTCAGCCAGTCGCATCAAAGCAACGCCTTGATTGCCGAAACTCGTGGCCCATTGCGGCGGCACGCGCTCGCGGGTGCGTTCCGTGAGGGCGTCGCGATAGGCGGTGACCGCCTGCTCCAGCTGCGCCGTCCCGCTCTCGCCATCCCCGAGGGCCCGCAGCGCATTGCCGAGAGTGTGCTGGGTCGCGGCCCAGTCGCGCGGCACGCGTTCGCGGGTATATTCCTTGAGGGCGTCGCGATAGGCGGCAACCGCTTCCTCCAGCTGCGCAGTCCCGCTCTCGCGCTCCCCAAGTCTCTGAAGTGCATTGCCGAGGTTGTTCTGGGTCATGGCCCAGTCGAGCGGCACGCGTTCGCGGGTATATTCCTTGAGGGCGTCGCGATAGGCGGCGACCGCCTCCTCCAGCCGCGTCGTCCCGCTCTCGCGCGCGCCGAGGGCGCTGAGTGCACCGCCGAGATTGTTCTGGGTCATGGCCCAGTCGAGCGGCACGCGCTCGCGTGTGTATTCCGTGAGGGCGTCGCGATAGGCGGCGACCGCCTCCTCCAGCCGCGCCGTCCCGCTCTCGCGCTCGCCGAGGGTCGCAAGGGCGGTGCCGAGCCCGTCGCTGGCTGAACCTCGTTCATCACCGGATGATGCATAATCCAATAATTTTCGCCGCAATTCGATTAACGCGATGAGATGTACGTTGCTGCCACGATCACGCCCATATTCGTATAGCGTCTCCGCTTCCGAATTCAGAGACCGGGCGACCATTGAGGTATTCGTCCCATGAACCGCTCCGGCCAGAGTAACGATAGCGTCCGCGGCAGCTACCCCGTCATAGGCCGCCAGCGCAATATCGCGCGTGCGATTGTAAAGCGCCGTTATTCCGGCGACGTATCGTTCGCGACGCTCTTCCTCCTCGCGGCGCATTTCTTCGGCTGCTTTACGCAGCGCGGCGCGAGCCAGCCCGGACTTGCCTTCATCTACCAATGACCGCGCTATTTTCAGCGCTTCATCGACGATCACGTCGATATTGGTCTGTGTCGGCCTCGCGGCAATTTCTCTTTCGTAGATGTCGATCGCGTTGCGAACCGCCAGTTTCATGCCTTCAAAGTCGAGGTGCCGATCACCGGCGACTCTCTTCGCCATTTCGTGGATGAACCCCTCAGCCACCCGGCGAGCGCGCGCCTCCTCCTCGCCATAGGCCTTCACCAGCAGATCGAGAATCGCCGTGTAAGCGATATGCTTGGCAAGATCGGCGGGGCTCGTGAAGGTGCAGCCGGGATAGCGGTCCGCCTTCTTGAGGCACGCTAAGTGGGCGGATTGGTCAACGGCCGAGGCCGCTGTTGGTGCGTATTTCGGGCCACGCTCGGCACTGTCCGCCGCTTGGGCGATGAACAGGCGCTTATCGTGATAGAGCGCGAGCCAAGCCTCCCATTGGGTGTAGGAAACGCCGGCACCTGCCCTCAGCACCTCGCCAAGGGGCGGCAGCTTGTCCGCAAGATCGGGATGTTTTTTGCGCAGCGCCGACAATGCCAGTTCACCCGGGGCAGAACCCGTCAGGTTGCCGACCAGATGAACCACGGCGTCGCAATGCGCGATATACACATCGAGCCTGTCCAGCGTGTCGCCGCCGAGGTCCTTGAAGTCCTCCTGCACCTTCACTTCCACATTGTGCCGCGTGAGGTCGGTGCGCAGCGCATCACGATAGGTGCGGAATTCGTCGGAAACGGTCGAGAGAAAAATCTTGACCGACATGAGTGGGCGTCCTGAAACAGCGGCCCAGCGAGGAAGGGGGCGATCTTTCCCTCCCCGTCTTCGGGGAGGGCAGTGTGGGGTTCTTTATCATGGCACGGTCGGCCGCTGTGTCGCCCCACCCGGCGCTTCGCGCCACCCTCCCCGAAGACGGGGAGGGATGCTACTTCCCCGCGCGCATCAGCGAAGCCTTGAGCGCCGGGCGATCGACTTCCTTGCCGGCGAGATACATGCCGGCGATACGGCGCGTGTTGCGGATGTCGTCGAGCGGATTGGCGTCGAGCACCAGGAGATCGGCGCGCTTGCCAGGTGCAATGACTCCGCGGTCCCCAAGCCCGATAAATTCCGCGGAGCGGCCGGTTGCGGCGACGATCACCTGTGCCGGCGTCATGCCAGCTTCCGCCATCATCTGGAGTTCCTTCTGCTCGGCGAAGCCGAAGGGGTGATCCTCGAGCCCGGTGTCGCTGCCGAGAATGATGCGCGCGCCGGCGGCGGCAAGCTTCGCCACGTTCTTCTGCAGAATCGCGTAGTTTTTCTCGTTGCGCTCGGCCGTAGCGGCGTCGCGATTAGTAAAAGAGGCACGCATCCGCGCGATCATGTCCGCCGGCTCGGTGTCGCGCAACAGGCCGGCAAGGTAGGGCTCCTCGAACCAGGCCGGAACTGAAGTATGGGTGGCGCGTTCAGGCGAGCCGATGTTCGGCATCACGTAGATGCCCTTCGCATTCATGGTGGCGATCAGCGCGTCGCTCATCACCATGTCGCGCACCAGGTGAGCGAAGTTGTCCACGCCTGCGGCGGCAAGCTCGACTGCGTCCTTGTGATAGAACACATGAGCCGAAATCTTGAAGCCGAGGCGGTGCCCTTCGTCGATGACTGTGCGGGATAACGCGATCGGCAGGCTGGGAGCACGGCCGCCGCGGTCGTCGACCCAGATCTTGATGAGGTCGACCTTTTTGGCCGCAAGCTCCGACACGGCGTTGCGGGCCTGATCCTCGGTCGTGATCTCGGAGGCGATACCCGCATAGGCCGCGGCACCCGGGCCGGCATTGGGCGCCCCGATGCCGCGCCCGGCCAGCATGAGCCGCGCGCCACCGAGGCGGCCAGCCGCCTGGTCGGCGCGGATCTGGTACATCACGTCGCCCTTCTCGATGCCGTGCGACACCACGGTGGAAATGCCGAAATAGAGTGCGCGATTGAGATCGTCGAGGATGGTCTCGCGGTTGAAGTTTTCCGCCGAGTAGCTCAGGCCCCGCTGGAATCCCGGATGCACATGGGCGCTGACGATCGCCGGCATAATGGTCTTGCCGTCGAGATCGATCCGCGCCGCGCCCATCGGCGGCGCGATATCGCCCTTGCGGCCGATGCGCTCGACGTGGCCGCCTACGACAAGCAGCGCGCCGTTCTCGATTGCGGCCGTGCCGTCGCCTGGGATTATCCGAGCGCCTTCGAACAGGACCGTCTGAGCAAACGCCGCGTTGGTGACCAGCGCGATGGCAACGGCGAGGGCGAGCAGACCAAACCGTACGATTGATTTAGTGGACATAGGCAGACCGTTCTGTTGCGCCGTGATCTGGCGCGGGAGTCGAAATGTGCCTCCGAGCGGTGCGGGTTGTCAAAGCGTCAGAACCGAGGTGTGTGACACGGGCGCAGTCGCGCGGTCCCACCGTTAGAAGCAGATTCGATCGCTTGGATCACGTGCCGGTGTCGTCGCCGGGCTTGTCCCGGCGACCTCGATGGCAAAGCCACTGAGCAAGAATATCGGTGTGGCCGGGACGAGCCCGGCCACGACACGCAAGGGTTCCAAGTGCTTTGACCTGACCGGGATTCGTCTATCACAGCAAACCCCGTGCGTCCTTTTTTCTTCCCGGTTGAAAGCGGTGCCGGAATAGGGAAAATCCCATCGCCCGATACGCCGCGCGAGAAAAATGCGGCGCCGACCGGCGGATCGGGGGTGAAAGGCGTAACGGAGGAGAACCATGCATCGACGAAACATCGTTGGCATTTCGGCACTGACGGTAGGTCTTGCTCTGCTGCCGAGCGGTGCGAGCGCCCAGCAGAAATCCATCAAAGACATGCTGGTCGGCACCTGGGCACTTCTGCTTGACGACAACATCAAGGACGACAGCACTCATGTGCCGGCATTCGGCCCCAATCCCGAGGGTACCCTCGTCTTCGCGGCCGATGGGCATTATTCCTTACAGATATTCCGGCACGGCCGCCCGGCCTTCGCCTCGAAAGACCGGCTCAAGGGGACTGCGGACGAGAACAAAGCCGCAGTTCAGGGCATGATTTCTCACTTCGGCACCTATACGGTTGACGAGGCCGGCAAGACCCTTGCTTTCCGCATCGAGGCGAGCTCGTTTCCGAATTGGGACGGAACCCTGCAAAAACGGCCCATCACTGCGGTCACCGACGAAGTGCTGACGTATAACAATCCGACACCGACCACCTCCGGCTACGTGCGGTCGGAACTGGCGTGGAAGAAGGCGAAGTGAGCGCGACGCGAGGGAGCGCCGTTGCTCGCATTTGCGAGGTCGTGTGTGACGAGATTGATTTACGTTCACCCGCGGGCTTGACCCGCGGGTCCATCGTCTTCGCATGAAAGATGGATTGCCGGGTCAAGCCCGGCAATGACGCGACATCAGCGGGGCGCACATTAGCACAACCGAGTTTATTCTTCCGCTCCGCGGGATCCCTTGAACGATCGCCGCGGTGACTTACTCCGGCCTGGCGCCGGAAGCCTTGATGACCTTGCCCCACTTCTCGACTTCGCTCGCCACATAGGCGCCGAAGCTCGACGGCGTGTGGAAAATCGGTGTCGTTCCCACCGCGGCGAGCCGCGCCTTGGTGGCAGGGTCGGCAAGGCCAGCATTGATCTCCTGGTTTAGCCTGGTGATGATGTCGGCCGGGGTTCCGCGCGGCACGCCGAGCCCGCACCAGGAATTCGCCTCGTAACCGGGCACCGTTTCTCCGACGGTCGGCGCATCGGGCACGAATTCGCTCCGCGTCTTTCCTGCCACCGCCAGCAGGCGCAAAGCGCCTGACCGGATGTGCGGAAGCGATCCGGTCAGCGTCGGGAACATCACCTGTACCTGGCCGGCGATCATGTCGGTCAGCGCCGGCGCTTCGCCCCGATACGGCACGTGCACCATGCGGATGCCGGTCATGGTCTGAAACAGCTCGCCGGCCACATGGGACGTCGACCCAGTGCCGAACGAGGCCATGCTGATTTTGCCGGGGTTGTCCTTGGCGTAGGCGATGAACTCTGGAACGGTCTTGGCGGGCACGGAAGGATTGACCACCATCACCAGGGGGAAATCGATGAGACCTGATACCGGCGCGATGTCGTGGAGGAGATTGAAAGGAAGGTTGTCGAACAACGTGACATTGACGGCCGCGGATGCCGCGATGAACAGCAATGTGTAGCCATCCGGCGGAGAGCTGACCGCCGCCTGAATCGAAATATTGGTGGAAGCGCCCGGCTTGTTCTCGATGACGATCGATTGGCCGAGACGCTCCGACAGCCATTGGGCCATGATGCGCGACACGGTGTCGGCCCCGCCGCCCGGCGGAAATCCGACGATCCATCGCAGCGGCCGTGTCGGGTAGCCCAACGCGCATACGGTTTGCGGGAGCGCAGGCGCCGCAACGGTCGCCGCGGCCATTTGCAGGATCCGGCGGCGCGGAAATCTCGTCATTGCTGCCTCCCATGCTTTGCGATGAATGCCAGCACGGCGCGATTGAACACCTCGGGTTCTTCCCAGTAAACCGAGTGCCCTGATTCCGGCGCCACCACCAGCTCGGCGTTCGGGATTTTTGCGGCGATCATGCGGGCGATCGACGGCGGCGTGGCGAGGTCGGCAGCGCCGGAGATCACGAGGGTCGGTACCCTGAGCGTGCCGAGCATCGCGTCGGTAATCCGGTTCTTGAGCGGCTGGCGGAAGGTGTCCACCAGCCCAGATTTGCGCTCCAGCTCGACCCATAGCCGGAAGCCTTCGGGATTGCGGGCACGGTAGGATGGGCCGACCTCGCGGATTTCGACCGGGATTTCATCCCAGATTTTCGGCCGAATGCGGGCGCCGGCCGCGGGGATATCGCCATCCACGACACCGAACTGGTTGCTTGAAATTGTGAGGCTCAGAAGCCGCTCCGGATGGGAGAAGGCATAATCCGACGCGATGCTGCCGCCGGCTGCAGAGGCAACGACATGGAATTTGCCAAGCCCGAGAAACTCCACGAGCTGATGCAAATCTTCTGAGGCGTTGCCGGGCTTGGTGCGGTCGACCGGCGCCGAGCCATGGTAGCCGCGTCGCGAGTAGGAAACGACGCGATAGCCGGCCTTGGCGAACACCGGTTGCTGATAACCCCAGATAAGGCCGCTGCCGGACGCCGGATGGAGCAGCACAATGGGTTCGCCCGACCCTTCGGTGTCCCAGAACCACAGCCGGGTGTCGGCAAGCTGCGCAATCCCTTCCTTGGCCGGCACCTGCGGCGGAACCGGGATCGGCGCCAGCGGATCGAGCAGTGTTTGCGCGACTGCAGTATCCGCCCGCCAGGTCGCTCCAGCGTCAAATGCGAGCACCGCGGCGCCAGCCCCCAGCAGCTTCCGCCGACTAATCTCATAACTTGCCCTCACAGACGCCAAGCTGAGCTGCGGCCGTGCCGCCGCGGCTCCCTCTCCCCTTGTGGGGGAGGGTTGGGGTGGGGGGCCGGAGAGCTGTGGCACTGTTGTGCCGCCTCTCGCGACCCCCACCCCCGACCCCTCCCCACAAGGGGGAGGGGAGGAGTTTGCGGAACCGCTGCGGCGTAAGCCTGCACCCATGATATTCGCCATTTCCCGGACCGGCATTTCGATCATGGTCGCCCTCCCGTCCATCATTCTTGCGGCGCCGCCCATGGTATGACTGGCGCTCAGCTCTGCGGCTCCCAAATATACCGACGATCGCCACGTGAGCCTATGGCGAACAGACGCAAATCATCGCGGAAGAGTGACGGTATGCGCGACGTGTTCGAAGAGATTTTTGCCCAGCAGGGACTGGAACGGGGCGATCCGATAGATTCGGCGCGGCGCGGCATGCGTGCCCTCAGGCGGCGCTTCTACGAAGCGGTCGCGGTGCGCGACGATCCGGCGGGATTTGCGGTCGTGCTCGATGGTCGTCCGATCAGGACTCCGGCGCGCCGTGCGCTGGCGGCACCCTGCCGGCCACTTGCAGATGCAATCGCTGCCGAATGGCAGGCGCAAGCCGAGTTCATCGATGCTGCCGGAATGCCGGTGACGCGGCTCGCCAATACCATCATAGACGGCGTTGCCGCCGCGCGGGACGAAGTGGCAGGCGAGATTGTCAAATATCTAGGTTCCGATCTCGTGTGCTATCGCGCTGCAAGTCCGCAGGGCTTGGTGGCGCGGCAGTCACTGCAGTGGGATCCGATCATCGCCTGGGCCGAGGCGTCGCTCGGCGCTAAGTTCGCCACCGTGCAGGGGATCACTTACGTGCGCCAGCCGGACAGTGCAATCGATCGCGCGCGCGCCGCGATCCCGCGCGATCCGTGGCGGCTCGGCGCCGTTCATGCAGCTACCACTCTGACAGGTTCAGCGCTGATCGCGCTCGCGCTCGCAAGGGGCGACGTCGGGCTCGACGCGGCTTGGGCTGCCGCCCATGTGGATGAGGACTGGAACATGGAGCTGTGGGGCCGCGACGAACTTGCCCTCAAGCGCCGCGCCCACCGCTTTGCCGAGATGACGGCAGCGGCCCGCGTCCTGGCGGAGATGGAAACAGCGGGTTAAAGAAGCGCCACGGCGCCAACGCGCGTGGTTGACGGAACTTCCCCTCACTTTGACGCGATTTCTCCTTCAGTGGCCGTCCGCAGCCGCTTGATCTCAGCTTCCAACGCTTCGATCTTTTGGTTGCGCGCGGCCAGCGCGGCGGCCACATCGGTGGCCTCGACGCGCAGCGGAATGTGCTGCGGGCAATTTGCGTTCCAGGCCGAGACGGAAAACAGTATTACGCACTCCGGGCGCGCGTTGTATCCCTCGGGCATCAGCCGGGAGGTCAGTTCGGCATCGCCTTCGACCACGCGCGCGTTGCCCCAGATCTTGACACGTTGCCGGCTCCCATAGTCGATCAGAAAGAGCTGCGCCTTGGGGTTGTCGGCGAGGTTGCCCTGCGTGATGTATTGGCGGTTACCGGCGAAATCCACAAAGCCGATGGTTTTGTCGTCGAGCACATGCAGAAAGCCCGCCGGGCCGCCGCGGTGCTGGATATAGGGTTGCCCCTCAAGGTTCGCGGTGGTGAGGAAAACGCTGGTCTGCGCAGCGATGAACGCGGCGAGATCGGGTGTGATGCGGGTCGGCCACGCTCCGCGCTCCTCCATGCGGGCGTAGCGGTCACGGGATCCTTTGCGGCTCTGTATCGCTTTGACGGATGGCGTAAAAGCCACATCGCTCGAATAGGCGCCAGAGGTATCCGTCATCATCTCCTCACAGCCCGAGATCGCTCAGGGATGGATGATCGTCCGGGCGCCGGCCGAGCGGCCAGTGGTATTTGCGGTCGCTCTCCTTGATGGGAAGATCGTTGATGCTGGCAATACGCAGCCGCATCAGGCCGTGCTCGTCGAATTCCCAGTTCTCATTGCCATAGCTGCGGAACCAATGCCCGCTGTCGTCGTGCCACTCATAGGCGAAGCGCACCGCGATGCGGTTCTCGCGAAAGGCCCAGACTTCCTTGATCAGGCGGTAGTCGAGTTCACGGTTCCATTTGCGCGTCAGGAATGCCTCGATTTCCGCCCGGCCGTGCAGGAATTCTGCGCGATTTCGCCAGCGACTGTCGGTTGTGTAGGCGAGGGCGACGCGAGTGGGTTCGCGTGTATTCCATGCATCCTCCGCCATGCGCGCCTTCTGTGCGGCTGTTTCGGAGGTGAACGGCGGAAGCGGCGGGCGGTCCATGGCATTGTCCTCGTTGATGGTGTCGGCGAACGCATCTAAGCCCTAAAAATGAGCCGTAGCCCAAGCGGCCGCATGGCCTTCGCGCGCCGCAATATCGGCTATGCTGGGAGCAACCGCAACAACGCGGCCAGCAACAAGGCGGCAGGGAGTTGAATGATGGCGCGACCGTTCGAGGGCATCCGGGTAATCGACGTCACGCACGTGCTGGCGGGACCATTTGCGACCTACCAGTTGGCGGTGCTGGGCGCCGATGTGATCAAGGTCGAGCATCCTGATGAGCCCGACCAGAGTCGCGGCAATGGTACGGACAGGGCGCTCAACCGGGCGCAGCTCGGCACCTCGTTTCTTGCGCAGGCTTCCAACAAGCGGGCCGTCACGCTCGATCTCAAGACTGAACACGACCGCGATATCCTCAAGAAGCTGGTCGCAACCGCAGATGTATTCGTTGAGAACTACCGGCCCGGGGCGCTCGAAACGCTTGGCCTTGGCTATGAGGCGTTGTCCGCCATCAATCCGCGTCTGATCTACGCCTCCTTCTCGGCGTTCGGACACACCGGGCCGCAGCGTCAGCGCACCGCGTATGACCATGTGATCCAGGCCACCTCGGGCATCATGGCAATGACCGGGGCCGAGACCTTCAATCCGGTGATGTTCGGGGCGCCGGCAATCGATTATGCGACCGGGACGACCGGCGCTTTTGCTTTGTCCGCCGCGCTTTTTCAGCGTGAGCGCAGCGGCCGCGGCCAGCGCATCGATATGGCCATGCTGGATGTCGCCATGATCCTGATGAGTTCGCATCTCGCCGGCTACCTGAGAAATGGAACGCATCCGAAGCCGCACGGCAACCGACACGCCCATGCCACCAACGGCGCCTACGCGACCAAGGACGGCCTGTTGATGCTCGGGGCCAGCAATTTGCGCCAGCAACGCCGCCTGTGGACCGTGTTGGAGCGCCCCGATCTGATCAAGCGCACCAATGACGAGCGCGAGCGGGACCATGCCCGCGAAACCGCTGTCCTCACCGAAATACTCAAAACGCGCACCGCTGCCGAATGGGAGGAGTTCTTCCAGTCGCGTCACGTTCCGGCGGCGCGCGTTCGTACAATGGGCGAGGCAGTTGCTGATCCGCAGATCGCAAGCCGGGGCGTCATCCACCATCACGTTTCTGCGCCAGGCATAGAGGGTGGTTTTGGGGTTCCGGTCGCAGCCTTCACCTTTGCCCACGACGGCCCGCGCATCGACACGCCTCCGCCCGCGGTTGGCCAGCACAACGAGGAAATTTTCGCGGAGCTCGGGGTGGCATGGCGCGAGGCGGGGTGAGGGGAGAGCCGGACCGCAGGCGTCTCGCCCGTTTCTTTGGTTGTTCCGGTTTAGCGGGTGGGACGCCGCAGTCCCGTATTTTGACCGCACGCGCAATCACGCAGGGACCGCTTCGCCCCAATAGTTGTAGGTCAACGGCCGGGGGCCGGGCAGGTACGTAGTCTGCAGATCCCGGCACGCGAAGCCCGCTTCGGCGATCAGGGCCGCAATATCGCGATTGAGGTGACAGCCGCCGCCGATTTTCTTCCAGTAGGGCGTCAGCCGATCTTGCCAGCGACGCACACTTTCGTCGGGCGCAAGGCCGTGCTCGCAGAACAGCAGCCGGCCGCCTGGCTTGAGCACGCGGCGCATCTCGTTGAGCGCGGCTCCCGGGTCCGTAATTGAACACAGCGTGTAAGTGATGACGACACAATCGAAGCTCGCATCGTCGAGCGGAATACGCTCGGCCGAAAGCCCGACCAGGTCCACGTCGAGTCCCGCCTGCGCAATTCTTTTCAGAGCGAGGCGATGCATCTGCACAGCCGGGTCGAGACCCGTGATCTTCCCGACCTTGGCCCTATCGTAGTGGCACATGTTCAGGCCGGTCCCGATGCCGATCTCCAGGATTCGGCCTTCCGCCCGCGGCACGATTTTGTCGCGCTGCTGGCGCACCGGTTCGATGCCGCACGCCAGATCGATCAGGTACGGCAGGATATGACGTTCGTACCAGCTGTTGCTCATCTCTGTGACCTTAAAACCACGCCATGTGAACTTCGGAAATATGAGTGCGGGTCAGGCATTGGTCCTGGTCCATGTTGCGACAAGGTGCGCGCGGGCGCAGCTTGTCCAAGTCCGACATATCAGCTTAAATACAGCTGGAAATGACTAAGAAAAGGGCCTGCCGGGGCGACGTCCGCACGGAAGGCAGCTGATTTTAAAAATTCGGAGGGAACATGCGCAACAGGTTTCTCGCGGCGATTGTGGCCGCTGTTTGTGCGGCGGCGACCTTCGCGCTTGCCGGCACGGCCTTCGCCCAGCAGCCGATCGTCATCAAGTTCAGTCACGTGGTGTCGCCCGACGCGCCCAAAGGCAAGGCCGCGGTGGTATTTAAGGACCTTGCCGAAAAATACACCAATGGCAGGGTGAAGGTTGAGGTCTATCCGAACTCTTCACTCTACAAGGACAAGGAGGAGCTGGAGGCGCTGCAGCTCGGCTCAGTGCAGCTCCTTGCGCCCTCGATTTCCAAATTCGGGCCGCTCGGTATCAAGGAATTTGACGTTTTCGATCTGCCGTTCCTGATGAGCGATGATGCACGCGCGCGCCAGATGATGGCGAGCCCGATGATGGCCGATCTCAATAAGAAGCTCGAAGCCAAGGGTGTGTTGCCGGTCGCCTATTGGGACAATGGTGCCCATGTCTACACGGCGAATAAGCCTCTGATCCGCCCCGAGGACTTCAGAGGCATGAAGATGCGCATCCAGGGCTCCAAGGTGCTCGACGCGGTGGCGCGCGAGCTTGGCGCCATACCGCAGATCATGGCGTTCAGCGAGCTCTACCAGGCGCTGCAGACCGGCGTGGTTGACGGCGAGGACAATGTGCCGTCGAACATTCTGACCCAGAAGTTCTACGAGGTGCAGAAGTACCTGACGGTCTCCTATCACGGGCGGCTCACCTATGCGCTCGTCACCAACAAGAAGTTCTGGGATGGCTTGCCGGCCGATCTGAAAGAGCCCCTGGGGCGGGCGGTGAAGGAGACCACGGACTACTTCAACGAGACCGCGGCGAAGGACAACGACGACGCGCTCGAAAAGATCAAGGCCTCAGGCAAAATCCAGGTCCATGTTCTCACCGACGCGGAGAAGAAGGCCTGGGTCGCCAAGCTGATGCCGGTTCACAAGGAAATGCAGAGCCGTTTCGGCAAGGACTTCATCGACAAGATCTACAAGGCCTCTGGTTTCGTAGCTCCACAATCCTGAGAGGGCTAAATCCCTCCCCGTGTTCGGGGAGGGCAGGGTGGGGCTACTTTCGCGAGTCTGTACTGTGCAGAAGACCCCACCCCTACCCTCCCCGAAGACGAGGAGGGAGAAGGACGCCGCCAATCTTCCAAAGTGGGACTCTGGCCCAAGGGGAACATCTTGCTCGACGTGCTCGACCGCATTCTCGATCGGCTCGAAGAGTGGATCATCTGCGTCCTGATCGGCGCTGCTACCTGCATCACATTCGTCGCTGTCGTTCACCGCTATGGGGCCAGCAATGCGGTAGTGTTCGCCACGTGGGCGAGTGCGCACGGCCTCACGTGGTTGAGCGACGCGGCGGACTGGCTTTACGTCTCGCTCACCTCGATCAATCTGTCCTGGGCGCAGGAGCTGGCCACCTACATGTTCGTGTGGATGGCGAAATTCGGCGCGGCGCTCGGCGTGCGGACCGGCATCCATGTGGGCGTTGATGTCTTCGTAAACCGGCTTTCGCCGGAAGCCCGCAAGCCGGTGATCATGTTCGCACTCGCCTGCGGTGCGCTGTTCACTGGCATTATCGGCACGCTCGGTGCCGTCTATGTCTACGAGCTCGACGCGGACCAGGTTTCGCAAGAACTCGAGTGGCCGAGCTGGATCATCTATCTGTGCATCCCGCTTGGCTCCTACCTGATGTGTTTCCGCTTCCTGCAGGTGATGTGGCGATATCAGCAGTCAGGCTACGTTCCCCATCAGGCCCACGGCATCGAATACCAGGGCCAGCAGGCTCCCGTCGCGGAGCCAGCGCAATGACGACACAGACCGAAGCCCTCGCGCGCCCGCGCAACGGCACCATCACGGCGATGTTGATCGTTGCGATTCCGATCGTGCTGGCGCTCATCTGCGTGCTGGCGCGCTTCGACATCATCGAGCTGTCGCAGTCGGTGCGGGCGGCGCTGTTGTTTGCGCTACTGCTCGCCCTTATGGCGACCGGCATGCCGATCTCGATCGCGCTTGGCCTGTCGGTGCTTACCTACCTGTTTATCCTCTCAAGCGTCGATCCCAAGATGGTCGGGCTCAAGCTGTTCACCAGCATCGACCGCTTCGAGATCATGGCGATCCCGTTCTTCATCCTGGCCGGCAATTTCCTCACCTCAGGCGGGGTGGCGCGACGGATGATCGATTTTGCGACGTCGATGATCGGGCATTGGTATGGTGGCCTCGGACTTGCGGGCGTCGTCGCCTGCGCGCTGTTCGCCGCTATCTCGGGCTCCTCGGTCGCGACCGTGGTCGGCATCGGCTCGATCATTCTGCCCGCGATCATGGAGAACGGATGCCCGCCGCGATTCGGCGCCGGCGTGATCGCGACCTCGGGTGCGCTCGGCATCCTGTTCCCGCCGTCGATCAACCTCGTCATTTTCGCGGTTGCAACCAGCGGCATGCAGCCCAG
>Ga0126369_10000287_pt1 | contig 32416 bp, 31 predicted proteins | sample PanSoiMetaPlot_1_FD_109646 | JGI IMG/M metagenome (GOLD analysis project Ga0126369, IMG submission 109646) | Tropical forest soil microbial communities from Panama - MetaG Plot_1 | ecosystem: Environmental > Terrestrial > Soil > Tropical forest > Bulk soil | place: Panama | collected 2016-02-17
AATGGAGCATGAGCGACGTCTCGATGTCGCCGGCGTGTATGCCGTGAACGAGGTCAAAGTCGGAATAAAGCCCCGCGGGCAGCCCGAAACGGCGCCACTGGGTGGTGACCACCAGCATGCCGAAGCGCACGCGCAGCTCGCGCGCGACGATGCCAATGACATCGATGTTCCCGCCGTGCGAGTTGGCGATCACCATTTTGCGCAAGCCGGCGCGGTGCACGCCTTCCCCGATCTCGACCCAGCCGCGTACGAGATTATCCGCCGAATGGCTGATCGTGCCGGGAGAGCGCAAATGCTCGTCCGACTTTCCGATGGTCTGCATCGGCAAGACGAGCACGCCGAGATCATCGGGCAGGCGCGCCAGCATCGTCTTGATCAGGCCCTCGCCGATGGCGGTATCGGTCATGACCGGCAGATGCGGCCCGTGCTGTTCGGTCGCGGCAACGGGCAAGATCGCCAGCGTCGCTTGCGGATCGAGCGCGGCGAATTCGGCCGACTTGAGCTCGGCCCAGTATCGCTTGGAAGCCATTACGCGATCGCCCGCCTTCGGCCTGCCTGCCAATCCCTTTAGCTTGCGGCACGGACTCACATTCTGGGCCCGCGCCATGGTATAGCAAAGTTCCCGGTCGCCCGTGCAAGCGGGCCACCCTTCTGACTCGTCTGCCAATGAGACACATCACGCCGCCAGGAATCCGTCCGCCGTTCGCGCGCTACAGCTACGGCGTGGAAATCCCGCCCGGCCACCGCATTCTGGTCTGCTCCGGCCAGCTCGGGATTGCGCCCGATGACCAGGTGCCCGCCACCATCGAGGAGCAGACGCACCTTTGCTTCCGCAATATCGGCGCCGTGCTCAAGGAAGCTTCCTGTACATTCGCCGATGTCGTGCGTATCAATTCCTTCGTCGTCGGCCGCGAGCACCTCAAGGGCTATATGGGCGTGCGCGATCTCTACATCGCCGATCCGCCGCCGGCCTCGACGCTAATGATCGTCTCTGGATTTTCCCGGCCTGAATTTTTGGTCGAGGTCGAAGTCATCGCCGCGGCGCCCTGAAGCAGGTGACCGGTTGAGCAACTGGGTTGATGGCGATGGATGTGGCCGAGCGAATTCACGAGCAGCTGACCCGATGCGGCATCACACTTGCCGCCTCGCTGCCGGACGACTGGGTCGCTCCGCTGATCGAGCGCATCACCGCCGATAATCAAATCCGGCACGTGCGGGTGGCGCGCGAGGCGGAGGCGGTTGCGATTTGCAGCGGCGCTTTTTTCGGCGGCGTGCGCGCGGTCGCGCTGATGGGAGCGACCGGACTGCTCACCTGCACGGGCGAGCTCGCAACGCTCAATCTGCGCCACCAGATTCCCGTCTTCCTCATCGTCAGCCAGCGCGGCTCGATCGACGATCACCGCATCTATCAGGAGGTGCAAGGGCGGCGCACCATTCCGCTGCTGCAGGCCTACGACTTTCCCTATCACATCATCGACCAGCCCGAGGATGTGACCTCGATCCCGGATGCGTTCGAGACGTGCCGAATGCAGAAGCGGCCGTTTGTGTTGTTTCTGACGCGGCGGCTGGTGAAAGGGGAGGGCGCATCGTGAGGGCACGTGAGGCCATCGATGTCCTTGCGCGCAATCGCGGCGAGACGGTCGCGGTCTGCGCGCTTGGAATGGCGGCCAACGAATGGTGGGCTGCGACCAAGAGCGAAGACAGCTTCTACATGCACGGCGCCATGGGCTTCGCCGCGAGCTTTGCGCTCGGGCTTGCGCTGTCGCTTCCGCAGGTGCCGGTCTGGCTGATCAACGCCGACGGCTCGCTGTGCATGAATCTCGGCTGCCTGCTCACGGAAGCTTCGCAGGCGGCGCACAACTTGAAGCATTTCGTTGTCGATAACGGGGTCTATCAGACGGTCGGCGCTCTGCCGATGGTGAACGGCGGACGCACCGATTACGCCGCCATCGCCCGCGCCTCGGGGTTCCCGCGCGCGCACACGATCGAGGCGCTCGATGAGCTCGAGCGGCAAATCCCCGCAATCGTCGCCGAGGACGGACCCTCGCTCACCGTGCTGCGCGTCGAGCCGGAAAAAGGCTTTTTACGCACCCCGCCGATGACCTACGAAGGGCCGGAGATGAAATATCGGTTCGGCCGCGCGCTCGAACGCCGCTTCGGTATCAAGGTGTTCGGGCCGCAAGGCTATTAGGTCGTGTACTCATGCTGCTTCCATGATGCAGCCCAGTCCATGTCCGCTTCGCTCCGAGAGCGACCGAATTGCTGCGCAGCAGCGAAATGACGCTTTGTGCCAATAGCGACCGAGTGCACTGCGGTAGGACCTGAGTCGTTCTGAATCCCCAATTGGGGCGGCTGCCAACCCTCCTGCACTGCCGCGAACGATAGCTCACGCGATGCGCAGATACCGCTGCGGGATTTTGGCTTCTGGCGATACTCCCGGCGCTGGCCTTGTGTATGGGGGCAGCAGACAGTTCTGGTCAATCAGCCCGGAGCGGGCGGCGCTCTCGCTGCGCGTGCCGTTCATTCCGCAGCACCGGACGGCCGTACGCTCTATATGGCCATTGCGTCGACGTTTACGGCCCTCCCGCAGAGTCAGCCCGATCTTCCTTTCAAGGTGACCGAGTTCGTGCCGATCGGCTTCGTTGGCGAAGTGCCGATGGCGATTGCAACCGTTCCGGCGCTCCCCGTGAATTCCTTGCCAGAGCTGATCGCTTATTCGAAAGGGCAGTCGGGCGGGCTCAATGTCGCGATCACTCGCGGTGGCGTCCCTCATATGTCCACTGAATTGTTTCGCCGTCGCTCAGGTGCCGATCTGACATACGTGTTCTATCCTGGCAGTTCACAGGCGATGAGTGACGTCATCAGCGGTCGGGTGCCGATCATCGTTGATGGACTTGGTGGCCCGATCGCCGCAGGGCAACTCAAGCTTCTGGCAATTGCCTCGGCCGAGCGTGTGGCTCTGCACTCCGACATTCCAACAGTGGCTGAAACTCTCCCCGGATTTGTTGCCACAGGATGGGTCGTGCTGGTTGCGCCTCCTGGCACTTCGGCCGATGCCGTCAAGAAGATCAGCGATGACTTGAACGCTGTACTCGCGCGGGCCGAGGTCAGGCAGAAGTTAAACGCACTGGGCGTCTCGACTCGTCAAATGTCGCCACAGCAGTTATCCGAATTCATCCACCGCGAGCAGGAATTGTGGAATCCGGTGGTCAAACAGATCGGAATCGCGGCTCAGTAAATACCGCGATGATCATTAGCCCGATTACGCATCGTCATGACTGCCCGACATCCGCACTATGCGATGAGGGTTCTGCCGTGATCGTATGGAGCAGCAATTCATGATCATCGATTTCCAGCACCATTACACCCCGCCCGAATTGATGGAAACGGGCGGGGTCGGCATCCTTCGCCTCGATGAGCATGGTAATCCCAATTACAAGTTCAATCCGCTCCTCGCCGATCTTCCTGCCCATATACGGATGATGGACCGTGCCGGCATAGATGTTGCGGTGCTGTCCTGCGGCACCGGTTTCGACCAGCCGAAACTGGACACCTGCCGACTGATCAATGATCGCATCTGCCAAGCGCAGCGCGATTACCCCGGTCGCTTCATCGGGCTTGCCCACGTGCCCGCACTCGATGCGGCAGTAGCCGTGGCGGAACTCAAGCGCTGCGCCGTCGAGCTCGACTTCCCCGGCGTGGTCGTTGCATCCGAGGTGCAGGGCCAGGCCCTCGATGCCGACGCCTGCGTCCGTTTTGGAAAGCGTGCGAAGACTTCGGGCTGTATGTCTTTATCCATCCGTTACCGCGAGTCATTGCTTGGCCGCAGATGTATGTGGACGACCTCGGACGCATGTTGGGTTGAGAGTTCTCTCTCATGGTGGCGACCGTGCGGCTGATCAATAGCGGCCTGTTTGATGAGCTTCCAACCCTGAAGATTCAAATGCCCCATTTCGGTGGCGGCATTGGCCGCTATCTCCCGCGCATACGCGGTCTCCAGGACCGCCAGAAAAATGGCACCGCCGCGATACCGCGCCATGGCCGTCAGCCGCGACAGGCATTTGATCGGTATCTCCAACATCGCCTGTTCTATGACTGTTGCGGATGGTCGAGCCTCGATGATGCTGCCGAGGCAGGGCGCTGAGTGGGTCCGCACCGGCCTTACTGAGTTGCCGACTTCGCAGGTTGTGTTTGCGACCGATTATCCCCAGGGGGTCCAGGATGACGATCAGGTCGCTGCCTACGTGAACTCTGTGAGGGCACTCGGGCCAGAAGCGCGCGCAGTTCTCAACGGCGCGAATGCGGAGAAGCTCATTCCGGAGCTGGGCAGCCGACTAAAGTCTCTATGCCTGCAATAGCTCGCTGAATTTGCGGCATTGCAGTGTTCAAAGTGTTCAGAGGCGTGCGTCGCAGCAAAAGTCGGCGGCTTATGTCCGCTGTGGGTCATTTTCGACCGAGTTAACGGGGTTTACGTTTCGGCCCACTTCCGCTTTGCCGCAAAAGCAGACCTTTTGAGACTGGGGTCGCGACGATTGGCACTCCGGTCGGCTTGACACTGGCCATCGGCCGGCGACGCGTATGAGTCCACGTCCTGAGATGATGATCAGCGCGCCTGCTGCTTCGCGTCCATTGCACGTAATTCGGTCTTGAGAATTTTCCCGTAGTTGTTCTTCGGCAACGCGTCGATAAAGACGTAATCCTTCGGACGCTTGAAGCGGGCAATTGCACTGAGGCAAAGCTGGTCGAGCTCGCCGGCAGCGGCATCGCCGACGACGTAGGCCACGACGATCTCGCCCCATTCGGGGTTCGCTCGTCCGATCACGGAGACCTCGCGCACGTGCGGGTGCCGGAGCAGCACCTCCTCGACCTCGCGCGGATAAATGTTGGAGCCGCCGCTGATGATGACGTCCTTCGATCGATCCTTGAGCGTCAGATAGCCATCGGCGTCGAACGCGCCTAGATCGCCGGTATGCAGCCAGCCGTTGCGCAACGTGGCAGCGGATGCTCTTGGATCTTGCCAATAGCCCGACATCACCACGTCGCCGCGACAGAGAATTTCTCCGGCCTCTCCGGGGGGCAGCGCGTGGTCCTCGCTATCCGCCACGATCACCTCGACACAGGCAAACGGCCGCCCGGCAGAGGCGAGCCTTGCCTGCCAGCGCGGATGAGCGCGCTCGCCGATGTCCTCTTTCGAGAGCGTAGTGATCGTCATCGGGCTCTCGCCTTGCCCATAGATCTGCGCAAGCCGTGGGCCGAAACGATCGAGCGCGCGTAGCGCATCCTCGACATACATCGGCGCGCCGCCCCAGATGATCGTTCGAATGTTCTTCGGGTCGCAAGCGTTGCCCGCATCGGTGAGCCGCTTGACTATGGTCGGTGCCGCGAACATGGAGGCGCGCGGCCATCGGTCGAAGAGGCGAAAGACCTCGGCGGGCTCGAAGGCGCCGGATTCGGGGATGACGTGGATACCGAGCCGCGCCATGTATGCCATGATGTAGAGGCCCGAGCCGTGGCTCATGGGCGCCGCATGCACGATGGCATCGCCCGGCGCGATCGGATCGACCTCCGCGGCGTAGGCATGGCTCAAGACCGATAGCACGCGATGGGTGAGCATCGCGCCCTTGGGGCGGCCGGTCGTCCCTGACGTGTAGAACAGCCAGGCCAAGTCTTCCGGTGCGCGCGGAACAGCGGAGATCGCGTCTGCGGCAAACAGGCGCTCGTAATCCGGGCTGCCGATAACGATAAGATGTTCGAGCGACTTCGGTACAAACGGCGCGATGTCCGCGTCGAGTCCCGCCGAGGCGAAGCAGGCACGCGCACCGGAATGTTCGAGGATGTAGCCGATCTCTGCGCCGTGCAGCTTGGCGTTAACGAGCACTCCAGCGAGACCGGCGTGCCAAATCCCGTAGAGTGTTTCGAGATAAGCCACGCAATTCTTTGCAACAATCGCGACGCGGTCGCCGCAGTTGAGCTTGCAGCGCGTGCGCAAGGCCCCGGCAAGCCGCGCCGCCCGCATCGCGAGGGCGCCATAATCGAGGATAACCCGCGCGCCCAGCGCGGCGGCCGGAAGGTCCGGATGAGTTTTGCCGGCGCGTTCAAGCCAGAGCGCAATGTTCATGGACGCATCAACGCCTCGGCAGCGGACGTTTGGCGAGATGCCGTGACGCTGATCGATTTTGGGCGCAGCTGTCAATAAAATGATAGCCGCACATTGTGAGGCGGACCAGAATGTCCGGGAGCACGCCCGCACGGCCACCGCGTTGAGTTTGATTGGACAATGCAGGACGAGGTGACCATCGACGCCGTCGCGGTGCCTGATCGCACCGGCGTGTTCAGCGTGACCTTGCGCGACGGACTGGTCCGCACAATCCGCCCGGCGGAACGAGCGAGCGAAACGAGGTGGCTCGCGCTTCCAGGCTTCGCCAATCTGCATGCGCACGCGGATCGTGCTTACACGGTGCAATCGTTTCGGCCGCGCTCGTTCGCCGATGCGCTTGCCGCAGCCGCCTCCGCGCGCACCGGATTTACCGCCGCAGATGTGGAGGCGCGGGCCATACGGCTGTTCGAGCGCTCGGTCGCCCACGGCGTCACGCGCATCCGAACCCATACTGACGTCGATCCGGTTGTCGAACTGCGGTCGATGGAAGGGATTCTCGCAGCCAAGCGGCGGGTCGCGGCCTCACTCGACGTGGAGATCGTCGCATTCTCGAGCTCCAGAAATGATCTGGCTGAATCTTCCGCGCTGGCGCGGCTCGAACGCGCCGTAGACGCCGATGCCGATTTGCTCGGCGCGAGTCTCAACTCCAGCGCCGACCCGCCACGCGCGCTTGCGGCGCTGCTTGATCTCGGCGAGCGCGCCGGCCTGCCCGTGGACATCCATCTCGACGAGCACCTTCAGCCGGAGAAGATGCTTGCGACGCTCGTCGCTGACGAGGTGATCGCGCGCCGACTGCAAGGCCGCGTCGCGCTGAGCCACCTCTGCGTGCTCGCCGCCCTCGACGCCAAGGCCGCGGCCGCACTCATTGACAAGCTCGCCCGTGCCGAGATTACCGTGGTCGCCCTGCCCGAGACCAATCTCTTCCTCCAGGAACGGGGCGAGCACACACCGCTGCGGCGCGGCATCACGCGGGTGCGCGAGCTTTTGGCCGCCGGCGTGAAGGTGCGGCTCGGGACCGACAATATTTGCGACTGGTTCTTCCCGTTCGGCGACGGGGACATGTTGGAGACCGCGCGCATGGCGGCGATTGCGTCCCATCTCGACGACGTGCCGCAACTCATCGCGGCAGCGTGCGATGGACGCCGCGCAATCGAGGAAGGCGAGGTGGCCGATCTCGCTCTCGTGCCGGCATCATCCTTTGACGATGCGCTGGCGCGGCGCCCGAGCGAACGGATCGTGTTCAAGGCGGGGCGCCAAGTCGCGGGACCGGCGCTGGGGTGACTTTGCGCGCTTTTGTCTGCGGCAAGACTTGCAGTCTAATCCGCTGCGGCAGTGATTGGGGAGATCGTCTTACGTCTCCGAGAGCACGCCGAGCGCCAGGAAGTGTTGCCTAATGCGCTCCACATGTTCGATGAAACGCGTCTCGCTGCGGGTGTGAGCGCCACGCGGCCGCGGCAGGTCGTTGTGCACGACGTCGGCAATCCGGCCCGGGCGTGAGGACATCACCACCACGCGATCCGAAAGCAGCACCGCTTCCTCGATACTGTGGGTGATGAACAGAACGGTGTTGCGGTTGCGCAGCCATATGCGCTGGAGGTCGAGGTTCATCTGCTCGCGGGTCAGCGCATCGAGCGCCCCGAAGGGCTCATCCATCAATAACAGGCCCGGCTCCTGCACGAGCGCTCGGCAGATCGCCACGCGCTGGCGCATGCCGCCTGAAAGCTCGGCTGGATACTTGTCCTCGAACTCCTCGAGTCCCACCGCTCGCAACAGTTCCCGCGCTTTTGCGCGGTGCGTGGCCGGGTCGAGCTTTTTGATCTCAACGGGAAGGAGAACATTGGCGAGCACGGTGCGCCAATCGAGCAGCACGTCGCGTTGGAACACGATGGCGACGTTGCCGACCGCGCGTTTGACCGGCGCGCCGGCGACCGTGATCGTTCCGGTGGTGGGTGCAATCAGCCCGGAAATGAGCATCAGCAAGGTGCTCTTGCCGCATCCGCTCGGCCCCACGACCGATACGAACTCGCCCGCCGCGATGGAAAGGTCGATTTCGGCCAGTGCCTGAACCTCGCCCCGCGCGCTCACGTAACGTTTAGTCGCACCGGCGATCTCGATCGGAACCCCGGCGCGAGATTTCGGCGCGGATTGGCCAATCGGCGCGTCCATCTGCGGCCTTACTCGACCAGTTCGGTGGCCACGCGGGTCCACGGCAGCGCGACGCGCTCGATCACGGCGATGACATTGAACAGAAGCACGCCCAATAGCGAGAGCACGACCACCGCGGCGAACAAAAGCGGGGTGTCGAGCCGAACTTGCGAGATGAGCTGCAGGTAGCCCAAGCCATGTTCGGCGGCGATGAACTCACCCACGGTCGCGCCCACCACAGCTTGCCCCATTCCGACCTTCAGTCCGCCGAAGATCGACGGCAACGCTTTGGGCAGCCGGATCTTGAGGAACGTCGTGAGCTCGTTCGCCCCCATGGATTGCACCAGATAGATCATCTCCTTTTCCGCCGAACGCATGCCGATCACGGAATTGATGACGATCGGAAAGAAAGAAATGAGGAAAGCCACCATCACCTTCGGCATGATGCCGTAGCCGAGCCACATCACCAAGATGGGCGCGAGCGCGACTTTCGGAATCGTCTGCAGCGAGACCATAAAGGGGAACGCGGCGCGCTCGAAAATGCGCGAATAGACGACGGCGATGGCGAGCGGGATGGCGACAATCACGCTCAGCGCAAAGCCGAGCAGAATTTCCTCCAATGTGACAAAGGCGTTTACGAGAAGAAGCTGCCAGGACGCGACGATCTTGGCTGCGATCACCGAGGGGCTGGGAAGAATGTAGTCCGGGACGCCAAGTGCGCGCACCGCGGCTTCCCATAGTGCGAAGATGGTGGCGAAGATCGCGAACACGGGGCCATTGCGGGAAGCCCAATCTGCAAGCCTGTTGGAGATTACAGGGGGTGACGCAGCGATCGTGGTCATCGGCTTCGGCCTTTCGGAGGGGCTGATACGCGGTCGAACAAAGTTGAGTGAGCCGCAGCGGTCATTCCGGGCCAGGGGTGCAGCGAGGGAACTTCGCAGCGGCCCCGAATGACGCAACAGAGGCGAGCGAATTTTTGCAATACTCGTTTGCGGCTGCGACGATCGTTCGCAGCCTCCGCCCTTGCGATCTCATATGTTTACCTCCCAACCGGATGGCGCGCCGCTCCCCTCGCGAGCGAAGCCGCATTCTACAGCCCACGGCGGAGAAAAGGAATCAGCGCGGCCGCTTGCAGGACACAGTGACTTGCCGGCTGCGCTTCAAGCGGCAAACAAGATGCTCTAGCATCGGAAAGGGCGTGAGAGCAGGCAAGCCATGGCCGCGGTGCAATTCCTGTTGAACGGAAAGCCATTCAGCGAGAATGACGCGCCGCCGAGCATGACCGTGCTCGACTGGCTTCGCACCCGCGCGCGGCTCACGGGAACGAAAGAGGGTTGCGCCGAAGGCGATTGCGGCGCGTGCACCATCGTGCTGGGGCGGCGCGTGGATGGCTCGTTGCGGTTTGAGGCGGTGAATTCCTGCCTGATGATGCTACCGCAGATTGCCAATTGCGCAGTCCTAACGGTTGAAGGTGTGGCGGCGGCGGACGGCGCGCTGCATCCCGTGCAGCAGGCCCTCGTCGATACCGATGCCACCCAATGCGGGTTCTGCACGCCTGGTTTCGTGATGGCGATGTTCGCCTTCCACCACGGCTCCGAGCCGGCCGAAAACGCCATCGTGCACGAAGCGCTGGCCGGCAACCTGTGCCGCTGCACCGGCTATCGGCCGATCGTGGCGGCGTGCCGGCGCATCGCGCACGGACCCGCCGATCGCTTTGTTGCCGAATTGCCCGCGCTGGCCAATGCGCTTTCCGCGCTACCGCCATGCGTGGAGTATGGTTACGCCGCCCAGACCTTTCTCAGGCCCCACTCGCTTGATGCGCTGTTTGCGGCGATCGCGCAGTTCCCCGACGCAATCTTGCTTGCCGGCGGCACCGATCTCGGCCTCCGCGTCAGTAAGGATCGCGAGGCGTTGACGCCCGTGATCTCGGTCCAAGGCGTGGACGAGCTGCAGCGGATCAAGACGGACGGCGACGGGATCGAGATCGGCGGCGCCGTGACCTATACCGCCGCCTTGCCCCACCTCGATCGGCATTTCCCGTCGTTCGGTGCCTTGGTGCGCCGCATCGGCTCGCGGCAGATCCGCAATCTCGGAACCATCGCGGGCAATCTCGCGACCGCGTCCCCGATCGGGGACACCATTCCATGCCTGATCGCGCTCGATGCCACGGTCACGCTCGCCTCGCGTGCGGGCGAGCGCATATTGTCGGTGGAAGAGTTCATCACCGGTTATCGCAAGACCGCGCTCGCGACAGGCGAAGTCATCACCGCAATCCGCATCCCCCTCATCGGTGCGGGCGAGGAGTTTGCGGCTTATAAGATTTGCAAGCGCTTTGATCAGGATATCTCGACCGTGGTCGCGGCGTTCCGTCTCCAACGCCAGGGCGGTAAGGTCGCGCGGCTGCGCGCGGCCTACGGCGGCATGGCAGCGCGGGCGATGCGGGCAGCGAGTCTCGAGGCAGCAGTGCGCGGCCGGCCGTGGGCGCCGGCTTGGATCGCCGATGTGGAGGACCTATTGGCGCGCGACTTTGTGCCGATCACGGACCATCGCGGCGGCGCTGCCTATCGCATGCGTGCCGCAGCCGCCCTGCTGCGCCGCTTTCAACTCGAAACGTCCTTTGCCGAGCCGATGCGGGTGGAGGCCCTATGAACGAGGTTTCGCCACGCCTTCGTGGCGCCGTGCATGCGGCCGTCCGTCACGACAGCGCGATCGCACACGTGACCGGCGCGGCCCGCTATCTCGACGACGTTCCGAGCGTGCCGGGCACGCTGGAAGCGGCGCTGGTGCTGAGCCCGCACGCTCATGCCCGCATCCGCGGCCTCGATCTGTCGGCCTGCCTCGCGGCCTCCGGCGTGGTTGCGGCGATCGCGGCGACCGACATTCCCGGCAGGAACGACATTGCGCCGATTCGCACCGGCGAGCCGGCGTTGGCCGCGGATATCGTGGAATACGAAGGCCAGCCGGTGGCGGCGATCGCGGCGGCGACGCTCGATCAAGCGCGCGCCGCGGCCAAGCTCGCCGCCATCGACTACGAGGCGCTTCCTGCGGTGCTGACGATCGAAGAGGCGATCGCGCGCGACAGCTACGTTTCGCCGCCGCAGCTCATGCTCCGCGGCGACGTCGAAGACGCGCTCGCCGGCGCGCCGCTTCGCTTTTCCGGCGAATTGCGCTGCGGCGGTCAGGACCATTTCTACCTCGAGGGGCAGATCGCACTCGCGACGCCCGGCGAGACCACCGACATGTATGTGTGGAGTTCGACCCAGCACCCGACCGAAGTCCAGCATGGAGTTGCGCATCTTCTCGGGTTGCCGTTCAACGCCGTCACGGTCGAGGTGCGGCGAATGGGCGGCGCGTTCGGCGGCAAAGAGAGCCAGGCGACCATCATCGCCGGCATTGCGGCGCTGCTTGCCTGGAAGGCGCGGCAACCGGTGAAGCTGCGGCTGCCGCGCGATGACGACATGCGCGCCACCGGCAAGCGCCACCCGTTCCTCATCCGCTACGACGTCGGCTTCGATACGCAGGGGCATATTCTCGCGCTCGACCTCACGCTCGCCGCCAACGGCGGCAACGTCGCCGACCACACGCCGGCCGTGCTCACCCGCGCGCTGTGCCATGCCGACAATTGCTATTTTCTTCCCAACGTTCGTTTCCGCGGTCTTCCGTGCAAGACCAACACCGTGTCGAACACGGCGTTTCGAGGCTATGGCGGGCCGCAAGCCATGCTCGCGATCGAAACCATCATCGAGGAGATCGCACGACGCCTCGGTCTTCCCGTCTACGCGGTGCGGCGACGAAACTTCTATGGAATCACCCGCAACGACATCACGCCGTACGGTATGCCGGTCGAGGATAACCTCATCGAGCGCGTGGTCGATGAGCTCGATCATGCCGTTGGCCTCGCGGCCTGGCGGCGCGAGATCGTGAATTTCAACCACATCAGCCCGGTGGTGAAGAAAGGTCTCGCCACCATGCCGGTCAAGTTCGGCATTTCTTTCAACCGGCCGGCGCTCAACCAGGCGGGCGCGCTGGTCCACGTCTATACCGACGGCAGCGTCGTGCTCAACCACGGCGGCACCGAGATGGGGCAGGGCCTGTTCATCAAGGTGGCGCAGGTCGTTGCTGAGGCGTTTGCAATCGATCTCGACCACATCCGGGTGTCAGCCACGAGCACAGCGAAAGTGCCCAACACATCGCCGACGGCCGCCTCATCGGGTTCAGATCTCAACGGCATGGCGGCGCTCAATGCCTGCCGGCAGATCAAGACCCGGATGACCGAGGTGGCCGCGGATCACTTCGGCGTGCCCGCGGACGAGATTGTGTTTGACTCCAACCGCATCTACGCCGGCAACCGCAGTCTGTCATTTGCCGAGCTGGCGGCGCTGTCATGGGAGAAGCGCGTGTCGCTTTCGGCGACGGGGTTTTATCGGACGCCCGAGATTCACTGGGATTTCGCCACCAACACCGGGCGGCCGTTCTATTATTTCGTGTACGGCGCGGCGGCCGCCGAGGTTGCAGTCGATACTCTGACCGGCGAATCGCGCGTCCTGCGCGCGGAGCTCATCCAGGATTGCGGCCGCTCGCTCAATCCGGCGATCGATCTCGGCCAAATTGAAGGGGCCTTCGTCCAAGGCATGGGGTGGCTCACGGGCGAAGAGCTGTGGTGGGACGGCGAAGGGCGCCTGCGCACCTGCGGTCCGTCGACTTACAAGATTCCGGGCAGTCGCGACGTGCCGCCGATCTTCAACGCACGGCTGCTCAAGGATGCACCGAACCGCGCAGCCACGATCTTCCGTTCGAAGGCGATCGGGGAGCCGCCGCTGATGTTGGCGATCTCGGTTTGGCTTGCGATCAGGGATGCCATCGCGAGCCTGGCCGACCACAAGCTGGCGCCTCGGCTCGATGCGCCGGCCACTCCCGAGCGGGTGCTGACGGCGATCGAGGAGCTGCGGGCACGCAAGGCGAGTGGGCGCGCCACGGCATGAACTTCTGCTACCCGCGCAATGCCCTTGTTCGAAAACGAGCGTAGTGCCGACGGACCTATTCCCTCCATCCGCCACATTCGGCCTTATACACGCGGCTGAATCGTGATTGGCGGCGTCAACCGATGCTCCTCATGCAGCCCATTCTGTCCGTCGCAAACGTCTCGAAGACCTACGCCTCAGGCTTTCGGGCGCTCGAGCGCGTGAACCTCGATATCCGCCGCGGCGAGATTTTTGCGCTGCTCGGCCCCAACGGCGCCGGCAAGACGACGCTGATCAGCATCATTTGCGGAATCGTGACCTTGACCGAAGGCACGGTATCGGTCGCCGGTTACGACATCGGCAGAGATTATCGCACGACTCGGTCGATGATCGGGCTCGTTCCGCAGGAATTGACCACCGACGCCTTTGAAACGGTCTGGGCGACGGTCTCCTTCAGCCGCGGATTGTTCGGCAAGCCGCGCAATCCTGACCACATTGCAAAGCTGCTCAAGGACTTGTCGCTGTGGGACAAGAAGGACAGCAAGATCATGACGCTGTCCGGCGGCATGAAGCGCAGAGTGCTGATCGCCAAGGCGCTCGCCCATGAGCCGCAGATCCTCTTTCTTGACGAGCCCACGGCCGGCGTCGACGTCGAGCTGCGCAAGGACATGTGGGACATCGTGCGCGCGCTCCGCGCGGGCGGCGTAACGATTATCCTGACGACACATTACATCGACGAAGCTGAAGAGATGGCCGATCGCATCGGGGTGATGCACAAGGGAGAAATCATTCTGGTCGAAGACAAGGCCGAGCTGATGCGCAAGCTCGGCAAAAAGCAATTGACGCTTCACCTGCAGAAGCGTCTCGACGCGCTGCCAGAGGCGCTCGCGGGCTATCGCCTGACACTCGCGCCGGGAGGCGGCGAAATCATCTACACCTACGATACCCAGGGCGAACGCACCGGCATCACCGCCTTGCTCAAGGACCTCAATCTGTCCGGCATCCGGTTCCGCGATCTGCAGACGACGCAAAGCTCGTTGGAAGATATTTTCGTCGACTTGGTGAGACAGAGATGATGAACGTCAGGGCCGTGCGCGCGATCTATAGGTTCGAGATGGCGCGTACCGGACGCACGCTGCTGCAGAGTATCGTGTCGCCGGTAGTTTCCACCTCACTCTATTTCGTGGTGTTCGGCGCGGCCATCGGCTCCCGCATCACCGAAATCGAGGGAGTCACCTACGGCGCCTTCATCGTGCCGGGACTGATCATGCTGATGCTGCTGACGCAGAGCGTCATGAACGCGTCATTCGGCATCTACTTTCCGAGATTCACGGGCACGATCTACGAAATCCTCTCCGCGCCCGTCTCGCCGTTCGAGATCGTGCTCGGCTATGTCGGAGCCGCCGCCACCAAATCGGTTATCCTCGGGCTGGTCGTGCTGGCGACATCCGCGCTGCTGATACCGCTGCGGATCGCGCATCCGGTCTGGATGATCGCATTCCTTATCCTGACCGCCGTGAGCTTCAGCCTGTTCGGCTTCATCCTTGGGTTATGGGCGGACGGATTCGAGAAGCTGCAGGTCGTGCCGCTTCTGATCATCACGCCGCTGACCTTTCTGGGCGGCACGTTTTATTCGGTCAATGTCTTGCCCCCGGCCTGGCAGACCCTCGCCTTGTGCAATCCAGTTGTTTATCTCATCAGCGGCTTCCGCTGGAGCTTCTTCGAGACCGCCGATGTGAGCGTAGGCCTGAGCCTGGCGATGACCGTCTTGTTCCTCGTCGTCTGCCTGGCGATCGTTTGGTGGATCTTCAAGACCGGATATCGCCTCAAGAACTAGACCAGTTCTGTCGTCCCCGCGAAAGCGGGGACCCATGATCACTGGCCCATCGATGGGTCCGTGTTCATGGGTCCCGGCTCTCCGCTTCGCTCCGGCCGGGACGACAGGGAGGGAGTCATCGTCCAAGCGCGTCCACTCGGGGACTGCTCAGGCGGCTGCGCTCATTGACGAGCGGAACGCCCAGCGCGTGAAATAGGCCTCCACATATGCGAACGCCGCATACATCGCGATGCCCTCCACCGCGAGGCCGATCAGGCAGGCGAAGACGAGCGGCATTTGAAAGTTCGATCCCGCCTGCACCATGAGGTGTCCAAGCCCGGAATTGGCGCCGATGGTCTCCGACATCACTGCGCCGACGAAAGCGAGCGTGATTGCGATCTTGAGCGAGCCGAATAGATAGGGCTGGGTGCGCGGGATCCCAACCTTGAGCATGATGTCGAGTTTCCTCGCGCCAAGCGCGCGCAGCACGTCCTCGAGCTCCGGCTCCATGGTGGCAAGGCCGGTTGCTACGTTCACCACGATCGGAAAGAACGAGATCAAGAATGCGGTGAGCACCGCCGGCACGACCCCGATACCGAACCAGATGATCAGGATCGGCACCACCGCTACCTTTGGAATCGAGTTGAAGCCGATCATCACCGGATAGAGGCCGCGATAGATCGTCCGCGACCAGCCGACGATGATGCCGAGCACGATGCCGAACGCGACCGCCAGGGCAAAGCCGGCAAGCGTCGTCCACAGCGTGACGAAGGAGTTTTTGCCGAGCGGCAGCCAATATTGGCCGATCGCTTGGAATATCTGCGATGGCGCCGGCAGCACAAATGTGTCGATCTTGAAGATGCGGCAGGCGAGTTCCCACAGCACGAACATGCCGATGGTGAATAGCCAAGGCGAAAGCCTTTCCATAGTTGTGTTCATGGCGACCCCAACCTTGCGAGCGCAGTCATGCCTTGCGTACCTCGGCGATCTTGGCCCGCAACTCATGCACGATGTCGGTGAATTGCGGCTTGAAGCAGATATCGAGATCGCGCGGCCGAGGGAGATCGATTCTTTTCGTCATAACAATGTGCCCTGGCCGCGCGCTCATGACGTGGATGTTGTCGGCAAGGAATGTCGCTTCGCGCAGATCATGCGTCACCAGGATGACGGTAAAACCCAGCTTCTGCCAAAGATCGCGCAGCACACACCATAATTCTTCGCGGGTGAAGGCATCGAGCGCGGCGAACGGCTCGTCCAGCATCAACAATGCCGGCTGATGGATCAGCGCGCGGCACAGCGAAACGCGCTGCTGCATGCCGCCGGACAGCTCCCAGGGAAACCGTTCGCTGAACCCCTCGAGTCCGACCGTCTTGAGCAGCGCCTCGGCCTCTGCGCGGTAATGCGCCTTCTCGCGTCGAAATTTGCGGCGGTGTGGCTCTACGATCTCCAGCGGGAGCAGCACGTTGTCGATGACCTTGCGCCAGGGCAGAAGGTTGGGGTTCTGGAAGGCCATGCCGGCGATCTTGACCGGCCCGCGCACCTTCTCGCCGAAAATCACGATTTCCCCGCTATCGGCGGAGACGAGGCCGGTCACGAGCTTCATCAAGGACGACTTGCCGCAACCCGACGGTCCCACGACGGCGGCAAATTCACCGCGGCGCACATTCAGGCTCGTGCCCTTGAGGGCGAGAACGCCGCCCCCGGCGCCACGATAGGTCAGAGTGACATTGGCGATGTCGACGGAGCCGGTCATGCGAAACGAGCGGACTGAGCCGGTGTCTCGGGCGCGGCGCAGCGCGGAACGAAGTGTAGCGGTGCTGCAGACACCGATCTCGGGTTTACCCGAGATCGACGCTTAATGCGCGCAAGTCGGGTAAACCCGACTTGCGTGGACCGTTCCGGTCCGTGGCGATCCCGGATCAGCGGTGCAGCACTTCTCGCTGCACCGCATCCGGGATACGACACCCTCACAACTTCCGTTCAGGCGCCGGCGGCAGATACTGGCTGGTGAAGATGTCGTCGGCCGTCGGCCGGTTCTTGAAGTCGTAGGTCAGCGCGATCTGGTCGATCGATTTGGCGAGCCGCGCCAGGTCGACGCCGCCGAAACCGTTGGCTTTCACCCACGGCGTCACGAAATTGTCGCGCAGCGACATCTTCAGCCGGTCGAGCTCGATCTTCGCGTCGGCAGTCTCGTTGCGCGCCATCACCGATTTGATGGCTGTGTCCGGATCCTTGATCGTGTCGAGCACGCCCCTGATGGTGCCGCGCACAAAGCCTGCCACGGCCTTCGGATTGGCCTTGGCGTAATCCGGATTGACCATGATCGCGTTACCGTAAAGCACGAGACCATAGTCCGCCATCAGCATGATCTTGATGTCTTCGGGTTTGAGTCCCTTCTGCAGCAGGTTGTAGTAGATCGAGAACGAAAAGCCGGTGATGGCGTCGACCTTGCCTTCGGCGAGCATCGGTTCACGCACGGGAAAGCCTACGTTCTCGATTTTGACTTTCGATTCGTCGATACCGTTTTCCTTTACGAAGGCCTTCCATTGGGCGAAGGCGCCGTCGGCGGTCGGCGCGCCGAGCACGCGGCCCTCGAGATCCTTCGGCTTGACGATACCGGTCTTGGCTGTGGTGCCGATCGAGAAGGCCGGCTTGTCGTAGATCATCAGCACGGCCTGGACTTTTTTGTCCGGGTTTTGATCGCGGAACTTGACCAGCGAGTTGATGTCGAAAAAGCCGATCGGATAAGTAGCGGCGGCGATGCGGGCGATGCCGGCAACCGAGCCGGGGCCCGAGTCGATGGTGACGTTAAGTCCCTCCGCCTTGTAGTAGCCTTTGTCGATCGCGACGAAGTAGGGCGCGGACGGGCCCTCGAACTTCCAATCGAGGGCAAACTTCACATCGGTCTGTGCGCCAACCGGGCTTGCCGCTAGCGCCGCTGTCGCTGCCGCGAGCAGCCCGAGAACCCTGATCCTGTTCATGTTCGAGACTCCCTCTTGGGGCCAGTTCGACCGGCGCCGTGACACTACCTGCAGCAATCGTCGTGCCAGTCCGAAAGGATGGCGCGGGCCGCCGGCGATGCTCCGCTATTGCCGCGAGAGTAGGCATTTTGCGCGGCTTTGCCTATTCCCAAATCAGCGGCTGAGCGATTGCTCAGCTGCCGCGATAGGTGGTGTAGCTCCAGGGCGTAACGAGCAACGGCACGTGGTAGTGGCTCTCCGGTTCGGCAATCGCGAATCGGACGGGCACCACGTTGAGGAACGGCGGATCACCCTGGGAGGCCTTCAGGCGCGCGAAATAATCGCCGACATGGAAACGCAACTCGTAACGCCCGATCGGCAGCGGCCGCTCGCCGATCAGCGGCGCATCGGTGCGGCCGTCGCGATTGCTTGTGGCACGCGCGATGACGCGTTGTTCTCCGCTCGCGGATAATTCGAGCAATTCGATCGTTACTCCGGCCGCGGGCCGGCCGGAATGGGTATCGAGCACGTGCGTCGAGAGGCGCCCGTGCACGTCGAGACAATCGGCGGCCTCGAGCCGCTGGTCGAGGCGAAGCGCCGTGATGCGGAAGATCTCACCGAGCGCGGCTTCCGTTTCGGCCGCCATGCTGTTCTGCAAACGGCGTTCGAACTGCTGCAGGATCGAATCCTTGCTGTGCCGCCGCGCGCAGATGATGAATGGGATGCCAAATTTCTCGCGATAGGCTCTGTTGAGGCGGTGAAATTGCGCGAATTCCGCCTCTGACAGGCGGTCGAGGCCCGCGCTCGCCTGTTCCGCCTTAGAATCTACCGTCATAGCGCCGGCCCGCGCCGCTTTTCCGGCGAGGTCGGGATGGCCCTTGATCAATGCCAGCTGCTGCTCCGCCGGCGCGGCGCGGACCGCCGCCATCATCGCCTTGTGCAGGTCGGCGAGCGTGGGAAACGGCCGCTGCTTCGACGCGGCTTGCGCCACCCACGGCGCGTGCTCGTAGACATCGCCGAGCGCAGCCATGAAGGCTGCCTCGTCTGCGGCATTGAGCTCTGCGAGCGCAACCTTGGCCATGCTTTCTTACCGGATCGCCGGCGCGCCGGCGGCGAGCGTGCGATGCTCGCGATGCCAGTGCCGCGCGATGTCGAGTCTCGTCGCGAGCCAGACCCGATCGCGCGCAGCGATGTAATCGAGAAAGCGCGCCAGCGAGGCCGCGCGCCCCGGCCGCCCGACCAAGCGGCAGTGCAGCCCGACCGACATCATTTTCGGCGCCTGCTCGCCTTCCTTGTACAGCACGTCGAAGGCGTCCTTGAGATAGGCAAAGAACTCCTCGCCGCTGCCAAAGCCCTGCGCATTGATGAAACGCATGTCGTTGGCGTCGAGGGTGTAGGGGATGATCAGGTGCGGTCCCTTCGGGCCGTTGATCCAATAGGGCAGATCGTCGGCGTAGGAATCCGATGAATAGAGGAAGCCGCCCTCCTCGAGCACGGCCTTGAGCGTATTCGCCGAGTTGCGGCCGGTGTACCAGCCGAGCGGTCGCTCGCCGGTTGCCTGTGTGTGGAGGCGGATCGCCTGCGCAAGATGCGCGCGCTCCTCGTCCTCGGGCATGTCTTTATAGTCGATCCATTTGAGGCCGTGGCTCGCGATCTCCCAGCGCGCTTCGCGCATCGCCGCCACCGCATCGGGGGAGCGGTCGAGTGCGGTCGCGACACCGAACACGGTCACCGGCACCTTGCGGTAGGTGAACAGCCGCCAAAGCCGCCAAAATCCCGCGCGCGAGCCGTATTCGTACATCGATTCGACGTTCATGTGGCGCTGCCCAGGCCATGGTGTCGCGCCAAGCACGTCGGAGAGAAAGGCTTCCGAGGTGGCGTCGCCATGCAGGATATTGCGCTCTCCACCTTCCTCGTAATTCAGCACGAACTGCACGGCGATGCGCGCGCCGCCTGGCCAGCGCGGGTCGGGAGGATTGCGGCCGTAACCGGCGAGATCGCGCGGATATTTCGAGAGATCCGCTGGAGGCATGCCTCGTCATATACAAGTTCGGCCATGCCGTGTCTTGCGGGGGAACGAGACCGCGGGGTGCATGTAAGGCGCACTCTGTTCCGGCCGAAGTTGGGTGCCTCCGATCAGTCACGCTGGGAACTGTGTGTGGTTTTTGCAACGCTCCAGGATTCTTTTGATCCAGCCACTCTTCGGGACAAATTTTCCGTTCCGATGTTACGAGGTTACTACAGCAAGGTGGGGGTGTCGCATGAAGTCTCTGGTCATCAAGCGCTCCATCGTGGTTTCTGGCCACCGAACGAGCGTTAGCCTTGAGGATGCGTTCTGGAGCGCGCTGAAGGAAATCGCGAAGGCGCGGAGCGTGACCTTGTCGAATCTGGTTGTCGCAATCGATTCCGAGCGGCAACACGAGAATCTGTCATCGGCTATTCGCCTCTTCGTGCTCGGCGTCTATCGCAAACAGCTTTCCGACTTAAAAGAGGGGCGGATCGCGGAGTCAATTTTTTGGGCCGCGGCATGAGGTTCGGGCTTCTCGAGGCCGGCGCAGCTGCGTGCAAACGATCCCCGACTTCGGAAGAAGGCCTGCCGCGTGTACCGCAGCTAACGATCTGCAAGAACGCCGAGCCGCCCTCTTGCGTCCGGTGAGTCGAGAGTCTCGGCCCTTTGGTATGCCGCGATGAGTTGTTCACCTTGTTTCATGAGAAGCTTGATCTGTTCTGGATCAAGCACGCGAATGCCCTTATTGGCGGCGGGAGCCTGATCGCCGGTCGGGCTCGGCTGCAGCGCCGCGACGGTCTCGCCTTCGGGTGATCTCCGTGGCTGCGGCGTCTCCGGACGCTGTGAGAGCACCTCGCCCTGGGCCAACGTCCGATCGTCGTCTCGGGCCGTCAGTTGTGGCAGCTGTTGTTGACCGGCGGATGACTGCGCAGTGGTTGTCGGACCGAGCGACGTCATTTGCGGTCCGGGCACAGGCCGTGAGGGTGGGCTCCAACCTCCCGTCCAAAAATAATATCCGATCGGTGCCGAGCAGATGCTCGCGATGAGGACCATGAGCGGAACGCGAAGCCGGTGGCGGCGCGTCCTCTTCGTGGGCGGGGGCGCCATGCGTTCCGGCTCCAGCGAGCGCGGTGGCCGAAGCTCCAACATCTCGGTGTCGCGAAGACGGCCTCTGGCATCGGCGGCAGCAAGCCCAGACACGGGCGGTAGCTGCGCGGCGCTAGGAATCCGCCCGGCCGCGTCCTCGCGTTGAATCCAGCGAAGGGCAGCTTCAAGCCGCTTGAGGTCTCGAAGTCCCTCATCAGGCCGCGTGATGGCCGAGTGCTTGTGTTGCGGACTGGGTTGAACTCGCCGACGCGGGTCCGAATCCCGTGAGCCAACATAGCGTTCATCGGTGGCGACAGCATCGCGCTCGGGACGTCCGCGCGGACGCTCTGATGCGTGAGGAGCTACAAGCGACGCGACTTCCTCGTTGGTGGCGACGTCCAATCCTTGGAACTGCTGCGCGCGCGCTTTCTTCGGCGCGTAGCGCGATAGAACGGATTCGTAGGCATTCTCTTGCGAAATTGGCGCCGCGCTCGCAGGCTCGCGGGCTCTCGTAGGTGCGTAAGGCGAGCGAGTGGGTTCGCTGTCGTTCTCGGCCGGATGATGTTCCGAGCCGGCGTGCTCGTGCGCCTCATGTGACGCAAGAGCGAAAGGATCCATTTGATTTACAGGCTTCTCGGTTGGGGTACTCATCGCTGACACTCCCCTGCTGCGTTCCCGCCCGAACTATCTTCGGCTGCCCTTCAATATTTGAGCCGCGTTTCTGTTTTCGTCCCGGTGATCTGAATGCATACCGGGTATCGCTGAAACCGAGGCGTCCCTAGCGTTGCGCGTTGTTGCGCTGCTTTTGTTGCCACTGCAAAAATTCACGGAACAGCGCCTCACGCTGTTCCTGTGTAAAATTGGCGGCCGGGGAGCCTTTATCCTTTAGGAAGGCGGAAAAATCGCTGCTCGCCACGCGTGGGTCCACAGCGTCCTTTGGGCGAATACGACGCAACATTTCCTCCGCAACAGGCCAGCGGCTCCAGCCGGGAACGGTCGCCGCAAGATTGACGTCGCGCCATTTTGGATGGCGCGGGGGCTCAAGAAACTCGTCCCATTTGCTGAAAAGGCGGTCGACGAACCGTTCAATGCGCCAGTAGCGATCGTTTCCCTTCGACCAATTGAAAATCGCGAGCACCGCGGGGGCCGCGATCGTATCGACGGACTGACCTGCCGGAACCAGCGCCGGATATTCTTTGCTCGTCAGCTCACCGACCGTATAGTAATCGGCAAAGGTCTTCGAAAATGGAATCGGCACAAAGTGAAGAGCCGAATTGGCGGGGATCTTTGCGAAAAAGTCGATCGGTTTTCCGATCACACGGACAAGTGCGGGAGTTCACCGGTCTTGAGCTTTTGCAGGGCGGTGGGATTGTCATACAAGACCTGCTCGACCTGGACACCGAGCCGCTGAAAAACAATCGTGCCGGTGAGACTCGAAGCGCTTCCCGCCGGCACGAAACTCACCTTCTTGCCGCGGAGGTCCTCAATCGACGTTATGTCGTTGCGCGCGAGAACATGCATCTCCGATACGGGCAAACGGATGAGGTAATTGACTCTAGACTCGAGATTGGAAATTTTTCGCTGGGTGCGGAAATACTCAAACACATCATTTATCGAAACGTATCGACCTAACGTGCGGCGTCAGCCGCAGGAAAGTTCGCAGAAAAATCAGAGACCAAGCCGCCTGCCACGATACTCAAACGCGTCCAGCGGAACCGAGGCTGGCAAAAGCACTAACCGGCAAGGAACTGGAGACCGACCGTCAATCCATGCTGAAACGACTAGTCTGCATTGCGGCCTTTGCTCTATTTGCCGCGCCACTTGGCGCGAACGCGCAAGGCTATCCGTTGCGATCCGTCACGGTTGTGGTGCCCTTTCCCGCTGGTGGCCCGAGCGATGTCGTGGCGCGCATCGTCACCGAGGAGATGGGGAAAATCCTCGGGCAGTCCATGGTCGTCGAGAATGTCGGCGGTGCCGGCGGTACGATCGGCAGCGCGCGCGTGGCGGCCGCGAACCCGGACGGCTACACGTTGCTCGCAGGAAGCATGGGCTCGCATGTCGCCGCTCCTGTGCTCACGCCGAACGTGAAGTACGACTCCGAGCGCGATTTCGTGCCGATCGGATTGACGGCGCACGCGCCAGCCGTCATCGTCGCCAAGAAGGATTTCCCGGCCAAGGATCTGCGGGAATTCGTCAATTACCTGAAGCAACACGGCGATAGCGTGAAACAGGCGCATGGCGGCATCGGCGCGTCCTCGCACATGGCATGTCTGCTGTTTTCTTCCGCGGCCGGCGTGCGGCCGAGCCTGGTGGCCTATCGCGGCACCGGCCCGGCACTGAACGACCTGATCGGCGGGCACGTTGATTTCTTCTGCGATCAGGCCGTCAGCCTCATTCCGCAGATCGCGGCCGGCACGATCAAGGCCTATGGCGTTTCCGCCAGCGAACGCTTGTCGGTTCTGCCCAACGTGCCGACGGCAAAGGAAACCGGCGTCAACTATCAGATGAGCATCTGGGCCGGAATTTTCGCACCCAAAGGCACGCCAAAACCAATCATCGACAAACTCGCAGCCGCGCTCGAACGGGCTCTGGACAATCCTGCTGTTCAAGAGCGGGTGGCCGATCTCGGCGGATCGTTGCCGACCAAGGGCGAGCGCACTCCGGCGAAGTTCGCCGGCTTCGTGAAGGCAGAGATCGCGCGCTGGTCCCCCATCTTGAAAGCGGCGAATAGCGAGGCGAAGTAACAAGCCTACAAGTCACGAAGGTCTTCTGAACGCAGGCGCAGGCAGCAGGGCCGCTCCGCGCCCGTCAAAATTGATGCAACAGTTCTTCCGAGCGTTCGTGAGCAGGGAAACCGACATGGAGCGTCTTGGGCGCGCATGTGCCCACTGGCGTTCATTGCCGGATCGCTTGCCGAACGTTCAATACACGTTCCAATGTTGTGGCCGGTAAATTATTTCGCGCGCCGCGATCGGCGAAGCCGATGAAGTCTGAGCGCCCGGTGCGCCCGTCCACGGTTTGATTTCCAGGATGGCCACCGCCACCGCGACGGCCATCCAGAAAACGAGTGCGAACCTCGTTCTGGCTGCCATCTCCGCCTCCTGATGCCCCCTGACATAGGGTTCTCGCCAAGGAGGACCTTAGCGGGGAAGCCGCAAAAGCTTTGTGAGCTCCGTTACACTTGCGCGAAATAATGGGGTCGAGTTGTTTGGGACCGGCGGCGCGTGAGCGCGAGCCTAGGGGCCGTCACTGCAATGGCGCGCCAGCGGCGAGCCAGGCGGCGATGAGCTGGCGTTCCTGCGCCGTGATCGAAGTGATATTGCCCGGCGGCATGGCGTTCGATCGCACGGCGTTGATCTCGATCAGGCGGGCGTGACGGCGAATGCTCTCGGGATCATCGAGCACCACGCCGTTGGGCGGCGCCGACAGCCCGGGCCACACCGGCTCGTTGCGATGGCACATGCTGCAGCGCGTGAGGATCGCGTTCTCCGCCGCCTTAACGTCGATGCGACCGGCGCGCGCACCCATATCCGCGGGACCGGCGCCCGAGAGCCAGGCGATCGCCACCATGCCAGCCGCGGCCACGCCCCACGTCCACCACGGGCTCCCTTTACCCTCGTGCCGGGAATTGAAGAAGTGCCGGATGACCGGACCGATCGCGAGCACGATTGCGACAATCAGCCAGTTGAAGCGGGTCGCAAACATCAGCGGGTAATGATTGGCGATCATCAGGAAGACGACGGGCAGCGTGAGATAGTTGTTGTGGACCGAGCGCTGCTTGGCCTCTGCTCCCCATGCGGCGTCCGGCGCTTTTCCGGCGATCAGCGCGGCAATCGTTTTCTTCTGGTTGGGAATGACGATGACGAAGACGTTCGCCACCATGATGGTGCCGACCAGAGCACCGATCTGGGTAAAAGCGCCGCGCCCGCTGAAAACATGGGTGAAGCCATAGGTCACCGCCACAAGAAAGACATAACCCACCAACGCGAGCGCGATTTCATGGCGGCCCAGCGCGGACCGGCACAGCAGCTCGTAGAAGAGCCAAGCAAGCACCAGAGTCCCGAACGCGATCCCCGCGGCGCCCTGCGCGGTGAGGTCGAGAACGGATTTGTCAATCAGATATAGCTCCGCGCCGAGATAGTAGACGATCACCAGCAGCGCGAACCCGGAGAGCCAAGTGGTATAGGCTTCCCACTTGAACCACGTGAGTTCATCCGGCATTCGCGACGGCGCGATGAGATACTTCACCATGTGATAAAATCCGCCGCCGTGCACCTGCCAGGCGTCGCCCTGGACGCCCTGCGGCAGACCGGACCGCGTCTTTAGACTGAGATCGAGATGGATGAAGTAGAATGAGCTGCCGATCCAGGCGATGGCGGCGACAACGTGCAGCCAACGAATGATGAGGCTCGACCACTCGGTGAGGACCGCAAGCACGACGGCAGACCCCTTCTTCCCCTTTTTGCCCTCTATGTCTGGTCAAGCTGTGGCAGGATGACAGAGGCGCCTCAAAGCTTGCAAGAGCTCGCCGGGCGAAATACTCCATGAACATGCTCACGCAACCGGCGGGTAGAGGCGCTGAGCCGGGTGCATTCGGCCAGCGAATCATGGAGCTTGCCGATCGCCTCGCGCAATGGTCGGAGAGCTCCGACGGATTGACCTGCACCTACCTCTCGCCGGCGCATCGCGCGGTCGCTGCGCAAATCCGCGATCTGATGCGCGATGCCGGACTCATCACCGAGATCGACGCCGTTGCAAATGTCATCGGGCGCTACGCCGCCGCAGAGCCCACGGCGCCGGCGCTGATCCTCGGCTCGCATTACGACACCGTCCGCAACGCCGGCAGATACGACGGGCGGCTTGGTGTGCTCACCGCCCTCGTCCTTGCCGAGCATCTCAGCCGGCTGGGCGGCAAGTTGCCATTCCATCTCGACGTGATTGCATTCTCGGAAGAAGAGGGCGTGAGGTTCTCGTCGAGCTTCCTCGGCAGCAGCGCCGTCGCGGGACGGTTCGACGCCAAGCTGCTCGAGCGGCGCGACACCCACGGCGTGAGCTTGGCGGCCGCGATGGCAGAGGCGGGGCTCGATCCGGCAAAGATCCCCACGCTCGCGCGCCGTCGCGATGAACTCATCGGCTATCTCGAGGTGCATATCGAGCAAGGCCCGGTTCTGCTCGAGGAGGGGCTCCCGATTGGCATCGTCAGTGCCATTACCGGCTCTGTGCGGTCAGCGGTCACGATTACCGGAACGGCCGGTCACGCCGGCACTGTGCCCATGGCGCGGCGGCACGATGCGGCTGCGGCCGCGGCCGAATTGATCCTCTATGTCGAAAAGCGCTGCGCGCAGGCGCCCACGCTTGTCGGGACGGTCGGAAAGCTCGCAGTGCCCGACGGCGCGATCAATATAATTCCAGGCCGGTGCCAGCTTACGCTCGACGTTCGCGCTGGCGATGACGCCGCCCGCGATGCCGCGGTCGCGGACATCATGTCCGAGATCGGGCGCATCGCCGCCAGACGCGGCGTCACAATTGACAGCAAGGAGGTGCAGCGCACGGCGGCGGTGCAGTGCTCGCCTCGCCTTCAAAAGCTGCTCGCCGATGCAGTAGCGCGTGCGGGCGTAAAGCCGCGCCATCTTCCGAGCGGCGCCGGCCATGATGCCATGATGTTTGCGGGGCTGACCGATGCCGCCATGTTATTCGTGCGCTGCGGAAACGGGGGCGTCAGCCATTCGCCGCGCGAGATCATCACTGCCGAGGACGCGGAGATCGCAACGCGGATCATGCTCGACGCTGTCCTCCGGCTCGCCGAAGCGTCATGACGTTCCCGAACGTCATTGCTGAGTTTGTCGATCGCGATTTTGAGCGCGAGATTCGGTTCCTGGCTGAACTGGTGAAGGCGCCCAGCGATAATCCGCCGGGCGATTGCGCGGCACACGCCAAACGCGTCCGCGAACTCTTGGAAGGCCTCGGCTTTGCCGTCGAGGTGCACGAGGTGCCGCGCGCTGAAGTTGAGGCGGCCGGCATGAGGAGCGCGACCAATCTGATCGTCCGGCATCGTTTCGGCGATGGCCCGGTCGTCGCGCTCAATGCCCACGGTGACGTCGTGCCGCCTGGTCTCGGGTGGCGGGTCGATCCTTACGGGGCGATTGTCGAGGAGAGGGCGGAGGGTCAGGTCATGTACGGCCGCGGCGTGGCCGTATCGAAATCGGATTTCGCGACTTACACATGGGCTCTGCTCGCGTTGCAGACGGCCGCAAAGCGCAACAAATTCGGCGGCGCACTCGAACTGCATTTCACCTATGACGAAGAAGCCGGCGGCATAGTCGGCCCGAAATGGTTGCTCGGTCGCGGATTGGTGCGGCCGGATGCCGTGATTGCCGCGGGCTTTTCCTACGCCGTCGTCACCGCGCACAACGGTTGTCTGCATCTGGAGGTGACGGTAACGGGCAAGCAAGCGCACGCTGCCATGCCGTCGACCGGGATCGACGCGCTCGAGGCGGCCAATACTATTCTCTCGAACCTCTATGCGCATCGCGCCACGCTCTCGCGCATACGTTCCGGCACAGATGGCATCGTCTCGCCGACGCTGAACGTCGGATTGATTAAGGGCGGCATCAACACCAATGTGGTGCCGGATCAAGTCGCCTTCCGCATCGATCGACGGATCATTCCGGAAGAGAACGCCGCGGAGGTCGAGGCCGAGCTGCGTGCCTTGATCGCGGCCGCCGCCAAGCACCATCCGCAAATCAAAATCGAGGTTCGCCGCCTCCTCTTGGCTGAACCGCTCACGCCGAGGTCGGGCGTAGAGCGAATTGCGCACGCGATTCAACGCCGCGCCAAGGAGGTGCTGGGCGTTGAGGTTCCGACAGCCGGCGTGCCGCTCTACACCGATGCGCGCCATTACGCCGCCGCAGGCATCCCGATCGTGCTCTATGGCGCCGGGCCGCGGTCTATAGGCGAAGCCAACGCTCATAACGCGAACGAGAATCTGCGGCTTGAGGACTTGCGCGCCGCGACGAAAATCATCGCCATGGCGGTCGCTGATTTGCTGGCAGGCGCGGTGAGCTGATTTTGTGAGCTACAGCGACGACGGTCCGCTCCCTCCCGCCTGCGGGGGAGGGCTGGGGAGGGGGGACTGGAAAAGCGCTATCGATATTGCGGGCCCCCTCCCTGTCCCTCCCCCCGCAAGCGGGGGAGGGGACGATGTGGCGCTACCATCACACAACTAACGCGGCTTCGAACGCGCTGGCGATCGCCTCTTTGCTCTTGCCTGCCGTCACCGCATCGCCGATTGCCACGACCGCTTGTCCGGGGTTGGCAAGTTGCCGAAAGCGATCCGCCGTTCCGCGGCGAGCGGTGTAATAGAACCAGTCGCGAAACTTGGCTGCCGATAGACATGTGGAGACCAACGGCCAGCGTCCAATGCCCCAGTCCAGCATCTTCGTTGTGATCGGCCCGAGACCAAAACGGTAACGGGCGCCAGTGGCAATCACCAGGCGATCGAACGGCGCGAGCACGTGCGGCTCAGCGGCAACGTCGCACCGGAAGCGAAAGGTCACGCCTTTGCGCATACATGCGGCGACCAGATCGCTGATATAGCGCTCAAAACTTGCCTCGGTCGCCGCGACTTCTTGGAACAGCGGCGCTTTGCCAGCATAACGAAACGCACCGCCGGCGCGTTCATCTTTCTCGAACACTGTGACCTCGTTGTCTCCCGTCACCAGTGACGCATAGGTCAAGCCGGCGGGTCCTGCGCCGATGACGGCGATACGCTCGCCGCGCGGCGGCCTGCGATCGGCGAAGACGCTCTCGCGACCGGCCGCAGCATTGACAACGCAACCGATGCGCGCTCCCCCGCGCATCTCATTAATGCAGGTGTTGCAGGCAAGGCATCGGCGGATCGGCTCGGCGCGGCGTAGCTTCTCGACCCATTGCGGCTCGGCGATGAGCGTGCGCCCGAGCGCGATGAAATCGGCTTTGCCGGCGGCGACCGCCTCGGTGGCTATCGCCGGGTCACCGAGTCTGCCGACGGCGATCACGGGCACGCGGACAAGTTTTTTCACCCCAGCGGCGAAGTCGAGAAACGTCGCGTCCGGAAAGCTCATCGGCGGGAGCACGACCTGCGCGGAGGGCAGGGAGCGATAATGGCCGGCGGTGACGTGCAGCGCGTCGGCTCCCGCTTGCGCCGCCCAAACCGCGATCTGGCGGCCCTCGCTGAAGGACAATCCGCCCGGGAAAAAATCCTCGACCGAGAGCCGGTAGATGACCGGCATTCCCGGAGCCGCCGCCTTGACCGCGCGCAACACCTCGAGCCCGAAGCGGGCCCGGTTTTCGAGGCTGCCGCCGTAGGCATCACCGCGCCGGTTTTCGAACGGCGCATGGAATTGCGAAATGAGATAGCCGTGGGCGGCGTGAATTTCGACGCAGTCGAAGCCGGACGCTCGCGCCCGCACGGCGGCGGCGGCGTGCGCGTCGACCGTCGCCTCGATACGTGCGTTGGTCATCTCCTCGGGGATGATCGTTTCGAGCGTCGTCTCGTAGACCGGATGCGGGATCGCCGATGGCGCGATCGGCGTCTCGCCGCAGATGTCGCGGCGAGTGTGTCCGCCGCCGTGGCCGAGCTGAATGGACGCCTTTGCTCCGGCGCGATGAATTTCATCGACCAGGTGGGTGAGCCCGGGCAGAAAGCGATCGTCATAGATGCCGATCTCACGGCGTCGGTGCCGGCCGGCTTTCTCCGGCGACGCCATCTCGACAGTGATGAGGCCGACGCCGCCTCGTGCCCGCGCCAGATAATAAGCGACAGTGTCCTCGGTGACGTAGCCCTCCTCGTCCGCGGTGCGCGTCGTCATTGGCGGCATGACGATGCGATTTGGAATCTCGAGCGAGCCGATGCGCGCCGGAGTGAGCAGGATATTCATGGGATGGCTCAGCGCTGCGGGCGAAGCATGCAGCCGCGGCTATGCATGGACAACTTCTCCGACAATGAGATATTGGGTCTGCATAAGAGAGAACAACAAGAAGCTATTCAGGGTGTATGGATATATGAAGTCGCTGAACTTGAGGGACTTGTGAAGAGCGAAGTAACTAGGGTCAAGCTGTTTGCTTCTAAGACCTATGATAGCGCAAGACCGGCGTATGGTCGAACTAGAGTTGACCGGCCTAGACGATGCATATTCGTCGCAACGACTAATGACAAAACTTATCTCAGAGATACTACCGGCAATCGAAGGTTCTGGCCGGTATGTGTTGACGTAATTGACCTCGTCGGAGTTAAGCAAGATCGGGATCAGCTATGGGCTTGAAGCAGTGCAAGCTGAAGCTGGTGAAGAACCATTAGTTATTCCTGAAAGGTTGTGGCCCGATGTTGCGGTCCAACAAGAAGCCCGGATGGAGCTTGATCCTTGGGAAGATGAATTGGGTGCGAGGTTGGGTCGATTGGTTGCTCGCAATCCAGCAATGCTCGTGCCTGAGGGTTCATTTGCCTAGGCCTCTGATGCGAATGGTGATCCCGAATGGAGAGTGTCTACCGATTATCTATTGTCCAATGTCCTTGGCCTTCCCAAAGAACGCCAGAACAACAACCATACTAAACGCCTAGCCGGTATCATGCGCCGATTAGGTTGGACTAGATCAGATGAAGTGCTTCGGATAGGTAAAGTAGTGAAACGAGGGTTTACGATGCGATGTGGAAACTAAGAAGCCAACGTAACAGGTGTAACAGGTTGTAACAGATCAACCGATGACCCCCTTAGCCCTAGAACCTATACCTTCCATCTATTCTGATGTTATACCTGTTACACCTGTTACAAGAGTGACAAGGGAGAAATGTAGGATGAATGGACGAATAATCACCAAGGGAAGCTAAGCTCGTGGGCCGAATTTAGATGAGCTAAATGTAACAGGTGATCTCACATGGAAGCGGTAATTAACTCAGAAAGTGCTCATGCTTTGCTGGAATCGGTGTATCAAAATCCTGAGATACCGCTTGCAGTGAGGATGAGAGCGGCAATGGCAGCGTTGCCTTTTGAAAGTCCGAAACTCGCAGTTACTGCCCAAGTTTCAGAAAGCGATTTCGCCGCTTTACTTGATCGCCGGTTGAAACGGATTGAGGAAATGAAATTGATCGAAGCCAAACCGACTAATGGAGCACCGGTCGAAATCAAACAACCGCTTCCACGAGCAGTAGATCGCACATTTCGCCGTATCTAAGAGATTAGCGTTTGGCCCTACGTTTCCTGGATTTGTTGACAGCGAAATCTTCCAGCTTGGCTCCAGCTTTCAGCTTCTCCCTCAGCCATAGTGGCTGTGCTCCTCTCCCGGCCCACGTATTACCGGTTTCATCTCGATATTTGACAGGGACTGTCCGACCTCTGAGGGGACTTCCACCAACTTTCATTTTGGAGCCGGTGAGTTTGGAAAGATCATCTCTTAACTGCGCGGCCCTACGGGTAAGAACCTGTTCGACGTCGGCTCGAAGTTTTAGCAATGCATCCACAGACATCGCGCTGAGATTGGGTTTTGGCATTGACCTCTCCTGAAAGAGCGAGTGTAGATCATACTGCTTTGCTGCGCTATGCTTGGAATAACCGTCAGCATCCTTGCGTCACCCGACGTGCTGATGCTGGTGGTCAGAGGCGGAGCCACCATTGCATCTGGTGTCTCCGCCTCGCTGGTTCGCTGGTCGATGCTGCGCTATTCTATGGTTGGCCACAGGCATTCCGAGCATTGTGTCTGTGGTCGTGGGGGCGGAGGCACCCCACTCACCTAACCACCCATTGTGTCAGGTGCCTCCGCCTCGCTGTTCTGGGATAAGGATACCGCTTCCAAATTCTGATGGCTGTTGTGCGATGCTACCAACTGGTTTGGCTCGCGCTGAGCTATGGTAGGGCAGCCATCTGGCGCTTGTGGGGATGATGGTTGCGAGTGGGAGGCCAGCCCTCCTCAGCCCGGGAAAGTGCCTCCCGCTCGCTCACAGCTTCGCTGGTTCGATAGCCGATGTTGCTAGCGGGGAGAGGAGAATTCGCCATGCACTTCTGTCTGACAGGAAAATACACAGCCAAAGCTCTCAGCAATATTTTGGACAACCCAACAACAAATCGGCAGGAAGCAGCCAGAAAAGTAATTGAAAGTGCCGGGGGAAAACTGACCTCTTTTTATGGCACCACTGTCGAAGGCCCAGACGCATTGGTGATCTTTGATGTTCCTGATCCTGGTGCCGCAGCAGCAATTTCTGGCGTTGTAGTAGCAGCAGACGTTCTCCAGAACGTAAAGCTCACTCGTCTG
>Ga0126369_10000289_pt1 | contig 32279 bp, 32 predicted proteins | sample PanSoiMetaPlot_1_FD_109646 | JGI IMG/M metagenome (GOLD analysis project Ga0126369, IMG submission 109646) | Tropical forest soil microbial communities from Panama - MetaG Plot_1 | ecosystem: Environmental > Terrestrial > Soil > Tropical forest > Bulk soil | place: Panama | collected 2016-02-17
CCCAGCCGATCGGGTGCAGCACGTTGTAGCCGCGCTGGAAGTAGTAGCGAGCCATCGCGTCCGCTACCGCGTACGCCTCCGCATGCCCCATGTGCAGGTCGCCGGACGGGTACGGGAACATGTCGAGCACGTAAATACGCGGCCGCGGGTCGGCGGCGTCGTCGCTGGCCCGGAACAACTCCATCTGGTCCCATCTGGCCAGCCACTTGTCCTGCACCGACCGCGGGTCCCACCTGGCGCTCTCTGTCGGCGCGCTCTCAACGGCTGTCATGGCTTCCTCACGATGTGGTCGGGCCACCCGGCCCGCAAGTGCCCCAAATACAAAACCCCCCGTTCCACGAGGGGCGGCCGCGCCAACGGTATGAAGGCGCGGCTAACTAAGGAGCAGCACGGTGCGACGCACGCGGTCAGGATATCTCACGCCCGAATGACCGCGCCATCGAGAACCTGCGACCGCCGGAACCGGTGCGTGCCCATCGCCGACGGTCCCCGTGTCGCCCTCGCACCCCACGTAATCATCATAAAGCGGACGCTAGCGAGATCCGGAGCGAGATGCCACTATGGAGTTCTGCGCGACCATCACGCCGCCGTCGCGCCTCCAAGACGGAAGGGCGAGCTCGTGACCACACCCGCATCGTCTTCGCCGCCAGCGGCGGGCGAGATTGACTTGTCGGCTAACGAGTTCTGGATGCTCTCGCTAGCCGAGCGGCACGAGGCCTTCGCCAGGCTCCGCGAGCTAGCTGCGCCGCCGCACTTCGCCGACCCGGAGAACCCCTTTGGCAGTGACGACACGGGCTACTACGCACTGGTCAAGCATGCCGATGTGGTCGAGGCCAGCCGCCATCCCGACATCTTCTCCTCAGCGCGTGGCTCGACGAGCCTGGTGGACCTTCCGGCCGAGTTCAACGAGTACTTCGGCTCGATGATCAACATGGACGACCCGCGGCACGCCAGGCTGCGGCGCATCGTCTCCCGCGCCTTCACCCCGAGGATGATCAAGAAGTTCGAGGAGGATGTGGAGCGGGCGGCTGCGGCCATCGTCGATGACCTGCTGGCGACAGGCCCCTGCGACTTCGTCCAGCAGGTGTCGGCCAGACTGCCACTGAAGATCATCTGCGACATGATGGGCATCGCTGACGAGCATTACGAGATGGTGCTCAAGAACACCAACCTCATCCTGGCCGGCGGTGACCCGGAATTCCTGGGCGAGGACATGGACGTGGCGATCGGCAAGATCCTGACCGCGGGCTCCGATCTGGCCGAGCTGGTGACGACGCTGGCCGCGCAGCGCCAGGGCAATCCCGGTGATGACCTGATCACAGCGCTGGCCACCGCCAACCTGGACGGCGAACAGCTCACTCCGGCCGAGCTCGCCTCGTTCTTCATCCTGCTCGTCGTGGCCGGCAACGAGACCACGCGAACGGCGCTATCGCATGCGCTCGTGCTGCTGACCGAACACCCGGACCAGCGCGCCCTGCTCGCCGCCGACTTCGAGAATCGGATCGCGGGGGCGGTCGAGGAGATCGTCAGGTACTCCTCGCCGGTGATCTGGATGCGGCGGTCGCTGACTCGCGACGCCGTGGTCAACGGGCAGCAGTACCGCGAGGGCGACAAGGCCGTGCTCATCTACTGGTCCGCCAACCGCGATGAGGCGGTCTTCGACGATCCGATCCGGTTCGATATCACCCGCTCGCCGAACCCGCACGTCGGCTTCGGCGGCGCCGGGCCGCATTTCTGCCTCGGCGCGCATCTGGCACGGCGCGAGATCACGGTGATGCTGCGCGAACTGCTCGGCCGGGTTCCGACGATCCGCGCGGATGGCGAGCCCGACCGCTTGCTGTCCAGCTTCATCAACGGGATCAAGCACCTGCCCTGTGCTTTTTAAACGAGACGACCGGGACCGCCTAGACGTCCCTCACTGCCACGCGGTGCCGTTCCAGTGCAACATCAGCGTCCGCAAGTTGCCCATGCTGCCGACCGCCCAGGCGCCGGCCGAGTGCGGGATGATGGCGACACCTCGCAGGTAGTACAGATAGCTCGGCTGGGGCGTCGGGACCTGCGTCCAGCTACGTCCGTTCCAGTTCAACGTCGCGGCTCCGCCCACGGCCCAGGCACTGTCCGCCGACGACGTGCTGACGGCATTCAGGCCGTTGTTCGGGCTGAGAGCGCACGTCCACCTCCGGCCATTCCAGTGCAGGATCACCGCGCTCGAACGGGTGAACCCGACGGCCCAGACATTCCTGGCTGAGGTGGCGGCCACGCCACCCAGCCGGTAGCGCATTCCGATAACCGGGGCGGCGACATCTGCCCACCGCGACCCATTCCAGTGCGCGATCTTCGGCAGGCTGCCCGACTGCGGGTCAATGACCGCCCACGCGTTCGTCCTGGACGAGGCGGCCAAGGCCACGCCATCGACGGCACCGGCGTCAGCGGCGGGCAGTTGCGCGCGCGTCCACGCCGTGCCGTTCCAGTGCCAGATCAGCGGAGCCACAAGGGCGCCGCCGCCGACCGCCCACGCGTCGGTCGCCGAGGTGGCAGCCACGTCGGTGAGCTCGCCGCCCGTTCGCGGGACCGGCGCCTGCCGCACCGTGGTGCCGGTCACCCGCACGATGAGCGGGAGGATGTCCCCTCCGTTTTCCCCGTTCCCCTTGCTTCCCACGGCCCACGCGCCGCCAGGGAACAAGGCCACGGCGAACAGGAAGCTCACCCGCGGCAGCGCCCGGCTGCTCAGCGTCCTCCAGGCCGTCCCGCTCCACAGCGCGACCAGAGCTCTCCCAGTGGAGGCGTTTCCGGTCCAGCCGACGGCCACGGCGCTGCTGGATGACCGGGCCGCGATGCCGCCCCAACTTCCCGCTACCGGCGGCATGTCCCACCCCGAGTGCTGGCCCGTCCCCGCCGCCGAGGCGCTGGCGGTGGGCACGGTGGTGCAGGTGAGCCCCCCGGGAGCCGGAGACGACGGTTGGCACGAGGCCGCGCTCGCGGCCGCCATGGCAGCGGCTGCAACGATTCCCGCGAGGCGCCGACGCTTGGGCAGGGGCTTCACTTGTCCTCCCGGGCGAGGACCATTTCTGAACTCTAAGGCAGCCGGCCCGCCAGCCAGGTTGGCGGCGAAGTACCCACGATCATGGAATTAGTCCTCTCATCGGCGGATACCGCTGAGAGGATTCCGCCATCGTGCGCCGTCGTGCGCCGTCGCGGATCCGCCGTTACGGCAGCTCGCTGATCCGCCTGGCCAGGGCGAAGTCCGCCTCGGTGAGCCCGCCCGCCGAGTGGGTGGACAGCGTCAGCGTGACCTTGTTCCACGAGATCGCGATGTCCGGGTGGTGATTTGCCGCCTGGGCCAGGTGCGCGACCGCGCCGACATAGATCACCGCGTCACGGAAGTCACCAAGCCTGACGGTGCGGGTGATCGAGTTCCCCGACCGCTCCCAACCAGCAGCCCGGCCGAGCTCGGCGGAAATCTCATCGTCGGTTAGCAGCGTCATGGCTTCATACTGACAGCCGCCAGCAAGCGACCGCAGCGATAGGCTGGCCTGCGCAGTGCTCGCAGGCGACCATCCCACCGTCACTGGAGCCGCAGATGCCAGACCCGCACTCGTCCGCGCCCAGGCGCACGCCGCTCGCCGAGGTGCACGAGAGCCTTGGCGCGGTCATGACCGACTTCGCCGGGTGGCTGATGCCGCTGCGCTACGGCAGCGAGACCCGTGAGCATATCGCCGTGCGCAGTGCGGCCGGCCTGTTCGACCTGTCGCACATGGGCGAACTCTTCGTCACTGGCCCGGACGCGGCTGCCGCCCTCGACTACGCGCTGGTCGGTGAGGCCTCGGTGATCAAGCCCGGCCGCGCCAGGTACTCCATGATCTGCACCGTCGACGGCGGGATCGTCGATGACCTCATCGTCTACCGGCTGGCTGACGACGACTTCCTCATCGTGGCGAACGCCGCGAACGCCACCACCGTCGCCGCCGAGCTCGCCGAGCGCACGGCCGGCTTCGACGCCAGTATCGCTGACCGCACCCACGAGTATGCGCTGATCGCGATCCAGGGCCCGCGAGCGGCGGCGATCCTGGCGGGCCTCACCGACGCCGATCTCGACCCGCTGCGGTACTACGCGAGCATCCGCGCCACCGTCGCCGGGCGCGACGTCCTGCTGGCCAGGACCGGCTACACGGGCGAGGACGGCTTTGAGCTCTTTACCGCCCCTGCCCACGCGCCAGAGCTATGGCAGGCACTCGCAGCAGCGGGCCAGGAGGCCGGGCTGGTGCCCGCCGGGCTCGCCGCCCGGGATTCGCTCCGGCTCGAGGCAGGCATGCCGCTGTATGGCAACGAGCTGAGCCGCGACGTCTCGCCGTACGACGCTGGTCTTGGCCGGGTCGTCAAGCTCGACAAGGCCGGCGGCTTCGTCGGCCGCGACGCTCTCGCGAAGCGAGCACAGCAGGCCTCACGTCGGCTGCTGGTTGGCCTCGTCAGCCAGACCAGGCGGGTGCCCAGGCACGGGTACCCGGTCCTGTGCGACGGGGAGCCCTGTGGAAGCGTCACGAGCGGCGGCCCATCGCCGACGCTCGGCAAGCCGATCGCGATGGCTTATATCGATGCCGCGGCCGCTCAGCCAGCCGACGCCGACCCGCCGCCGGGCGAGAACGCGCCAGGCGACGACGCCGCCGCCCAGCAACTTGCCGTGGACGTCAGGGGAACCGCCGAACCTGTGATCCTCGTGCCGCTCCCGTTCTACCGCCGATCCGACACGAACTGACACACCACGCTCACGCTGGCGCGAGGAGGAGCTGCATCATGAGCGTTCCGGAAGAGCTCTACTACACCGCTGAACACGAGTGGATCCTGATCACCGACAGCACGGCACGGATCGGCATCACCGACTACGCCCAGCGCGCTCTCGGTGACGTGGTCTACGTCTCGATGCCGACGCTCGGCTCCCGGGTGACGGCCGGCGATCCGTGCGGTGAGGTTGAGTCCACCAAGTCGGTCAGCGACATCTTCTGCCCCGCCGATGGCGAGGTCGCCGAGGTCAATCCGGAGATCGACGACGACCCCGGGCTTGTCAATTCCGACCCATACGGCGCTGGCTGGCTGTTCAAGATCACGCTGGATTCCGCCGACCAGGTTCCCCCGGGCCTGCTGACCGCGGCCGAGTACCAGGCGCTGACCCAGGAAGAGGAGTGACTCAGCTCGGCACGAACCGCGCGGCGGCCTGCCCGACCTCTATTGAGAACGCAGTGACCAGGCCGACTCGGTTAACCTCGACCACTGGGCAGCGCCCTCGCTGAACCCCAAGGATACCGCCAGGTGCTTGCGCAAGGTCAGCCGCTCGGCCGCGTTGGTCGTGATGGCCAGGGCGGCATGATAAGCCTGCGCCGCCTCGGTAAGCCGGCCGAGCCGCTCGAGCATGTCCGCACGGGTTGCATGGAAGAGGTGATAGGCGCGCAGGTCGAGCTTGTCGATCACGGCCAGCGCCACCTCGGGCCCTTCGACCTCGGCCAGGGCGACTGCCCGGTTGAGCGCGACGACCCGGGTCGGGGTGATCTCCATGAGCAGGTCGTACAGGGCGAGGATCTGCGGCCAATCGGTATATTCGGCGCGCTCCGCCGCGCTGTGCACGGCGCTGATCGCTGCCTGGATCTGGTACGGACCCGGCTCATCGCGCTCGATGCATACCCGCACGAGTTCCTGGCCGGCGTCGATGAGCTCCCAGTCCCACAGCGACCGGTCTTGATCGGGCAGCAGGACCAGGGCTGCGTCAGGGCCGATGCGCGCATCCCGGCGAGAGTGGTTCAGCAGCAACAATGCGAGCAGGCCAAGCGCCTCAGGCTCGTCGGGCAGCAGCTCGGCAAGCACCCTGGCCAGCCCGATCGCCTCTTCGCACAGGTCGGCCTGCGCAGCGCCGACACTGGGCACCGCGCAGCCGTCGTTGAAGATCAGGTAGATGACCGCCAGGACCGGGTCGAGCCGCTCCGGGAGCTCGCTAGGGCTGGGCAGCCGGTAGGCGATCTTCGTTGACTTGATCTTGCGCTTACCGCGGGCGATGCGCTGGGCGACCGTGATTTCGGGTACTCCGAGAGCGTCTGCGATCTCGACCGCGGATAGCCCGGCGAGCAGGCGCAGCGTCAGCGCGACCTGATCCGAGCGGCCCAGCGCCGGGTGGCAGCAGGTGAAGATCAGCCGGAGCCGGTCGTCGGTGATGGGCCCGACCAGCGTCGCTGATTCGGTGCCCTCGAACATCGCCGCGCGGACCCGGCGGTCGTGCCGGGAAGCCTCGCGCCGTAGCCGACTCAGCCCGCGGTGCCGCGCCGTCGTCACCAGCCATGCGGCGGGATTCGGCGGCAAGCCGGTGACCGGCCAGCGCTCCATCGCCAGCCCGAAGGCGTCCTGCACGGCGTCCTCGGCGACGTCAATATCGCCGAAGAAGCGCACCAACGCCGCTACGGCGAACCCGTGCTCGCGCCGGAGCCAGTCTTCGATCTCATGCACTCCGGACAACACGGGCGTCTCTATGTCGGTGAGACATCTGCTGCCCGCGGCCGCTGCGTCATGATCGCTGCTCCTCTCGCCACGCGGCACCGCATCGGCGCCTTTGTGCTAACCGCGGCGGCGGCCCCAGGCCCGGTAGATGACGAGGCCGGTCACCACGAGCCCGGCTGCCAGGACAGCGAGCTGCACATCTGGTCGGCTCAGCTGATCGGTAACGGTCTGCCGAATCCGCCGAGCGTTGCCGGCCGGGCTGACCCGGTCGGTAAGGGCATCAATGGTACGAGCCAGGCTCTGCCTTGTGCGCTCGATCTCGGCCACGATCGCGTCGGAGTCCCGCCTTGACGACATCCCGCTGGAGGACCGGCCATTGGGCGCCGCCCTGACGGCCGCGGCGCGGCTGCCGTTCGCCGCGACGGTGCCCCGATGCTGCGGCCGACTGTCCTGATCCGCCATCGCGCGCGATCCCTTCGAATAGGCAAAACACGGTCGTGTGCCCATTCTCCCCCGATGATCCGGCCTGTGCACGTCCACCCGCCACTTCGGTAACCGGGGCCTGAACGTCGCCCGAACAGCAGGCCGCCCGGCACCCCTTCTGGGACGCCGGGCGGCCTGCCTGCTCACGCAGCCACGGGCTAGCCGGTCGCGTGACCAGCCAGCGCGTGCGCCAGGCCAAGCAGCACTTGGCACCCGACGAGTTGCGGTACTACATGGGGAACGGGCGTGTTGTCGAACGCGGCCGCCGATAGCTCGGCCTTGATCTGGCCGGCCAGGTGGTCCCTGGCCACCTCAAGGCCGCGCAGGGCCCCGTCGGTGGTCAAGTAGACGTGGTCGGCCGGGCTGTTCGACTCGATCGCCGCTGTGGACGCTATCAGCGTGTCCGTCCCGAACTGGCCCACGCTGGAGTTGAGCTGCTTGTAGCAGGCTCCCAGGTCCGCCACGCCCGGCGCGGACAAGGCGTCGTTCGGGTTGGTGAGGATCTCGGTGATGACCCTGCCGTCAGTCTGGTAATCGTCCGTGAGCCCAGCCAGGTACAAGATCGTCGGCCGAATGTCGGTCTCGTCGATCCACGTGCCCGTGGTGCCGCTGCCGGGAACGGTGACCTGCCCGCTGTTCGGGCCGGCCGAGTTCGGCCCGGCGTTGGCGGCCGAGCCGTCCAGGCCGAGGTTCGCCACGCCCGGCCCGGCGATGCCGAGCCAGTTCGTGTTGATCTCGGCCGCGTAGTCGCCGTGGTTATAAGCGAAGAACGGGTTCTGGCCCGTGCATGGAGCGCACGATGCCGGTCCAGGGGACAGGAAGTAATCGGGCTTGGCGAACAGGGCGAGCGTCGGCGTTCGTGCCGGGTCGGCGTTCACCATGTGCAAGATCGCCATCTCGGTCTTGTCGGCCAGGTAGTTGGTGATCGGCTGCGTCGTGCCCGTGTAGGGGTTCGCCGCGGTGAGTCCCGCCACGTCCCTTTCGAATGTTCGGACCGTGGGCGTGGTCGCGTCGGGGTTGCCGGTCAGGTAGAACTCGGGCGCGCTGTCCTGCTCGAGGCTGAACGGCGTCGTGTTGTTCGCCTGCGTGGCAAGCAGCCCGGTCAAGTTGCCGGAGATCTCGCCGAACGAGCCTGCGGGGTAAGTGCACGGGACGTCCGGGGTCACCGTAGTGTCGCTGACCGTGGCGCCGTCGCAGTTAGCCGGGGTGGGCTGGATCGCACGGCCGACGTTGGCCCCCGCGACGTGGTCGCCCTCGTCGGTGCTGAAGACGAACAGCGAGTTCTGCGGGGTGATGCCGTTGGCAGCGAGACGCGCGAAGAACGTCGCGAACGCCTGGTTGTAGTACTGCGCCTGGGCGATGTAACAGGCGCTGCCCGGCCCGAGCGCGGCACCGGACCGCACGGCGGCGCACGCAGCCAGACCGGGGATCTTGTGGTTGCCGTGCAAGTCCGAGATGTAGCCGCCGACCACGGGCACTCCGGACTCCAGCATGTCGGCCAGGTAGCCCAGGGTCTGCGAGGCGTTGATGTTGGAGAATCCCGGGAACCCTGGGGTGCTGCCCAGGAACGCGCCGTTGATCTGGTTGCCGTTCAGGTCGACCAGGTTCCCAGCGGCGTTAGTGACCTGGTAGCCATTGCGGGACAAGTTCGGCGTGCCGGCGCCGAGCTGCGGTGCCACGTAGCGGTGGCCGAACAGCGCCTGGAAGCCGCTGTAGCCGCCCGGCTCATTCGGCAGCACGTCGGCCGCAGCCGTCGGGCTCGGGCTGGTCTGGCCGAACTTGACGCCCTGAGCGCTGGCGCAGAACTGGCTGTCCTGGGCGCAGTGCACGGCGACGCCAAGGTAATCCGCGGTCTCCGCGTCCTTGAAGGGGTCGGTGTCGGCGTTGAACTGCGCGACCTCGGGCGAGTTGGGCCCGAACACCGTCGGCAGATCCACGCCGGCGTTCTCCAGTTCCACATTGGCCGTCGACACCTGGCCGACGTCGCATCCAGCGCGGGTAAAGGGCACCCATGGCGCGGGGGTGATCGTGGTCGGTGAGGGCGCGGGCGTCGTGGTCGCCGGAGGGGAGCCGGAGTACACCATCGACGGGTTCGTGTCGTGCCCGGCGGTGGGAGGCGAGTTCTCGTCGAAGATCGGGTCGGTCCAGTACGCGAACGACTCGGCCGGGTCCGTCGTCCCGTCCGGGTTGTATGTCTGGTAGCTATTGCTGATCGGCATGCCGTGCCGGTCTCCGTACAGTCCGGACAGGGTGGTCAAGATGTCGTCGGCGGTGTGCGCGATCAGGGGCGTGTGATTGTTAGACAGCATCGTGCCGTTGTTCTGGATGAACTGGAGCAGGCTCGGCATCAGCTGCAAGTCAGATGGGACGTTGGGGTTGTCGCGGAAGAAGTGCACATTGTCGAAGACGATCTGGATGACGTGCTTGACGCCATTGCCGAGCTGACAGCTGCCGCCGTGGTCCGCGGCAGCCCGTGTCACGCCAGCCGCACCGTGCCCGGCCCGCGCGGCGTACGCCGCCGGTCCCGTTGCCCCGGCCACCGCGAGCGCGCTGACCACCGCGGCGCTGAGCACGAGCGTTCGTGCCCTGGCGCCTTGCACGTGGCCTCTTGGGTGGTGAATCCGCATGCGGTCCTCCTCCTACTGCTGCTGGGAGCACGCCAGGCCGACGCCGACGCCCTCGGCAGGTCACGGTAAGAGCCAGGAACAAATTCGAGGCGACATCCAGGCGACCGTCACGCCAACCCTTGTGCGCTCTTGTCCCGGCAATGCCCACCCCGCCCATGGTGGCATTAATGGCCGCGCTATACCAGGTATTGCGCCGCGGCATTACGAGAGAATAATACGGAATGCCAGCCGAGATATGCCGAGAACAGGTCGAATGCCACCGGATATGCTCGGCTCGTGACAGTGCAGGCGGTGATCTTCGACTGGGGCGGCACGCTGACCCCCTGGCACACCGTCGACGAGATCGAACTCTGGCGTGCCGTGTGCGCCGATCAATTTCCCGCTGACCACCACGACCGCACCGCCGCCGCGCTGAGCGCGGCCAGCGCGCAATTGTGGCGCGCCAGCACTTCCGAGCAGCGTAGCGCCACGATTTACCAGGTATTCGAGCTCGCCGAGGTCGAACCCACCGACGGCCTGCTCGCTGGCTACTTCCGCGCCTGGGAACCGCACACCTACACCGACCCGGACGCGCACGACGTGCTCAGTTACCTGCGGGCCCGCGGCATCAGCACCGGCGTGCTCTCCAACACGATGTGGCCGCGGGCCTGGCACGATCGGGTATTCCGGCGGGACGGAGTGCTGCACCTGCTCGACGCCGCCGTCTACTCCAGCGAGATCGACCGGACCAAGCCGCACCCCGCGGCGTTCCGCGCCGTGATGGCGGCACTTGGCGTGTCAGAAGCCGGCGCGTGCGTGTTCGTGGGCGACCGCCCGGTCGACGACATTCACGGAGCGCAGCGCCTGGGCATGCGGACGGTGCTGGTGCCGCACTCCGCCGTGCCGCCGTGCGCGGACGCTCGGCCGGATGCCGTGATCCGCCGGCTCGCGGACCTGCCCGCGCTGATCGAGTCCTGGCAGGAATAGAAGGGCTTGTCGACGCCGGTCACTACAGCATCGATGGCCCGTCGATGTAGCTCTCGCAGCATCAACGGGCCATCGATGTCCCTGGTTCAGCGCGCGGTCACGCCCGGAGCGCAGCGAGCTCGGCGTCGACCATGGCCTCGTGCTCTGCCTCATCCCGCCGAGCCGCGCGCGGGCTCCAGCGGCCTCGCAGCAATGGGACGCTCAGCAGGAAGAACACGATCCCGCCGACGCACACCCAGTACCAGCGCTTCCACTGGTTGACCTCAGCGGCGGCCGCGGCCTGCACCGCAGGGGCGTTGGCAGCCAGGAAGGCCAGCGGCTTGCTGTCCGCCTGGAGCTTGAGCAGCTGCGTCTGGTACTGCTGCAGGACCGCGAACCCACCCGAGGCGTTGGCGGCCTGGATGCGCCCCAGGTTTGTCGCATTCAGCTTGATTTCCTCGAGCATCGCCACGCCGGTTTGGCCGCCGCCGGCCAGCGTGATCGCCTGGGAGAGCTCCTTGCCGAAGTTCTTCGAGCTGGACGCGCCCGGGGCGCCGAGCTTGGCGAACAGCGCCGGGTCCTTCTGGATCACCGCGATCTCAGGCGCCAGCGGTCCGGTCGCCAGTGCGGCAAGCGGCGCGTCCTTTTTCGCGATCGCGATGACGTTGGGGTGAGCCTTGACGAAGGCGATGTCTGACGCGTATTTCGTCGCGAGCGCCTGCACCTGAGCGCCGTTGTCGACCAGCGGCGTCACCGAGGTGACGACATGAGGGATCACGAAGAACGACGCGGAGACGACGATCCTGATGATCCAGCCCCAGATGGCTAGGCCGGTCGCGATCAGCGCCGGGTTGTGGTCCTCGACCGTTTCGGTGAAGCTTGCCATCCACGGCGTGTAGGCGATGCCAAGGGCGAACGACAGCCCCGTCAGTATCCCCGCGAGCGCGTAGTAGCTGGGGTGATGTCCCGCCTGCTCGAGGTAGACGATCGTCATCGCCGCCGCGGCAAGGCCGCCGACGATCATGAACGGTTTCCTCACCCGGAGCCGGTCCGACAGCATCCCGATCAAGATGACCGCGAAGACGTTGGCGCCCCAGTTCCAGTTGCCCAGGCCGTTGGCGTCCTTGACCGAGAGCGCGAACATGGTCGTCAGGTAGATCACGGCGAAGCCGACCGCCGTGTAGTAGATCAGCAGCATGATGGACACGGCGAATGCTGAGATCACCACGTCGGGCTTGATGAGCTGGCGGAATGGCCGCCGCAGGGCCGATTCGATGTCGAGGCCCTTCGCCCGCAGCTCGATCAGGGCGCGGTCGTGCATGGTCACCATGAGCTGGTCACGCAATTGCGGTGAAAGCTCGCGGAGCCAGATGAGCGAGATCAGGAACACGCCGAGCCCGACGATGCCGCAGAGCCGGTACTCGTACGTCCAGGTCGCGTGGGGATTGGTGATGATCGCCGGAACCGTGATCGTGCCGACCGCCGTGACGATCAGGCTGCCGAGCACCGGGCCTGACGTCCAGAAGCCCATCGCGGTGGCCCGGCCCACCTGCGGGGAGAAGTCCCGGATCAGCGCGGGCGTGGCCACCAGGCAGATGCCCTCGACGACGCCGACCACGAAGCCCTCGACCGTGAAGACCCACTTGTTCGGCGCAGCGGGCAGCACGAACGCCGTGAAGACGCCGGTGAACAGGAGCCCGAATACCACCATGTTGGCGCGGCCGAGCCGGTCGGTGAGGCCGGCGAACAGTGAGCCGAAGGCGCCGATGAGGTTACCGACCGCGAGCGTCGTCACGAAGAACGTGAAGCTCATGCCCAGGTTCTGCAGGATCAGCGGCGTGACCGCGCCGCCGACATAGAGCTCCCAGTAGAGCATGACCGTGCCCAGCACCGTGATGGCCAGGTAGGTGACGCGCGCCCCGGTCGCGGGGTACGAGTCGAGCTGGCGGCGCCATAGCGACGAGAGCCCGCCAGGCCGCTCAGTGACCAAATCTGCCGTCGTCATCCGGACCTCACCCATAATCGATGGAACGCCCGGCGCTCGGGCGATGAGGTCAAGATATCTGCACTATGGATGCAGGTTCAATAGATTGCTTCGAACGTGCCGGTTCGTGATGGAACCCGGCTTCCCGCAACAGTGCGATGAAGGTGGTCCTAATCTGTTCCCTGGCCGCCAGCGGGCTGAGGTTCAGGTCAGTGCGCAGCGTCTCCCAGAACGGCCAGATCGTGATCGCGTGCAGCGCGTCCACCAGGCGCTCGCGCTGCGCGGCGGGAACCCGCCCGAGTTCCGGGGTGAAGATCGATTCGAGCTCGGCCCTCCCGCCGGCCGTCTTGCGCTTCCTGTCGCGGCGAAGCTGGTCGGAGAAGGGCTCGCCGATGCGCGCCGCGCGCCAGGTCGGGGTCATCTCCTCTAGCACCGTCGCCCGCTGGTTGACGAACATGTCAACCCGCGCGGGGAGGGGCAGCTCCGGGTCGATCGGCGACACCAGCGAGCGCAGGATGTCCCGGTCCCTCTGCACCGCTTCGACGAGCAGCGCCTCCATGTCGGTGAACTGCTGCCACACCGTCCGCAACGACACTCCGGCCCGGGCAGCGATCCTGGGGGCGGTAGGCCGAAGATCGCCTTCGGCGTGCAACGCCCGCATGGCGTCGATGATCGCCCGGCGCGTCCGGTGCGATCGCGCGGCCCGGCCGTCGGCAGGTTCGGCATCGCCGACCGCCGCAGGCCGCTCATGCTCCAATGCCAGCCCATCCCCCTGCATAACGTAATTGTAACGCCCGCGCGGCGGACGGGAAGGTTGAGCGTTCCGCGTGCATGGTCGGCGATCACCCGTAATGGCGCGCCGCAGGCCACGCTGCCGCCCAGCCAACCTTCTGGCCGGTACAGATCCAGATCGGATCTCCGCGCTCCTCGGTCCACACGTCGTGCGGCGTCCTGACCGCGCCCGCGAGGACGACGTGCCTGAAGATCGTGACGAGGTAAGACCGGGGCAGGTTAACCGCGATCGTGGTGGCGCCGTCGGCCGCTGGCGAGTGGCCCCACCACCAGTAGTTATTGTGGCCGCTAATGGCGTGCGGCAGCCCGTAGCGACCGCCGTAGAGGTCGATCGCCCCCGCTGCCCCGTAGTCGCCGGTGAAGAGCACCACATGGGCCCGTTGGCCAGCCGGCAATCGGCCCGCGATCCCGGCGATCTGGCGCACGAAGTCCTGCCAGCCCACCGTGGCGCTCAGATCCTTGTTGATCTTCCCCTCCCAGGCGCCTCTGGCAAGGGCGCTCTCCGGCAGCACGGGCAGGGATAGCGGCAGCGCACTCAGTCCGCCGACGAGCATGAACGCCAGCCAGCCACGCATGCCTCGGGCCGGACGCCGACTGGCCAGACGGCTCTCGACCCAGACGCCACCCGCGGCGAACAGCACGTAGTACAGGCCGGCCAGATAGTAGGACTTGCCGCCGATCAGTGTGAAGAGGACAAGTAGCGACAGGAAGGCAACGCCGAGCGGCCGGGCGAATGAGCTAGCGAGCAACCGCCGCAGGCCCGTCACCCAGAAGACAACGAGCAGCGGGCCGGCGACGACCACCTGCGACGGGATGAATGCCAGCGACGGGCCCAAGCCCGAGTTCTCCTGGTGCAGGCTGCGCAACATGGAAATGGCGGCCCAGTCGTGCTGTGCATTCCAGATAATGTTGGGCAGCCAGATCACGAGCGCGATGCCTGCCCCGGCCCAGAGCCACGGGCTCAGCAAGACGCGGCCGCGTCCACCCAGCAGGAAGCCGATGACCAGGCCGAGCACGAGGAACCCGATATTGAGCTTGTTCTCCAGCGCCACCCCTGCCACCAACCCGATCGCCAGCCACCACCGCGCCTCACCGGTACGCAGCAGGCGAAGTGTCAGGTAGCACATGGCGGACCAGAAGAACGTGTCGAACGCGGCCGTCGACAGCAGGTGAAAGGCCGCGAGCAGCTGCGGAGATGTGGCTGCCGCCACGGCGGCCAGAACCTGGGCCTTCCTGCCCCCGCCGAGCTCGCGCGCCATGAGCCCCGCCAACACTACGGCGGCGCCCCCGGCAATGGCCGGGAGCGTTCGCAGCGCCACCACGGACCCGCTCGCGACGTGCATCGCCAGCCACGCCACGGCGGGAACCAGCGGCGGCTGGTCCACGAAACCCCACGCCAGATGCCGGGCGCAGGCAAGGAAGTAGAGCTCATCGCGGTGGATGCCATATCTGGCGGACACCGCCAGCTCAAGGGCGGCGAACGCGCACGCGATGCCGAGCACCACGGGGGTGCACAGGGGAGGTAGTTCCTTCGCCATCTCGCGGTCCGGCTGCTGCGGCGGGGCCACGGTCACCTCGGTCATGTCTCAGGCTCCTCCAGCAGCGCTGCGCAGATGAACTCGACGACCGTCCGCCGCACCACGTCGTCGTCGTACAGCAGGGCATCCCTGCCTTCGTGACGCTTCCAGGCGAACCAGGCGATCGATTCGGTGATGATGCGCGCCGTCACCGCCGCGTCGGGCATGGCCCGCAGGTAGCCTGCGGCGGTGCGCACGTCCAGGTAACGGGCGAGCAGGCCGAAGTAGGCGAGGCGCGCGCGCTGGTAGTAGAACTCCTCCAGTTCTGGCACGTCGACGGCGCACCGCTCAATCACCGCGAGCAGTGGCCATAGCTCGGCCAGCATCTCGTACCGTTCCTCGACGATCCCCCGAAGTTCGGCTCCGACGTCGGCCGGATGATCTTCCAGCAGTGCGGCGGGGATCCTCGGCATCGGCACCTTGCTCAAATAGTGCTCGATAAGCGCGACCGTATCCCCGGGCGCTGGCGTGGCTATCGGCAGCGCCGGGGTCGCCTCGCCGAGCTGCCCGAATCCGTACACGAACACCAGATGGAACAGCGCTTCCTTGGTTTCGACGTAGGTGAATATCGACCCCGAGGACATCCCGGCCGCAGCAGCGACGTCAGCCATCAGGGTTCTGCGGTACCCCACTCGTCCGAAGACCTTGGTAGCAGCCTCGGCCACCGCGATGAGTCGGGCTCGGGGCGGAACGCGAGGCATGCCACTATCATTAACTGACTGAGTCAGTCAGTCAAGTGCATTTGGCGGGTGCGCTGCGCTTCGACTGGTTCGCCTATCTGAAAAGCCGGGAGAGACGGTAAAAGGCTTTGCCCATCCTGGCCAGGCCCTCCCCCGCCAGGCGGATCGCCGGGAGTGGGTTGCCAGTTATGCGGTCCGCGACAGCGTCAAGAACCGGATCCCCCGGGACCTTCAAGCCGCGAGCGCGCAGCTCGGCAACATACATCTCGCGGATCTCCTCCCGGCTCTTGCCGGCGGAGCGGGCGCGAGTGACCTCGAATGCCTCTCTGCGCGCACGCGAGCGGTTCTGCGCCGCCTCTGTCAACTCGTCGAAGTCGGGCGGATCATCGAGGCCGGCTTCGTCGCGGCGGCACCGCTCTGCGTCGGCGCCCGGGCAGGTGCACGACTCCCGCCAGACCTTGAACGGTACGGTAATCCGCTTCCCTGCGGGGGTGGCCGGGCAGGACGAGTGGCACGAGCAAGGGCACAGCCCGGCGCCGAATTCAAGCCGGAGCCGCCTGGGATTGATGCCGCCGCCGATGCTGGCGTAGTGCGGGCACTCGCCATGCTCGTCATCTGCGCATGCTCGAGACCGCAAGTCGTCGCGGATCTGATCCCATAGACCACTCATCCGGGGTAACTCCTGCAGATAGATGGCCGTTCGCCCAGACTTTAGCCGCACGAGCCATTTGCGCATGCGGCACGGCAGGCCTGTCGGCGCGCGTGTACCTCGCGTGGACCCGTGCGTACCTTCGATATGCCTGGCGTGCACCTGCGATGCACCTTGGGTGCACCTGATTCGAGCGGCCCTACTGGCTAGATCATTCACATCAGGATATCATTCACAAAGTACTGAACGAACTCCCGGGGTGAATGATGAGCCATGCCGTGGTCCATCTGGGCAGCGCGATCCCGGATCAGGTCCGGGGCATCCTGGCAGCGCTTCCCGGGGTGTCTGTCCGCGTGGCCGACGGCCCGAACCGTCTTGTCGTCGGCGACCGCACCTATCCGCTTGCTATCGTCTCCGGCGGGCTGCGCCCGTTTGCGAGGACAACGGCTCCTATGCTCGCCGCGCCTGCCGACCGCCGAGCGGAGCTGGGCTTCGTCGTGGCGGGCCGGCTGCCTGAGCATGTGCGCAGGGAGCTGGAGGAGGCCGGCTGCGCGTATGCCGACGCCACCGGTGCGGCGCACATCGCCGTCCCGGGTTTCTTCCTCCACGTCCACGGCGATCGCGCTCGTTCCCGCACCCATGTGCCCGCCCCGGCAGGTATCGGCGTGACTGGCGTCCGGGTGGTCCAGGTGCTTCTCGGCGACGCCCGGCGCCACTGGTCGGTGGCCGATCTCGCACGGGAAGCCTCGTGCTCGGCCGGGGAGGCGCACCGGGTCCTAACCCGGCTGGAACGCGAGGGCCTGCTGGAAGCGCACGGTCGCGCCCGCTCACTGCGCCGTACTGTCGCCGACCCCGGCGGGCTGCTGGACTGGCTGGCCAGCGTGCCATCGGCGCGGCGTATCCGCGAGCGCCTGCACGCCTACCTGTACGCCGCAAGCCCAGCCGACCTGATCACGACGATCGCGCTGCGCGGTTCTGAGGCTGACCTGGCCTACGCCCTCACCGGGGCCGCAGCGGCCAGCGCGCTCGGGGTCACGGCCACGACCGCGTTGTCGGTGGCCGCGGTTAGGGTTGCACCCGACGTTTCGCTGCTGCAGGCCTGCGCTGCCCTGGACGCCGAGCCGGCAGACCGGGGCGCCAACATCGCCCTGATCAGCGACCTTGGCCGGCTGGGCGTGCACGCCCGGCAGAACTGCGGCCCGAATGTCGTCGCCCCGCCCGTGCGGGTGTGGCTGGACATGCTCGGCGAACCACGGGGCGAAGACGCCGCATCCATATTCCGGGAGGCAGTCATTGGCTGGTGAAGGAACCAACATCACCGAATACGATCCCCGGCTCGCCGAGGCGATCCTCGGCGAGGCCGGTCACCTGCTCCGCCACATCGGCATCGCGGCCCGCCACACCATCCTCATCGGCGGTCTGGTCCCCGGGCTCCTCGTGCTCGACCCAGGTTCCGGGCGCGCCCCCCACGTGGGAACCACTGACCTGGACTTCTGCCTTAGCCTGGCCCTGGTCGAGGGCGACACCGCGGAGTACCAGCGCATTGAAACCTCCCTGCGCGCCGCCGGATACCAGCCCACCGACACCACGTTCTGCTGGCAGCGGCAGGCCGGTTTGCGTCTCAAGGCCGAGTTCTTCTGCCCCGCCAGCAGCACCCGGCCAGCCGGCAGCCTGTACCGCCCGAAGGCGGTCGGCGCGCGCGTCGTCAAGCACAACATGGGCCCGAAACTCTCGGCTATGGCTTTGGACGCCGGGGCCGCGATCTCCGACGACGCTCAACTCGTCGAGCGTGAGGTCGACCTCCCCGACGGAGCAGGCCGGGTCAGCTACCAGTTCCGGGTCACCGGGCTTACAGGTTTCCTCGTCGCCAAGACCGGGGCCCTGACCGAACGCGACAAGCCCAAAGACGCCTACGACATCGTCTGGCTACTGGAAGCCTGGCCCGGCGGGCCGCAGCAGGCAGCCCAGGCCGCTCGTGACAGCTCGGTCTTCGAGCGCGCCGATACCAAGCGCGCGCTTGCACACCTGGCGCGGGAGTTCGCGGACCCCAGCCGGCTCGGACCCAGATCCTATGCGCGGTTCATGGCCGCGCCCGAGAGTAGCCCAGACGACATCACCCGCCTGCGGCGCCAAGCGGTCGGTGCCGTCCGCATTTTCGCCGCGGCACTCACCGAGTAAGGGGTCATGCGAGCCGCCTGCGAAGAGACAGCACGAGCGAAGTGTCCAGTGTTCGTGCCATGACCAATTTCGTGGGGCCGGTGGGATTCGAACCCACACTGGCAGGAACCTAAGTCCTGTGCCTCTGCCATTGGGCTACGGCCCCGCGCCGAGGTCAGACGCCGAGTTCCTTCCGCAGCCGGGCGACATGGCCGGTGGCCTTGACCGCATAGTAGGCGCGGTCAACCGTGCCGTCCGCGCCGATCACGAACGTGGACCTGATCACGCCGGTGGTCTTTTTCCCGTACAGCATCTTCTCGCCGTACGCGCCATATGCCTTGTGAACCGCCAGGTCAGGGTCCGACAGCAGCGGGAACGTCAGCTTGTCGCGATCGCGGAACTTGGCCAGCTTGGCCGGCGGGTCCGGCGAGATCCCGAGCACGGCCAGGCCGACCGCCGACAGGCCAGCCAGGTTGTCACGAAAGTCGCAGGCCTCGGTCGTGCAGCCGGGCGTCATCGCGGCCGGGTAGAAGTAGATGATCACCTTCTGGCCGTGCAGCGACGCCAGGCTCACCTCCTGGCCGTCCGCGTCGGGCAGCGTGAAGCCCGGTGCCACGTCCCCGGGCGCCAGCCGTACCTGCGTCGCCATGGCCTCCCCTTCCGTCGTGTGGACCCTACCGCAGAGGAGGTCTGAGATCGCCGGCGCGAGCCCCCGCAAGGCCCGCCCGCGGTGACTGATCGAGTCCTTCTCGGCAGCGCTCATCTCGGCCGTCGTCAGGTCGCTGCCGTCGGGAACGAAGATCGGGTCGTAGCCGAAGCCGTTCGTTCCTCGCGGCTCACGGATCAATCTGCCGTGCAGCATCCCCTCGCTCACCCGCTCGCCTCCGGATGGCAGCACCAGCGCCGCCGCGCAGGCGAAGTGCGCTCCGCGGCGGTCATCCGGGACGTCGCCGAGCTGGGAGAGCAGCAGCGCCAGGTTGGCCTCGTCGTCGCCGGGTCGCCCGGACCAGCGGGCCGAGAGCACGCCTGGCATTCCGTTGAGCGCGTCCGCGCAGAGCCCCGAGTCGTCGGCTACCGCGGGCAGGTGCGTGACCGCCGTGACTGCCCGCGCCTTGAGCAACGCATTGTCGGCGAACGTCGCGCCGGTTTCCAGCACGTCAGGGACGGCCGGGAACTCGCCGAGATCCGTGACCTGCACGCCGACGCCGGTGTCCGCGAGGATCCGCGCGAGCTCGACGACCTTGTGCGGATTCCTCGTGGCGAGAACCAGGCGCGGCCGGTCGTCAGGCATCAGTCACGCCGGAGGCGCGCAGGATCAGCACAATCGTCACTGCCGGGACAGTGCCTGCCGCTGGATAGTCGTCAGGTCGGCGCAGCCGGCCACCGCCAGGCCCAGAAGCTGGTCGAGCAGGTCGCGGCTGAACGGCTCCCGTTCGGCGGTCCCCTGGACCTCCACGAAGGCCCCCTCGCCCGTGCAGACTACGTTCATGTCCGTCTGCGCCTCAACATCCTCGGCGTAGCACAGATCCAGGCGCGGCTCGCCGGCCACGATGCCCACACTCACCGCGGCCACCGACGTGACCAGGGGCTCGCCCTTGCACCTATTCCGCGCCCGGAGCCAGGAGATGGCATCGGCGAGTGCCACGTACCCGCCGGTGACCGCGGCCGTCCTGGTGCCGCCATCGGCCTGTAGCACGTCGCAGTCGATCATGATCGAATTCTCGCCCAGGGCCTTCAGGTCCAGGCAGGCCCGCAGCGACCGGCCGATCAGCCGCGAGATTTCCTGCGTGCGCCCGCCAAGCCGGCCCTTGACCGACTCGCGGTCACCACGCGTATTGGTAGCCCTGGGCAGCATCGCGTACTCGGCGGTGATCCAGCCCAGGCCGCTGCCGCGGCGCCACCGGGGAACCTCCTCGACGACGCTTGCCGCGCACAACACGCGCGTCGAGCCGAATTCCACCAGCACCGACCCCTCGGCATGGTCAAGCCAGCCTCTGCTGAGCTTGACCGGGCGGAGCTGATCGAGACGTCGGCCATCGGGACGCGGCATGGCCGCCAGCGTACCGGCCCTGATCGGCGCGGTCAGAATCCGGCCCGGTCGGCGGCGCCAGCCTCGATCCAGCGCAGGACCGCGCGCACGCCGTCCGCCAGGGGCGTCGTCGCCTGCCAGCCGAGGTCGGCCCGTGCCGAACCGACGGCGAGCGCGCTGCGCTGCAGCTCGCCCGGCCTGGGCTCGGCCATGACCGGATCCACTGGCCGGCCGCTTACCTCGGCGATGATCTCCGCAAGCTGCCGAACGCTCACCTCGGCGCCGCTGCCGATGTTCCAGATGCCAGGGCGCCGCACGTCCGCCGCGGCCAGGAACGCCGCCACGACGTCGCCGACGTACACGTAGTCCCTCGTCGCCGTGCCGTCCCCGAAGATCGTCGGGCGGATCCCCGCGAGCACCTGCGAGCAGAAGATCGGCACGACGCCTGCCTCGCCCGCGGGATCCTGGCGTGGGCCATACACGTTGGCCAGCCTGAGTACGGAGTGAGCGGTCTGGTGCAGCCTGTTGTAGAGCCCGACGTACTGCTCGGCGCAGTACTTGGCGACTCCGTATGGCGACTCGGGCACCGGCAGCACGTCCTCGAGCGAGGGTATCGGCGCGTCCTTGCCGTAGATCGCCCCGCCGGTGGAGCAGAACAGGACGCGGGCGCTGACCGCCCGCGCGGCCTCGAGCACGTTGATCGTGCCCACCACATTGGTCATGGCATCGAAGGCTGGAAGGGCCACTGATGCCCGCACGTCGATCTGCGCGGCCAGATGGCAGATCAGGCCGGGCCGGACCGCCCCGACGAGCTGCATGAGCTGGCCCGAGTCGGTGACACCCACCTTGTGCAGCTCGACCCGGCCGTCCAGCCTGCCCGGCCGCCCGGTCGACAGGTCATCGGCCACGGTGACCTCGTCGCCCCTGGCCAGGAAGGCGTCGGTGAGGTGTGATCCGATGAAGCCGGCGCCGCCGGTGACAAGTACCCGCATGGCAGGCCAGTCTAGGGGGCGGCCTCCGAGCCGGAACGGACCGCTCCGCGCGCCTGGGCCGGCGTGGCGGCCGGCCCAGTCAGTATCGCTGCCCTGGGCTGGCCAGCGTGATCGGCCCGCGGAACCGAGCTGAGGCCTCAGCGAGAGATCGCTGCGGATCGTTCCACGGCGGCAGGTGCGTCAAGACGAGGCGCGCGACGCCCGCCCGCGATGCGTGGTCGGCCGCCTGACCAGCGGTCAGGTGCAGGTCCGGGGGAAGGTCCGGGCCGTCGCTGAACGTGGCCTCGCAGAGCAGCGTGTCGGCTCCCGATGCCAGGTCGACGAGCTGCTCCGACGGGCCGGTGTCGGCCGAGTAGGCGATGGCCCGGCCGGCGTGCTCAAGGCGGAAGCCGAACGTCTCGACTGGGTGATTCATGTGGTCCACGGTCACCTCGAACGGCCCGATCCCGATCCGGCCCGGCGTGAGCGCGACGAAATCGAAGCTGTCCGCCATCCCCGCCGTCACATCGGGCCCGGCGGCCCGGTCCAGTCTTTCGGCCGTACCGGCCGGGCCGTAGACGGGGATCCTGCGCAGCGGGCCGGCCGGGTTGTATACCCGGGCGACTCGGTACCCGCACATGTCGAGGCAGTGGTCGGCGTGCAGGTGGCTGACGCAGATCGCGTTGATGTCGTCGAGGCCGGCGAATCGCTGGAGCACGCCGAGAGCGCCATTGCCCAGGTCGAGCACCAGCCTGAACTGCTCGGCCACGACGAGGTAACACGACGCGGCGCTGCCGGGCCCTGGGAAACTGCCCGAACAGCCAACGACCGTCAGCTCCATGGATGAAAACCTACGCCGCCAGGCGTCATAGTCTGGGGCGATCATCCCCCGGGACCCTTAACCGGCCAGCTACCTCGGGCGCATGCCGCCAGGTCGGCCACAGATTCAGGAGGCTTTCCTTGGCCGAGCAGGCGACGGAACCGCTGGCTCCTGTCCCGCGCGCGCTGGCCGAGCCCACCGAGCGGGTTCGCTGGCGCTGGGTCAGCGGGCTGAGCCTGGCCAGCCTGGTGATGTGGATGGCCAACCAGACACCGGCGAACATCCTCATCCCGATCCAGCTCGGGCGCATCGACCCGAGCGGGGCCAAGACCGACCTTGGCCTGATCTTCGCCATTGCTGCGGTCGCGTCGGTGCTCGCCACTCCCATCGCGGGCGCGATCTCCGACCGGACCAGCCATGCCCGATCGGTCGGTGGCCTGCGCGGTAGGCGGCATCGCTGGACGCTGCTGTACGCGCTGCTTGGCGCCGCGTGCCTGGCACTGATGGGCCCGCAGACAACTGTGCTCGCCGTAGGCGTGCTCTGGGTGCTGTTCAGCGCCTTCCAGAACGGTGAGTACGCGACCCTGAGCGCTGCGATCCCCGACCATGTCCCGGTCAACCAGCGGGCGACCGTAGCTGGCTGGTTCAGCATGCCCCAAGCGCTCGGCCTCGTCGTCGGCAGCATCCTGGTCACTGCCGTGTTCGCGGGTTTGCGGACCGGTTATCTGGTCCTGGCGCTCGCATTGGCCGTCCTCACGCTGCCGTTCCTGTTCACACCCGATCACCCGTTGCTCCCCGAGCACACCGAGCCGCTCACCTTCAGCGACTTGCGCGAGGCATTCTGGGTGAACCCGCGCCAGCATCCGGACTTCGGCTGGGCCTGGCTGACCAGGTTCCTCGCCGCGCTCGCGATCGCGATGGGGACGCTGTACTTGCTGTACTTCTTGCACGACGTGGTGCAGTATCACCGCCACTTCCATCAGTACGCCAAGCAGGGCCTGCTGATCCTGATCCTCATCTACACCGCGTGCGTGGTCGTCACCGCGATCGGCGGCGGGATCATCTCCGACCGGCTCGGCAAACGGAAGATGATCGTCACCATCTCGGGCATGCTGATGGCCGTGGCAGCGCTGCTGCTCACGTTCGTCGAGACCTGGCATGCCGCACTGGGCGCGGCCGTGCTCTACGGCGTGGGCTTCGGCGCCTACCTGGCCGTCGACCAGGCGCTGATTACCCAGGTCCTGCCGGCCGCCTCCGACCGGGCCAAGGACCTGGGCATCATCAACATCGCCATCGTCGGGCCGACCGCGCTGGCGGGCGTGATCTCGCCGGTGCTCGTGGCGCTGGGCGGTTACCCGGCCCTGTTCGCGGCGACGGCGGTGGTGGCCCTGGCCGGCTCGGTGCTGGTCTGGCGGATCAAGAGCGTGCCGTAGCGCCCTCCGCATGGCCGGCGGTCCCCGACATCCGCATCGCGCCCCGGCCGACCCTGGCGATCTGCCTGCTCTGCGCGACCAGATTGCCGACCGAGTCCCAGGCCTCGGCCTCCTCGTCGAACCAGCCACCGCTGACGTGCCGAGCCCGCGCGGCGACCCGCAGCAGCCCTGGTGCCGGGACCAGCCGCATATGCATCGTCAACTGCACCGTCGGCGCCCATCCGGTGGCCCCGAGCCCGAACACGACCGGTGGCAGCCCGTCCACGGCCAGCGCCAGCAGCAGCGCGTCCGGGTCCCGCGGCTCGCGCAGCCCGAAGTACCCGCGCATCTCCGGCAGGCCGCTCGGCCGACCGAACCGCCAGCCGGTCACGGCGGGGTCAAGTAGCAGCCGCACTTGTCCGGCATAACCCGCCGTCCCGTCCGGCGCTACGGTACCGGGCCACGGGCCCAGGTTCACGCACTCCTCGGGCGGCGGCAGCACAGGCGGCGCCCCGGTCCAGCTAAGGTCGCCGCCGGACCCGTCTGCCGTCCCGGTGCCGTCACCCGGCGCGGCGCTGACCGGCACCGTGCCCGTGGTCACGGTCGCCTCGATGACGGCCTCGTCGTCTTGCACGAGCGTGGCCCGCGCGGTCGCGGCTGTGCGCCCGTTCCTGAGCCACTCCACGTGCACGGATGCAGGCGCGAGCGCGGCGACGCGCAGGAAGTGCGCGCTTGTGGCCACTGGATGCGGCAGCGGGGAGCAGTCGAGCACGGCCCGCAGCACCGTCGCCAGCATCACGCCGCCGTTGACGGCTGGCGGCGTGCTGCCTCCGGGCGCCACGAGCGCGAACCGCTGGTCCGGATGCGCCTCATAGCGACCTTCGGCGAGCCTTGTGACGGCTGTCGCCTCGTCAAAGATCGTCATCCGCTCACGCCCACAGCTCGCCCTCGATCCTTGCCTCGGCCTCAGCCAGCGTTCCAGCGAACGCGCCAGTCGACAGGTACTTCCAGCCTCCGTCGGCGATCAACAACGCGATCTCGGCTCGCTCGCCGAGCGCACGGGCCCGCTCGGCCAGCGCAATGCCCGCGTGCACCACGCAGCCGGCCGAGATCCCGGCAAAGATGCCTTCCTCGTGCACGAGCTCGCGGGTCCGGCGAAGCGCATCGGCGGCTGACACTGAGAATCGCGAAGTAAGTACAGAATCGTCATACAATTCAGGTACAAAACCCTCATCCATATTACGCAGGCCGTAGACGAGCTCGCCGTATCGTGGCTCGGCGGCCACGATCTGCACCCCCGCCACGTGCTCACGCAGGAACCTGCCCGTGCCCATCAGCGTGCCCGTCGTGCCGAGCCCGGCCACGAAGTGCGTGATCTCCGGCAGATCGGCGAGCAGCTCGGGGCCGGTGCTCTCGTAGTGCACTCGGGCATTGGCCTCGTTGCCGTACTGGTACAGCAGCACCCAGTCCGGATTCTCGCCGGCTAGCTTCCTGGCGACCCGGACCGCCTCGTTGGAACCGCCCGCAGCAGGCGAGTAGATGATTGAGGCCCCGAACATCTGCAACAGTTGGGTCCGCTCGGCGGACGTATTCTCCGGCATCACGCAGATCAGCCGGTAACCGCGGAGCTGCGCGATCATCGCGAGCGAGATTCCCGTATTCCCCGATGTCGGCTCCAGGATCGTGGCGCCCTTGGCTAGCCGTCCCTCCTTTTCCGCAGCGGCAATCATGGCCAGGGCAACACGGTCCTTGACCGACCCCGTCGGGTTCCGGTCCTCCAGCTTGGCCCATAGCCGCGTGCTCGGGCTGGGCGACAGGTGCGGCAGGCCGACCAGCGGAGTCCCGCCCACCGAGTCGAGTATCGAGTCGAAGCGCATCTGCCCGCCTAAGGTCAGGACGCCCCCTTAACCCCCCGCGACTGCGGGCAGGACGGTCACCGTGTCGCCGTCCTTGACCCTCGCGTCCAGGCCGCCAAGGAATCGGACATCCTCGTCGTTGAGGTACACATTGACGAACCTGCGCAGGCCAGCGCCGTCGACGAGTCGTTCCCCCAGTCCGGTGTGCTGCGAATCCAGGTCCGCGATCAGTCCGGCGATCGTATCGCCGCTGGCCTGAACCGACTTCGCGCCGCCGGTGTACGTGCGAAGGATCGTCGGGATGCGAACCTCGATGGCCATCAAGAACTCTCCAGTGCGCGATGGTCGGCTAGGGACGGCGGCGGTGCCGAAGGGACAACCCGGCCAAGCCGCCGATCATTCCTGGCGGGCAGGCAGCTCAGCCTCGCGGACCTGGGCCGGTTCCTCGCTGACCGTCCCGTCGGCGATCCGGAACGAGCGCACCTCGACCTCATCATCGCTCCTGGTCGACACCAGCAGGTAATGCGCATCGGGTTCGCTGGCATAGGAGATGTCCGTGCGAGACGGGTACGCCGGCGTAGCGGTATGCGAGTGGTAGATGACCACCGGCTCCTCGTCCCGGTCGTCCATCTCGCGCCAGACCCGGAGTTGCTCCATCGAGTCGAACCGGTAGAACGTAGGCGAACGCTCGGCGTTGGTCATCGCGATGAACCGCTCGGGCCGCCCGGTGCCCGTGGGACCGGCGATCACGCCGCAGGCCTCGTCCGGATGGTCGGCGCGGGCATGCGCGATGACCTGGTCCAGCAGGCCGCGCGAGATCGTCAGCATGCCGGTGATGGTAATAGGGAACGGCTTGCGGGGCTCACGACAGGGCCAGGACCAGGCTCTCCTGCAGGTAGGCCAGCCATTGGTAGATCCAGGCATAGGCAGAACGGGGATCGTCGGACGACAACTCGTCGATGCCGCCGTCGAAGTCGTCGGTGACTCCAAGGCGCACGCCAAGCGCGAGCCGCACGTCATTGAGCGAGCGCAGCCACGCCTCCGCCTGCTCCGGGTTCAGCTTGACCCGCCCGCCGCCCGGCGGAAGGGTCGAGAGCACCGTGGACGCCGCAGCGACCTTGGCCGAGCGCAAGGCAGACTCGGTGAACGCCCGGAATTCCCGCGCTGCGTCGGGGTCGTCCCGGTAGCCGTCGGGCAGCAGCCGGGCGAGCACGGGGTCATCGGGCTGCTCGGCCGCGTCCGGATCGGCGGGCTCGACCATGCCGACCAGGGCGGCGAGCTCGTCAGCCTCGGCGTCGCCCGACGCGACGCCCGGTTCCTGGCCTTCCGGGGCATCCGGCCCGTTCGTCGCGACCAGCTCGACCACCTGCTGGACCAGATCCCGCAGGATCGTGGCTTGCGGCCGCGCGAAGCGCGCGGTCACCCCATGGACGGTCGCGCGGAACCCGCCCAACGTCTCCTCCGGGTCCGTCCAGCCATGCCGGTCCTCCCGCTCTGCACCCTGGCTCACGCGTCGTGACTCACCGTGGCCCACAGGCCATAGCCATGCAGAGTCTCCGCGTTGCGCTCCATCGCCTCCCGGGCTCCGGACGCCACCACGGCCTTGCCCTTGTGGTGCACGTCCAGCATGAGCTTTTCCGCCTTCGCCTTGGAGTACCCGAACACGCGCTGGAACACATAGGTCACGTACGTCATCAGGTTGACCGGGTCGTTCCAGACGATGGTGAGCCACGGCTGGTCGAGGAAAGCCTGCTGGTCGGCCTCAGGCCGGTCGAGTTCCACAGGTGCGACACTCACTGGCTGACACCTCCGCTCCCTAGTCTGTCACTGCCGCACGACGCACGGTCCCCGCCCGTGCGGACAGGCGGGCGCGCCGCCTACGCTTCGAACGTGACCACAGACGCTGTCGGGCTGAGAAGGGCCCGGGCGGCCCCTTCCTACCGCACGGCAGTCGACGGGCGCCGCACCGGCCTGCTCACCGATCACTACGAGCTCACGATGGTGCAGGCCGCCTTGCGCAGCGGCGCCGCGCACCGCCGGGCCGTGTTCGAGGTATTTGCCCGTCAGCTACCGCCTGGCCGGCGGTACGGCGTGGTGGCGGGGAGCGCCAGGCTCACGCACGCCCTGCAGCGGTTCCGCTTCGACGCCGCGGACGTCCGCTTTCTCCGCTCGGCCGGGATCGTGGACGATGCGACAGCCGAGTACCTGGCCGGCTACCGGTTCACGGGCAACATCTGGGGCTACGGCGAGGGCGATTGCTATTTCCCCGGGTCACCGATACTCGTCGTGGAGTCGACCTTCGCGCAGGCGGTGCTGCTCGAGACGCTCACGCTCTCGATACTCAACCACGACTGCGCGATCGCGTCGGCCGCCTCGCGCATGGTGCATGCCGCGGCCGGGCGGCCGATCATCGAAATGGGTGGCAGGCGCACGCATGAGCTGGCTGCGGTGGCGGCGGCCAGGGCCGCGTACATCGCGGGCTTCGCGTGCACGTCGAACCTGCGCGCCGGGCGTGACTATGGCATCCCGACGGCTGGCACGAGCGCGCACGCGTTCACCTTGGTGCACGATGACGAGCGGCAGGCGTTCTCCGTGCAGCTTGACGCCTTGGGCCCGGGCACCACGCTACTCGTGGACACCTTCGACGTCGAGGCGGCGGTGCGCACGGGCGTCGAGCTCGCCGGGCCAGGCCTGGGCGCGGTCCGCATCGATAGCGGCGACCTGCCCGTGGTCGCTGGCCAGGTCCGGGCGCTGCTCGACTCGCTCGGCGCGACCAGCACCAGGATCGTGATCTCCTCGGACCTGGACGAATACTCGATAGCCGCGCTGGCAGCGGCGCCGGGCGATGCGTACGGAGTGGGCACCTCCCTGGTGACCGGATCCGGGGCGCCGACGGCGGGACTCGTATACAAGCTGGTCGCCAGGACCGCCGCGGCGGGCCGCGCCGCGGGCCGCGCGCCGCTACGCCCCGTCGCCAAGCGCTCGGCTGGCAAGCCGACCAGGGGCGGGCGCAAGTGGGCCGCGCGAAGGCTGGACGTGGACGGCCGGGCGGTGGCCGAGGTGGTCAGCGACGTGCCGCTGCCGCGGGCGGCCGGAGGACGGCCCCTGCTGCGCGAGCTCGTGCGCGACGGCGAAGTGCTGCCCGACGAGCCGCTCGCGGTTGCCAGGGAACGGCACCGCGCGGCGATCGCCGAATTGCCCGCCTCCGCTCTGGCGCTGACGCCGGGCGAGCCGGTGATCCCGACCCTGTTCGAGCCCGCCGCCCACCCCGGCAGCCAGCCTGCGCTGATATGAGCGGCATGGCTCCCGAATCCGGCCACCGGGCGCTGCTGGTCGTCGACGTGCAGAACGACTTCTGCGAAGGTGGGGCGCTCGCCGTGCCCGGGGGCGCCGCCGTGGTCGCTGACATCAGCTCGTACCTGGAGCGCACGGGCTCTCGGTACGCCCACGTTGTGGCCTCGCAGGACTACCACGTGGACCCTGGCGCGCATTTCGCCGCCGAGCCCGATTTCATTGACAGCTGGCCGCCGCATTGCGTGGCGGGCAGCGCGGGCGCCGAGTTCCACCCGAACCTGCGAGCGGACCTGATCGGGATGGTGTGCCGCAAGGGCAGGTACTCGGCCGCGTACAGCGGGTTCGAGGCGGTGAGCCCGCAAGGTCAGCCGCTCGCCGACTGGCTCCGCGCGCGGGGCGTCAGGGAGGTCGATGTCATCGGGCTCGCCACCGATTACTGCGTCAGGGCGACCGCCGCGGATGCGATTCGGAACGGGTTCGCCGCGCGCGTGCTGCTGCACCTGACCGCCGCGATCGCGCCCGCCGCGATCGGCGAGGTAGTGGCGGAGCTGCGGGCCGCGGGGGTCGAGGTGGCCGGCGAACTGCCCGTGCCGCCCAGCTAGTCGTCGTCCCCTCACTCCTCGGGCAGCGACTCGAAGATCTCCTTGCACTCCGGGCACACCGGGAACTTGCTCGGATCCCGGCTCGGCACCCAGACCTTGCCGCAGAGCGCGATAATCGGCGTCCCGTTCACCGCGCTGTCCATGATCTTGTCCTTCAGGACATAATGCGCGAAGCGCTCGTGATCACCATCGCCATGCGAGAGATCGGGCCGGACGTCAGTGTCGGTGCTGGTGCCGCCCGCGGGAAGTACCTCTGTCACCTTGCCTAGCTTACGACGTCGCGGGCCTAGTCAGTTGAGCACCGGATCGTCGGGATAGGTGGACAGCAGCGCTACCTCCCCGCCCTGGCGGCGCAGCACCGACGGGTAGAGCCGGTCAGGCTCGGTGGCGAAGGCGTCCTCGGGCACCGCCTCGAGCACCAGCCACGCGCCCGCCTCGATCTCGGCCTCGAGCTGGCCAGCGCCCCATCCCGCGTAGCCGGCGAACACGCGCAGCGAAGCGATGCCGCCCGCGAGCAGCTCCGGCGGTGCGCCCAGGTCGACCAGCCCGACCCGGGACATCAGCTTCGATCCGGACAGCGAGCGCCAGCCGATCGGCTCCTCATTACCCCGGGGCAGCGCCAAGCCCAGCGCGCTGTCCGGTGACACCGGACCGCCATGGAAAAGCACCGACGGCCCGGTGACCAGGCTCGTCCATTGCTCGAGCACCTGGTCCACCGGTATCCGGCTGGGCCTGTTCAGGACCACCCCGAGAGTGCCCTCCTCCGGATCGTCCTCCACGAGCAGGACAATGGTGCGCCGGAAGTTGGCGTCGCCCAGCATGGGCGTCGCCGCCAGCAACTGCCCCGTCCGAGTTCCGGAGTCGGATGCGGACTGCATGGCACCATCATGCGTCACGACCGGCCACCCTGGTGAGCGGGGTGGGCACCGGGAAGGAGCAGCGAGCCAGGTTCAGAACAGCAGGCTCGACAGCCTGGCCCGGGCCCTGGTGACATCGGGATCACTGGGCGACAGGATCTCGAAAAGGCCGAGCAGGTGCCGCCTTGCGCGGTCCCTTTCTTCGCCCGCGGAGCGTTGAACCACGCCAAGCAAGCGATCGAAGCTCGCCTGGACCTGACCGGCAGCCAGCTCCAGGTCAGCGGCCTCAGCCTGAGCCTGCGGGTCGTCGGGGCTCTCCTGTGCCGCCCTACGGACCTTGGCGGCGTCGTAAGAGCTGACCCGCCGGAACAGCTCGACCTGCGCCAGCCATGCCTTCGCCACCGGGTGGCCCGGCGAGTCGGCTAGGACCTGCTCGAGGGCCGCGGCCGCGGCATCCAGGTCACCCGCGTCCATTGCCGCCCGGGCTGCACGGAAGCCAGGCTCGCCGAGCAGCTCGGCCGCCGCGGCCTGGTCCGCGTCCTCATCCAGCGCACCAGGAGCGGTCCCGTTGCCTGTTTCCGTGGCCTCGGCGCCGCCAGCACCTGCGCCCATCCCGGCCTGGGCCGCCGCCTGGACGACCTGCCCCACCCATTGCCTGACCTGCGCCTCGGGCAGCGCTCCGAGGAAGCCGTCCACTAGCTGGCCGCCGACCACGGCGATCACCATCGGGATGGACTGCACCTGCAGCGCCGCGGCCAGCTGTGGGTTCGCGTCCACGTCCACCTTGGCCAGCACCCAGGCGCCCGCGGCCTCGTCAGCCAGCCGTTCGAGGACCGGGCCCAGCTGCTTGCACGGGCCGCACCACTCGGCCCACAGATCGACGATCACGGGCACGGTCATCGACCGGGCCACGACCTCGGTATTGAAGGTCGCGTCGGTGGCCTCGATCACGAACTCGGACCCGCCGGACCCGGGTGTCCCGCCCTGAGCGCCCGCCTCTGCCTGCTGCCTGCGCTTCGCCGCCGCCTGCCGGGCACCCAGGTCAACCGCCCCGTGTAGTGAGAAGTTGCTTGGCTGCTGCATGACTCCATCCTGCCGCATAGGTCCGAGCGCTCCGGCAATGCTTACTACCTGCGCACCTCCGGCACGGCGCGAGGTGGCTTAGAAGGCGGGCGCCTCGAAGTAGCCGCCCCATTCCTCGCGCAGCGTGCCGCAGATCTCCCCCAGGGTCGCCTCGGCCAGCGCGGCGTCAATGATCGGCGGGATCATGTTCTGGCCCGAACGCGCCGCGCTGAGCATGGTGGCGAGCGCTGCGTCCACGGCCGCCTGGTCCCGGCGGGAACGGCGATCGGCGAGCTCACGGACCTGGGCGCGCTCGACCTCGTGGCTGACCCGCAGGATCTCCACGGGCTTTTCGACCGTCTCGGTGTGGCAGTTGACGCCTACGACCTTCTTCTCGCCCTTCTCTAGCTGCCGCTGGTAAGTGAACGACGCTTCGGCGATCTCGGCCATGAACCAGCCGTCCTCGATCCCCCGCAGGATCCCGCTGGTCATCGACCCGTCCGAGCTCATCGCCCGGATCTTGGCAAAGATTTCCTCCGCAGCAACCTCGAGCCGGTCGGTGAGCGCCTCGACGTACCACGAGCCGCCCAGCGGATCGGCCACGTTCACGACGCCGGTCTCCTCCATGATCACCTGCTGCGTCCGCACCGCGATCTCGGCCGCCTTCTCGCTCGGCAGCGCGAGCACCTCGTCGAGCGCGTTCGTGTGCAGTGAGTTCGTGCCGCCGAGCACGGCGGCGAGCGCCTCGATCGCGGTGCGCACGACGTTGTTGTCCGGTTGCTGGGCGGTCAGCGAGACCCCAGCGGTCTGGGTGTGGAAGCGCAGCCACTGCGCCCGCTCAGTCGTCGCCCCGTACCCGTCGCGGAGCCACCGCGCCCAGATCCGGCGGGCCGCGCGGAACTTGCCGATCTCCTCGAAGAAATCGATGTGCGAGTCGAAGAAGAACGACAGGCCGGGAGCGAAGACGTCGATGTCGAGACCGCGCGACAGGCCAAGCTCCACGTA